>Ga0335077_10004385_pt1 | contig 17205 bp, 17 predicted proteins | sample Lox_Sample_31_FD_207151 | JGI IMG/M metagenome (GOLD analysis project Ga0335077, IMG submission 207151) | Soil microbial communities from Loxahatchee National Wildlife Refuge, Florida, United States - Lox_Sample_3.1 | ecosystem: Environmental > Terrestrial > Soil > Wetlands | place: USA... | reverse complement strand
AGGAGGCGGCGCGCCCCTTCCGCGGGCGGCCCCACCGCTCCGAGCCGCTCGCCTACGCGCGCCGGGAACAGGGTCGCGTAGAGGTCGGCCGCGGGGAAGAGCTGCTGGATGAACTCCTTGTTCCGGCGGCTCATCTTGTCGGCGTCCGGGTAGTCGAGCCCGGTGAAGCGCCTCCCGCAGGCCTCCCAGAACTCGCTCCGGCCGCCCTTTCCGAGAGGCGGCATGAGCTCGGCGAGGACCGTCTGCCGGAAGCGGTTCCGGTGCATGGCCATGTAGAGGAAGCGCACGTAGGAGAGCTGCTTCCCCGGCTGCTCCGGGCTCCGCCGCTCCCCGGGGCTCACCACGAGGCCTCCGACCTCGGTGGGACCGTCGAAGTGGAAGCCGAGGGTGAGGACCTGGTGGCGGAAGTGGCGGTCGAGCGTGGAGGAGTAGTGCTCCCTCTCGGCGACGTCGAAGAAGGTGCAGGGCGACTCCCGGGTCCCGTGCTGGGCGATCACCATGGAGCACCCGAGGACCCGGTGCCGCCGCGGGTCCTCGAGGACGAAGACGTAGCTCCGCCGCAGCGGGTTCCGGATGCGGCACCCGAAGCTCGCGACCGAGCGCTCGATGATGCCGTCGAGGTCCCGCTCGTCGGCCGGCAGGTTCACCGAGTTGAGCATGCGCGCGAGATGGAGGAGGGCGCCTCGATCGCCTCTCTGCACGTCGCGGATGAGCAGCATGGGGGCCCGACCGAGTTAGCACGCGGATCGAGGGGCGGGATCCCCTGCGCCCCGAAAGGGGCGAACCGGCGAGCCGCCAGCCGTGGCATGAGGGCGGGATGCGAGCGGTGGTCCAGCGGGTCTCGCGGGCGGCGGTCCGCGTGGAGGGGCGGGTGACGGGAGAGGTGGGGCGAGGCCTCCTCGTCCTCCTCGGAGTGGCGGCGGGCGACCGGGAGGAGGACGCGCGCTGGATGGCCGACAAGCTCGCCCAGCTCCGCATCTTCGCCGACGCGGACGGCAAGATGAACCGCTCGGTCGAGGACGAGGGAGGCGGCGTCCTCCTCGTCTCCCAGTTCACGCTCCTCGGCGACGCGAGGAAGGGCAACCGCCCGAGCTTCGCCGGCGCCGCCCCTCCGGAGGAGGCGAACGCCCTCTACGAACGTGTCCGGTCCGCGCTCGCGCTCCGCGGCCTCCCCGTGGCCACCGGCGTCTTTCGGGCCCGCATGGAGGTGGAGCTCGTGAACGACGGGCCCGTGACCCTGCTCGTCGACTCCCGGGCGTGAAGGAGCGCGCCCTTCCATGGAACCCCGAAGCGAGGTGTGAGGTGCAAGGCATGGCCGATTGCCTCTTCTGCCGGATCGCGAACAAGGAGATCCCGGTGAAGCTGTGCTACGAGGACGAGGACGTGGTGGCCTTCGACGACCGAAACCCCCAGGCCCCGGTCCACGTCCTCGTGGTGCCAAGAAAGCACGTGGGCTCCCTGAACGAGCTCGGGCCCGAGGACGACGCCATCGCCGGAAAGCTCCTGCGGGTGGCAGCGAGGATCGCCCGGGAGCGCGGCGTGGCGGAGCCGGGCTTTAGGACGGTCGTGAACGTGAACCGCGACGGAGGGCAGCTCGTCTTCCACGTGCACCTGCACTGCCTGGGCGGCCGGCCCATGTTCTGGCCGCCCGGGTAGCCGCGGCACCCGGGCGGGTACCGGCTGCCGCGCTGCGTATTGCCGCGACCGGGCGTCTTCGGGGAAGAAGGAGGGCCGGCCCGGCGGCCGAGGCGGTCCCGGCGGACAGGAGGCGCATGGCGATTCTGACAGTGAAGAACGTCACCCTTCACTTCCGCGGGGTGACGGCTCTCTCCGACGTCAGCTTCGAGGTGGAGAAAGGCGCCCTGCACTCCGTCATCGGCCCGAACGGAGCCGGCAAGACGAGCCTGCTCAACTGCGTGAGCGGAGTCTACCGCCCGCAGCGGGGCCTCGTAGCCCTCGACGGCCGGGACATCACCCGGCTCACCCCGGCCACGCGCACCGCGCTCGGCATCGCCCGCACCTTCCAGAACATCGCGCTCTTCAGGGGAATGACGGTCCTCGACAACCTCCTCATCGGGCGCCACCTGCACCAGGAGCGAGGCGTGTTCTCCGGCGGGCTCTACTGGGGGCCGGCCAAGGCCGAGGAGATCGCCCACCGGGAGGTCGTCGAGGACATCATCGACTTCCTCGAGATCCAGCACATCCGCAAGAAGGTGGTGGGGACCCTCGCCTACGGCCTGCAGAAGCGGGTGGAGCTCGCCCGCGCGCTCGCGCTCGACCCGAGGCTCCTCCTCCTCGACGAGCCCATGGCCGGGATGAACGCCGAGGAGAAGGAGGACATGGCCCGCTTCATCGTCGACATCAACGAAGACCGGGACACCACCGTCGTCATGATCGAGCACGATATGGGGGTGGTGATGGACCTCTCTCACCGGGTCACCGTGCTCTCCTTCGGCGAGAAGATCGCGGACGGGTCGCCGGAGGCGGTGCAGGGGGACCCGGCGGTACAGGAGGCCTACCTGGGCCAGAGCGAGGCCCGGGAGTAGGGGAGGCGACGGTGGCGGACATCCTCGACGTGCTCGGTGGCGACGACACCTTCCCGAAGCTCCTCCTGCGCAACGCCGCCCGCTTCGGCGGGCGCGTGGCCATGCGGGAGAAGGAGTACGGCATCTGGCAGCCGTACACCTGGCGGGAAGTCCTCGGCCACGTCCGCGACTTCTCTCTCGGGCTCGTCTCCCTGGGGCTCGCGCCCGGGGACAAGGTGGCCATCATCGGGGACAACCGGCCCGAGTGGGTCTGGAGCGAAATCGCCGCCCAGGCCGCCGGCTCCGCCTCGGTGGGCCTCTACCAGGACTCGAACCTCACCGAGGTGGCCTTCGTCATCGACCACTGCGACGCGACGGTGGTGGTGGCCGAGGACCAAGAGCAGGTCGACAAGATCCTCGACATGACGGAGAAGCTTCCCAAGGTCCGCCACGTCGTCTACACCGACCCCCGGGGCCTGAGGACCTACCGGCACCCGAGGCTCCTCTCCTTCCAGGAGGTGGAGGAAAGGGGCCGCGCCCTGGGGAAGGAGCGGCCCGGGCTCTTCGAGGAGAACGTCCGGAGGGGCGGGGCCGGCGACGTCGCCATCATCAGCTACACCTCGGGGACCACCGGCTTCCCCAAGGGGGCGATGCTCACCTTCCGGAACCTCCTCTCCATGGCGCTCTCGCTCGGCGAGGTGGATCCGAAGCACCCCGCCGACGAGTTCGTCTCCTTCCTCCCCCTCGCCTGGATCGGGGAGCAGATGATGTCCCTCTCCGCGGCGCTGGCGGTGGGCTTCACCGTGAACTTCCCCGAGGAGCCGGACACGGTGATGGAGAACATCCGGGAGATCGGGCCCCACGTCATGTTCGCGCCGCCCCGCATCTGGGAGAACCTGACCTCCACCGTGCAGGTCCGGATCATGGACACCACGCGGTTCAAGCGCTTCATGTACGATCTGTGGATGCCGGTGGGGCGGAAGGTGGCGGACCTTCGCTTCGCGGGGCGGCCGGTGCCCCTCCGCTGGCGGGTGCTCCACCGTCTCGCCCACTGGGCGCTCCTCCGGGCGCTCAAGGACCGGCTCGGCTTCACGAACCTGCGCTCCGCCTCGACCGGAGGGGCCGCCCTCGGGCCCGACGTCTTCCGCTTCTTCCATGCCATGGGCGTGCCCCTGAAGCAGATCTACGGGCAGACGGAGATCAGCGGGATCTCCTGCATCCACCGGGACGGGGACATCCAGTTCCACACCGTGGGCAAGCCCATTCCCGGCACCGAGGTCCAGATCTCCGCGAAGGGCGAGATCCTCTCGAAGAGCGCTGCCGTCTTCCCCGGCTACTACAAGAACGAGGGGGCCACCGCCGAGGTCCTCGAGGACGGCTGGCTCCACTCCGGCGACGCCGGCTACCTCACCGAGGACGGCCACCTCGTGGTCATCGACCGCATGAAGGACGTGATGCGGCTCGCCGACGACACCCAGTTCTCCCCCCAGTTCATCGAGAACCGCCTGAAGTTCTCGCCCTACGTGAAGGAGGCGGTGGTGGTGGGCACCGGGCGCCCCTACCTCACCGCCATGCTGAACATCGACATGGGGGTGGTGGGGAAGTGGGCCGAGAAGAACCGCATCTCCTACACGACCTACACCGACCTCTCCGCGAAGCCGGAGGTCTACGACCTCGTCCAGAACGAGGTGGACCTCGTGAACGGGACCCTGCCCCCGGCGGCGAGGGTGCGGAAGTTCGTGCTCCTCTACAAGGAGCTCGACGCCGACGACGAGGAGCTCACCCGGACCCGGAAGGTGCGAAGGTCCTTCGTGGAGCAGCGCTACCGGGAGGTGATCGACGCCCTCTACGGCGACCGCGGGGAGGTGGACATCGACACCACCATCCGCTTCCAGGACGGGAAGACGGCGCGCATCCAGACCACCCTCTTCGTCCGCGAGCTCGCCGAGCCCCCCCGGGGAAAGGCCGCCTAGGTGGAGTTCTTCCTCCAGCTCGTCCTGAACGGCGTCGTCACCGGGAGCATCTACTCCCTGGTGGCCCTGGGCTTCGTCGTCATCTACAAGTCCACCGGGGTGCTGAACTTCGCCCAGGGCGAGTTCATGATGCTCGGGGCCTACGTCTGCCTCTCCCTCACCGTCGAGTACCACCTTCCCTTCGCGGCCGCCTTCGCGGTCACCCTGGCCTTCATGGCGGTGCTCGGGCTCCTCACCGAGCGGCTCGTGCTCCGCCCCATGATCGGCGAGCCGGTCATCTCCCTCATCATGGTGACCCTGGGCCTCTCCGCCATGCTGCGCGGGGTGGTGCAGGCCATCTGGAGCACGGACCTCCGCCCCTTCCCCGCCATCTTCCCCACCGACCCGGTGCAGCTCGGCCCCCTCCCGGTCTCCCAGGGCTACCTCTACAGCACCGCCAGCGTGGCGCTCCTCCTCGTGGTGTTCACCGCCTTCTTCAAGTTCACCCGGAACGGCATCGCCATGCGGGCCACCGCCTTCTCCCAGCAGGTGGCGCTCTCCATGGGGATCTCGGTGCGGCGCATCTTCGCGCTCGCCTGGAGCATCGCCGCCGTGGTCTCCGCCATCGGCGGGGTGCTCCTCGCCGGGGTGCGCGGGGGCCTGGACGCGGCCCTGGCCCTCTTCGGGCTCAAGGTGATCCCGGTGGTGATCCTCGGGGGCCTCGACAGCATCGGGGGCGCCATCGTGGGCGGCCTCATCATGGGGGTCCTCGAGAACCTGGCCGGCGGCTACCTCGACCCGCTGGTGGGCGGCGGCGCCAAGGAGGTCGCCCCCTTCATCGTGCTGGTGCTCATCCTCGGCATCAAGCCTTACGGTCTCTTCGGAAAAGTGAAGATCGAGCGGGTCTAGGGGGAGCCCTTAATGCGCTGCGGAGACTTTCGAGAGAGCTACGCCGAGGACATGGCCATCTTCGACTCGGCGCTGCCGCGCTGGCTCCTCGCCCTCTTCCTCGCCTTCCTCCTCGCGGTCCCGGCCTTCGCCACGAGCTACTGGCTCGACGTCCTGAACCGCATCTTCATCGCCATCATCGCCGCCACCGGCCTGAACATCGTCACCGGCTTCACCGGCCTCATCTCCCTCGGCACCGCCGCCTTCCTGGCGGTGGGCGGCTTTACCACCGCGGCGCTCGCCGGGAAGGCCGGGCTCCCCTTCCCGGTGGTGATCCCGCTCGCCGGGGTGGTGACCGCGGCGGTGGGGCTCGTCTTCGGGGTGCCCTCCCTGCGCCTGAAGGGGCTCTACCTCGCGGTCGCCACCCTCGCCGCCCACTATGTCGTGGAGTTCACCGCCACCCACTGGGAGTCGATGACCGGCGGCGTGAACGGCATCAGCGTGCCTCCCCCGAAGCTCTTCGCCCTCGCCCTCTCCGACGACCGGCGCCTCTACTTCCTCGTCCTCGCGATCCTCGTGGGGCTCCTCTTCTTCGCGAAGAACCTCTTCCGCACCAAGGTGGGCAAGGCCTTCGTGGCCATCCGGGACCAGGACATCTCCGCCGAGGTCATGGGGGTGACCGTCTTTCGCTACAAGCTGCTCGCCTTCGCGGTCTCGAGCTTCTACATCGGGGTGGCGGGGTCGCTGCTCGCCTACCAGGCGCGCATCATCAGCCCGGAGAACTTCCCCATCAGCGTGGCCATCGACTACCTGGGCATGGTCATCATCGGCGGCCTGGGGAGCATCCTGGGCTCCATCTACGGGGCCGTCTTCATCACGCTGCTCCCCGAGCTCATCCGCCTCGGGAACGACTTCCTCGCCGCCCACTGGCCGGCGGCCATGGGCCTCTTCGCCCCCTTCAAGAGCATCGTCTTCGGACTCGTGGTGGTGCTCTTCCTCGTCTTCGAGCCCGACGGCATGGCAGCGCGCTGGCACCACGTGAAGAACTACTGGAAGCTCTATCCATTCTCCTACTAGCCGCAGGTGTGAACGCAGTCCCTTCGTGAACGTCCAAGGAGGCAGCACATGGCAATGAGGCAGAAGCTCCTCGCAGCGCTCCTCGCCGCGACGGCCGTCCTCCCGGCGCAGGCGAGAGCCGAGGCCGAGATCAAGGTGGGAGCCATCTTCGACCTCACCGGCGTCACCGCCGACGTGGGCAAGGTGTTCGCCCTCGGCGTCCAGGACGCGGTGGCGTGGCTGAACGAGAACGGCGGGGTGAACGGGAAGAAGGTGAAGCTCCTCGCCCAGGACTACGCCTACAAGAAGGACCAGGCCGTGGCCATCTACAAGCGGCTCGTGAACGACGAGAAGGTGCTCTTCATCCAGGGGTGGGGCACCGGGGACACCGAGGCCCTGAAGGAGTTCGTGACCCAGGACAAGATTCCCTATCTCTCCGCCTCCTTCGCGGCCCCGCTCTCCGACCCCGCCAAGTTCCCCTACAACTTCTTCGTGGCCCCCACCTATTCGGATCAGCTCCGCGCCTGGCTCGAGTGGGTGCGGAAGGACTGGGGCACGAAGAGCGGGAACCCCAGGGTGGCCTTCATGTACAGCGACAACCCCTACGGCCGCGCGCCCATCGCCGCCGGCAAGGCCTACGCCAAGGAGCGAGGCATCGACGCGGTGGACGACGAGGTCCTCCCGGGGACCTTCCAGGACGCCACCAGCCAGCTCCTCACCATGAAGCAGAAGGGCGTGGACTACGCCTACATCAACGTGACCACCACCGGCGTGAGCCTGGTCTTGCGGGACGCGAAGAAGCTCGGCCTGGCGGTGAAGTTCGGGTCGAACCCCTACGGCTTCTCCGAGAGCCTGGTGGCGGTGGCGGGCAAGGACGCCGAGGGCGTCACCGGGGTCATGCCCGACGTCCCCTACGGCGAGCCCGTTCCCTTCATGAAGACGCTCGAGGCCGTGCACCAGAAGATGCGCCCCGGCGATCGGGGCGACACCATGTACGTCCGCGGCTTCTCCTACGTGCTCGTCTGGGGCGAGGCTTTGAAGCGCGCCGACAAGGCCGGGAAGCTCAACGGCCCCGGCCTCAAGGAGGCGCTCGAGACCTTCCGGGACTTCAGCACCGGCGGGCTCACCAAGGCCATCACCTACACCCCGACCGACCACCGCCCCACCACCACCACCGCCATCTACCAGATCCAGAACGGCAAGCTCGCGAAGGTGGCGGAGTACACCATGCCGCGCAAGCCGGAGTGGCTCGGACTGTAGCCCGAGCGGGGCGGCGGGCGGGGTCCCCCGCTCGCCGCCCCCTCCCGGAGGCCGCCCGTGCTCGAGCTCAAGAACGTCGAGGTCATCTACGACGAGGTGATCCTCGTCCTGAAGGGGCTCTCCCTGTCCGTGCCGGCGGGCAAGGTGGTGGCGCTCCTGGGCTCGAACGGCGCCGGGAAGAGCACCACGCTGAAGGCCATCTCCGGCCTCCTCCGCAGCGAGGAGGGCGAGGTGACCGACGGCGCCATCCTCTTCGAGGGGGAGCCCGTCCACCGGCTGCCCCCCGAGGCGGTGGTCCGGCGCGGCATCTTCCAGGTGATGGAGGGGCGGCGGGTCTTCGAGGACCTGTCGGTGGAGGAGAACATCGAGATGGGCGGCTACGCCCGCCGCGATCGCGCCGGGCTCCGGCGCGACCGGGGCCTCTGCTACGACTACTTCCCGCGACTCCGGGAGCGGCGCCGCAAGCTCGCCGGCTACCTCTCCGGCGGCGAGCAGCAGATGCTCGCCATCAGCCGGGCGCTCATGGCCCGGCCCAAGCTCATGATGCTCGACGAGCCCTCCCTCGGGCTCGCGCCACTCCTCGTCTCCGAGATCTTCCGCATCGTGAAGCGCATCAACGAGGAGGAGAAAACCACCATCCTCCTCGTCGAGCAGAACGCCAACCTGGCGCTCGCCATCGCCGACTACGGCTACATCCTGGAGGGGGGGAGGGTGGTCCTCGACGGGGAGCCCGAGAAGCTGCGCGCCAACGAGGACGTGAAGGAGTTCTACCTGGGCGGCGGCGCCGACGGGAAGAAGAGCTACCGGAACCTCAAGTTCTACAAGCGCCGCAAGCGATGGCTCTCCTAGCCCGAGAGGGCGCGGCCGCGCCCGGGGCGCCCCCCCCTTTCCCCTCAACCGCTTGACCCCTCCCGGAGGCCCCGTGCCCGCGCTCCGCCCCTCTCGCATCCTCGACCCTTCCCAGGAGTGCCAGGCGCCGGAGACCCGCCGAGCGCTCCTCGGGGAGCGGCTGCGCCGCACCGTGGCCCACGCCTTCGCCCACGCCCCGCGGACGCGGCGCACCCTGGCGGGCGCCGGGCTCACCCCCGGCGACGTCCGCGGACTCGACGACCTCCCGCGCCTCCCGGTCTTTCGCAAGGACGCGCTCCCGGCCGCCCAGGCGGAGGAGCCTCCCTTCGGAGGCCTCCTCGCCGTGGAGCCGGGCCGGCTGGCGCACATCTTCATGTCCCCGGGCCCCATCTACGATCCCCAGGGGGCGAACGAGGACTACTGGCGCTTCCGGCACGCGCTCGCCGCCGCCGGCTTCCGGAAGGGGGACGTGGCCCACAACGCCGCCGGCTACCACCTCACCCCCCTCGGCTTCATGCTCGACGCCGGGGCCCGCGCCCTGGGCTGCGCCGTCATCCCCGCCGGGGTGGGGCAGACCGAGCTCCAGGTGAAGGTGGCGGCCCACCTCGGGGCCCGCGCCTACCTCGGGCTCCCGAGCTTCCTCCACGCGCTGCTCGCCAAGGGACGGGAGCTCTCCCTGCCGCTCTCCTTCGAGACCGCCTTCGTGGTGGCCGAGATGCTCCCCGAGTCCCTGCGCCAGGAGCTCGAGGAAGGCTTCGGGGTGCGCGTGCTCCAGGGCTACGGGACCGCGGACCTCGGCTGCCTCGCCTACGAGTGCCCGGAGAAGGGCGGCTGGCACGTCCACCCCGACGCCCTGGTCGAGGTCCTCGACCCCGGGACCGGCACCGCCGCCCGGCCCGGCGAGCCCGGCGAGGTGGTGGGCACCCTCTTCGACGTCGCCTACCCCCTCGTGCGCTTCGCCACCGGGGACCTCTCCACCCTGGGGCCGGAGGAGCGCTGCCCCTGCGGGCGCACCACCGCGAAGCTCGGAGGCCTCCTCGGCCGCGTCGGGGACGGGGTGAAGGTGAGGGGCCTCTTCGTGCGCGACTCCCAGATCGCCGAGGTGGTGAAGCGCTTCCCCGAGGTGGGGGCCTGGCAGGCGGTGGTGACCCGGGAGGCGCACCTCGACCAGCTCGAGTACCGGGTCGAGCTCGGGACCGCCGCTCACGGCTCCCTCGCGGAGCGGCTCGGCGAGGCGCTCCGCGAGGAGGTGAAGGTCCGGGGAGAGGTGACGGTGGTGGCGAGCGGGACTCTCCCCGCGGGTGCGAAGCGGATCGACGACCGCCGCGTCTGGAAGTAAGCTCTCCCGCCACATGCGAGGAGTGCGCGGAGCGACGCAGCTAGCAGCCAACACCGTCCAGGCGATGGAGGACGGGGTGGCCGAGCTCTGCCGCACCCTCTGCGAGGCGAACTCCATCCGGCCCGAGGACATCGTCTGGGCCATCTTCACGGTCACCCACGACCTCGACGCCGACTTTCCCGCCCGGGCAGCGCGGGTGCGCGCCGGGTGGACCATGGTGCCCATGATCTGCTCCCGGGAGATCCCCGTCCCCGGATCCCTCCCGCTCGTGGTGCGGGTGCTCATCCACCTGGACTCGGGCCGCCCCGCGGACGCCCGCCACGTCTACCTCCGGGGCGCCCGGGCGCTCCGCCCGGACCTGGCGGACCCGACCGACGCGGGGTAAATGGACAGGCTCCTCGTGACCGCCGCGCTCCCCCACCAGATCGGAGTCCTCGGGCTCGGCCTCATGGGGGCCTCCCTGGCCCGCGGGTACCGGTCGGCGAGCCCCGGCGCGCGGGTCCTCGCCGCCGAGGTCCGGGAGGAGGTGCGCCGGCGCGCCGTCGACGACGGCGTCGCCGACGAGGTCCACGACTCCCCGGGCCCCTGGCTCTCCTCCTGCGAGGTCGTGGTCCTCTGCACCCCCATCGCCGCCATCGAAGCGCTCATCGCCCCGGTGTCCTGCCGGATGTCGCCCGGGTCGGTGCTCTCCGACGTCGGGGGAGCGAAGGAGCGGGTCCTCGAGGTTGCGACAGAGGACCTGCACCCCGGGGTGGCCTTCGTCGGCGCCCACCCCATGTTCGGCGGCCGGGGCGGCTACGAGGCGGCCCGGGCCGATCGCTGGAAGGGAGGGACGGTGGCGGTCTGCACCGACGGGGCCCCGCCCGAGGCGGTGGAGCGGGTGGCCGCCCTCCACCGGGCGCTCGGCGCCACCGTGGCGAGCTGCACCGCCCGGGAGCACGACGCCGCGGTGGCCATGGTCTCCCACCTCCCTTACCTCCTCGCCGCCGCGCTCTCTCTGTCGGTGCGGGACGCCGGACCCCTCGCGCACGCGCTCGCCGGCCCGGGCCTGAACGACATGACGCGCCTCGCCGGCTTCGCCTTCGACATCCAGGGCGAGGTGGCGCGCCGCAACGGCCACCTCCCCGCCGCCGCCTCCGGGCTCGAGCGCGAGCTGCGCCGGATCCTCGGCGCGGTCTCCGAGTCGCCCGAGGCTGCGCGGCGGGCCCTCGAGGAGGCCCGGGCCGCCCGGGAGGAGCTCTTCTGAGCCCGGTCGTCTGCCGCCGGAAGGGACCGCTCCGAGGCGCCTTCGAGGTGCCGGGAGACAAGTCGGTCTCCCACCGCTCCCTCCTCTTCGCGGCCCTCGCCCGCGGGGAGAGCCGGGTGCGGGGGCTGCTCCGGGCCGAGGACGTCCACTCGACCTGGAAGGCGGTGGAGGCCCTCGGTGCCGGGGTCCGGGAAGAGGGGGGGCTCGTGGTGGTGACGCCCCCGGAACGCCTCTCCGAGCCCGGCGACGTCATCGACTGCGGAAACTCGGGCACGAGCCTCCGGCTCCTCGCCGGCGTGCTCGCCGGCGTCCCCGGGCTCTCCGTCCTCACCGGGGACGCCTCGCTCCGCCGCCGCCCGGTGCGCCGGGTAGTGGAGCCCCTGCGGCGGATGGGCGCGGAGCTCTTCGCCCGCGGCCAAGACCGGCTCCCCCCGCTCGTGGTGCGCGGGAAGGCGCTCCGGGGCACCCGCCACGTCCTCGAGGTGGCGAGCGCCCAGGTGAAGTCCGCCCTCCTCCTCGCCGGCCTCTTCGCCGACGGAGAGACCACGGTGGTGGAGCCCGCCCTCTCCCGGGACCACACCGAGCGCATGCTCCGCCGCATGGGCGCGCCGCTCACGGTCCGGGGACTCGAGGTCTCGGTCTCGCCCGGGACCCTCTCCGGCGGGGAGGTGGACGTGCCCGGGGACATCTCCTCGGCCGCCTTCTTCCTGTGCGCGGCCGCGGCCCTCCCCGGCTCCGAGGTGACGGCGCTCGGGGTGGGGACGAACCCGACCCGCACCGGGCTCTTGGACGTGCTCGCCGAGATGGGGGCCGAGGTCGCGACCCATGACGAGCGCGAGAGCGCGGGCGAGCCGCGGGCCGACGTCACCGTCCGCGGCCAGGAACTCTCCGCGGTGCGGATCGGCGGCCCGCTCGTGCCCCGGCTCATCGACGAGCTCCCGGTGATCATGGTCCTCGCCACCCAGGCGCGCGGGCGCACGGTGATCCGGGACGCCCAGGAGCTCCGGGTGAAGGAGTCCGACCGCCTCGCCGCCATGGGGGAGACCCTCGCCGCCGCCGGAGCCCGCATCGAGCTCTTCGAGGACGGCTGCGCCATCGAGGGGCCGACCCCGCTCCGGGGGGTGGCGGTTTCGACCCGCATGGACCACCGCATCGCCATGAGCATGGCGGTGGCCCAGCTCTTCGCCCCGGGCTCCGAGGTGGTGCTCGACGACGTCGCCTGCGTGGGGACGAGCTTCCCCAGCTTCTTCGACATCCTGGACCGGCTCGCGGGGGCCGCGTGATCTCCGGGCGCACCCAGGTCTTCGGGGTCTTGGGGTGGCCGGTGGAGCACAGCCTCTCTCCGGCCATGCAGTGCGCGGCCATGGCGGACGCCGGCCTGGACGCCACCTACGTGGCCCTGCCGGTTCCGCCGGCCGGCCTCGCTGCGGCGGTCCGGGGAGCCCACGCGCTCGGGGTCCGGGGCCTGAACGTCACCGTGCCCCACAAGGAGCCGGTGGCGGAGCTCTGCGAGAGGCTCGACCCCATCGCCTCCCGGGTGGGCGCCGTGAACACCCTCTCCCGCCTCGACGAGGGCTGGGCCGGCCACAACACCGACGCCCCGGCCGCGCGCGGGCTCCTCAGCGAGGCGGGGATCGGCCCACGCTCGCGCGCGCTCGTCCTCGGCGCCGGGGGGGCGGCGCGTGCCGCCGCCTGGGCGCTCCTCGAGCTCGGTGCGGAGACGCTCGTGGCCGCGCGCCGGCCGGAGGTGGCGGCGGTCCTGTGCCGCGAGCTCGCGCTCTCGCTCGGGAAGCCCGAGTCCCTCGCCCGTCCCGTCTCCTGGGCAGAGGCGTCCGAGAAGGCCATCCGCGCCGACGCGGTGGTGAATGCCACCTCTCTGGGCCTCCCCGGCAAGTCCGGGGAGCTCCCGCCGCTCGCCTGGCGCACCGGCCAGGTGGCGCTCGACTTCGTCTACGGCGACACCCCCTTCTCCCGGTCCGCTCGCGACGCCGGGACCCGCCTCATCACCGGCGAGCAGGTCCTGGTGCGCCAGGGCGCGCTCGCCTTCCGCATCTGGTTTGATCGCCACGCCTCCGAGGCGGTGATGGCCCGCGCCATCGTGCGATCGGGAGGGCGCTAGAGATGGCGCTGCGCTACCTCACGGCCGGGGAGAGCCACGGCCCGGCCCTCGCCGCCATCGCCGAGGGCTTCCCCGCCGGCCTCGCCGTCGACTTCGCCGCGGTGAACCGGGACCTGGCCCGCCGCCAGAGGGGCTACGGCCGCGGGGGGCGGCAGCTCATCGAGAAGGACGAGGCGCAGTTCCTCTCCGGGATCCGGGGCGGGGTGACGCTCGGCTCCCCCATCGCGCTCGTCATCTGGAACCGGGACCACGAGAACTGGAAGGACCTCGTCTCCCCCGCCGCCCGCGGCGGGCCTCGCTTCACCCGTCCCCGGCCGGGCCACGCCGACCTCCCCGGGGTCCTGAAGTACGGCTTCGACGACGCCCGGGACGTTCTCGAGCGCGCCAGCGCCCGCTCCACCGCGGCCACGGTGGCGCTCGGCGCGCTCGCCCGCCAGCTCCTCGCCCACTTCGGCGTCGAGGTGTCGTCCCGGGTCACCGGCATCGGCGAGCAGGACAGCCGGCCGGAGGGCCCTCCTTCCCCCGAGGAGCTCGCGGCCGTGGAGGCCTCCGACCTCCGCACCGCCGACGAGGAGCTCGCCCGGGCCTGGCGCGCCGTCGTCGACCGGGAGAAGGAGAGGGGCGGCTCCATCGGCGGGACCTTCGAGGTCTACGCCCGGGGGCTCCCTCCCGGGCTCGGGAGCTACGCCCACCCCGACCGGCGGCTCGACGGCCGCCTCTCGGGGGCGCTGGGCGCCATCCCCGCCATCCGGGCGGTGGAGGTGGGCTCCGGCACCCGCGTGGACCTCCCCGGCGACCGCTTCCAGGACGCCATCCTCTGGGCGCCGGGGCGGGGCTACTACCGGGAGACGAACCGAGCCGGCGGCCTCGAGGGGGGGATGACGAACGGCGAGTGGCTGCAGGTGCGCGCCTACATGAAGCCCATCCCCACCATGACGACCCCGCTCCCCACCGTGGACATCGACACCCACGAGGCTGCGCTCGCCCGCTACGAGCGCAGCGACGTCTGCGCCGTCCCCGCCGCTTCGGTGGTGGGGGAGGCGGTGGTGGCCTGGGAGCTCGCGAACGCCTTCCTGGAGAAGTTCCCGGGGGACGCGGTCCGGGACATCGAGAAGGCCGTCGAGATCTATGCCGCTCGGATCCGCTGACACCGTGTCCCTCACCGGCATGATGGGTTCGGGGAAGTCCACGGTGGCGTTGCTCCTCGGACGCCTCCTCGGCCGCCGGGTGGTCTCCACCGACGCGCTCGTCGAGGCCTGGGCCGGCAAGCCCGCCTCCCGGGTCTTCGCCGAGGACGGCGAGGGGGCCTTCCGCGCCGCGGAGCGCGCGGCGGTGGGGGGCATTGGGGGGCCGGTGGTCGCCGACCTCGGCGGCGGCGCCTTCTGCGAACCGGAGAGCGCCGAGCGGCTCCTCCGGATGGGGGCGGTGGTCTTCCTCGACGTCTCGCCGCGGGAGGCGGCCCGCCGGCTGGGCAGAGGGGACGGGCGTCCGCTCGCCGCCCAATGGGAGCCCTTGCTCCGCCGCCGTCTCTCGCTCTACCGGCGCGCCTCGCTCTCCGTCGCGGTGGACGGCCTCACGCCGGCGGCGGTGGCCCGGAGGGTCGCCGACCTGCTCGGGGGGACGAGGTGAACGCCGTCGTCCTGGAAGGGCGCCAGGGCGCTCACCGCTACCCGGTGGAGGTGGGGGGCGTGCTCCCGTCCCGGGCGGCGGAGCTCGCCGCCGGCCGCGACGGGGTGGCGCTCGTGAGCTGCGCAAGGGTGCTCGAGACCCCCGTGGGTCGAGGCGTCCGCACGGCGCTCGAGCGCACCGGGGTGCTCGTCGGCACGGTGGTCCTGCCCGACGGGGAGCGCGGGAAGACCCTCGCCTCCCTGGAGCGGTCGGCCCAGAAGCTCTTGCGGGCCGGGCTCACCCGGCGCGGGCTTTTGGTGGCCATGGGGGGCGGGGCGGTGACCGACGCCGCCGGCTTCCTGGCGGCGGTGTTCATGCGCGGGGTGGACTGGGTGGCGGTGCCCACCACGCTCCTCGCCATGGTGGACGCCGCCCTGGGGGGGAAGACCGCGGTGAACCTGCCGTCGGCGAAGAACGCCGTCGGCGCCTTCCACCCGCCGGCCGCGGTGCTCTCGGACCCCGCCTCGCTGCGGACGCTCCCGCCGCGCGAGCTCCGCTCCGGGCTCGGGGAGGTCCTCAAGTACGGGCTCCTCCGCCCCGAGCTCCTGCCAGGCCTCGCCGCCCCTCTGAAGCGCGGGTCGGTCGACGCCCGCGTCATCTCCGAGTGCGCCCGGGTGAAGCTCGCGGTGGTGGAGCGGGACCCGAGCGAGCATGGGGAGCGGAAGCTCTTGAACCTCGGCCACACCTTCGGCCACGGGGTGGAGGCGGCCGGCCGGTTCTCCCGCTACAAGCACGGGGAGAGCGTGGCCGTCGGCATGGCCTTCGCCTTCCGGCTGGCGCGGAACCTGGGGCGGGTGGACGAGGAGGCGGTGGCGCGCGCCGAGGGGCTCATCCGGGGCGCGGGCCTGCCGGTGCGGGTGGCCCCGGAGCTGGCACGCCGAGCGCTCGCCCTCATGGAGCACGACAAGAAGCGGACGGCCGCGGGGCTCCGCTGGGTGCTTCCCGTTCACCGGGGGAGCGACTGGGATGTAGAGTGGGACATCCTGGCGGAAGAGGCGGCGGTGCGCGCCACTGCGCGAGAGATCGGGAGAGAGAGATGATCCTGCTCGTCAACGGACCAAACCTGAACCTCCTGGGGGAGCGCGAGCCGGAGATCTACGGCTCGACCACCCTTCAGGACGTCGAGAAGATGGTGGAGGAGGCCTGCGCCGCCTACGGCCAGCCGGTGAAGGCCCTCCAGTCGAACTACGAGGGCGCGCTCCTCGACTTCCTCCAGGAGAACCGGAAGGAGGCGAAGGGCGTCATCATCAACCCGGGAGCGCTGTCCCACACGAGCCGCGCCCTCCACGATTGCCTGAAGGCGCTTCCTTGCCCGGCGGTGGAGGTCCACCTCTCGAACGTGCACGCCCGCGAGCCCTGGCGTCGTCGGGACCTGGTGGCCCCGGCGACCCGCGGCCAGGTGGTGGGCCTCGGGGCCACCGGCTACTACTTCGCGGCGGTGTGGCTCTGCAGCCAGCTCGCGGAGCAGCCAGCGGAGTCGGAGGGCGACGCCGTCGAGCTCCCGCCGGCCGACCTCGAGTCGGTGGTGGGCGGCGACTACGAGGGGTAGCAGGGCCCTTGGCTCGCGTCTCCGTGCTCCTGCCGGTGCGGGACGCCGAGGCCACCCTCCGGGCCGCCGCCGTCTCCATCTTGCGCCAGAGCCACCGGGACCTCCGGCTGGTGGCGGTGGACGACGGCTCTCGAGACGGGAGCGCCGGGGTCCTCGAGAGGCTCGCCGAGCGCGACCCCCGGGTCGAGGTGGTCCGGGGCCAAGGCGAGGGGATCGCCCGGGCGCTTCTGCGGGGGCTCGATCGCTGCGACTGCGAGGTGGTCTTCCGCATGGACGCGGACGACGTCGCCCACCCCCGCCGCCTCGAGGTCCAGCTCGCCGCCCTCTCCGCCGACCCCTCCCTCGGCGCAGTGGGTTCCCGGGTGCGCCTCTTCCCGAGGCGGCTCGTGGCCGGGGGCATGCGGCGCTACGCCGCGTGGCTGAACGGCCTCGTCACCCCCGAGGCGGTGGATCGCGACCTCCTCGTGGAGGCCCCCCTCGTCCACCCGGCCGCAGCCGTCCGGCGCCGGGCGCTCGCCGAGGTGGGCGGCTGGCGGGAGGGGGACTTCCCGGAGGACTACGACTTGTGGCTCAGGCTGCGGGCGGCGGGCCACCGCCTCTCGAACGTCCCCGAGCTCCTCCTCGACTGGCGGGAGTCGCCTTCCCGGCTCACCCGGCGGGACCCCCGCTACGCCCGGGCACGCCACCTCGCCCTCAAAGCCTCCTTCCTCGCCTCGGGCCCACTCGCCGGACGGCGCGCCGCCGCCATCTGGGG
>Ga0335077_10004383_pt1 | contig 17209 bp, 17 predicted proteins | sample Lox_Sample_31_FD_207151 | JGI IMG/M metagenome (GOLD analysis project Ga0335077, IMG submission 207151) | Soil microbial communities from Loxahatchee National Wildlife Refuge, Florida, United States - Lox_Sample_3.1 | ecosystem: Environmental > Terrestrial > Soil > Wetlands | place: USA... | reverse complement strand
TGCTCAGAGACTCGCGTGCTATCGTCCACATAACGGAAGGTCCGTTTTCCGCGGACATCCCATCCGCAGGAATGATTCTCCCGGAGTTGCGCCCATCGGCGGCGTTGGTACTGACGGTCCGCCACAATGCGATGTACCCACGAGAAAGCAGATGCCTGCTCTACGTGTCCTTCTCCCTGGCGCCCAAAGACTGTCACGCATGTCGCACCATAGCGTATTGTAAGTATTACGATCATGTGGGCTTACGGGACCACGACCGCCTTGCGCTGGCGGCCTGGGAGGACGATGGCGGCAGGACCTGATGCCGAGGATGCGATGTAACCGGTACCAGAAGAATTGCTGATAATATTGAAACCAACGCCTCGTCATCTTCACTAAGTTCTGGAGGGTGTATGTCTGCCGGGTTGGACGCACTGAGGCATGTTGTCGTGCTGATGATGGAGAATCGCTCCTTTGATCATATGTTGGGAGCGCTCCAGGCGGAGAATCGCCTGATCAACGGCCTCACCGGGCGGGAGAGTAATCCCGACACAACCAACGAGCCCGCGCCCGTCAAGCCGGACGCCGCCTTCCAGGGCCAACTCGATCCCGACCCCGACCACCACTTTCCCGCCGTTCATAAGCAATTGTATTTCGGAACGCCGGGGCCGCCGGCTGCACCACAGATGCAGGGCTTCGTCCAAAGCTACTGGGACCAGCAGCACGATGTCGCGCACTCCCGTAAGATCATGTTCTATTTCGATCGCGACACGCTCCCGGTGCTGCACACGCTGGCGCGCAACTACGCCGTGTTTAATGGCTGGTTCTCGTCGATTCCGGGCCCCACTGTCTGCAACCGCGCCTTTGCCCACTACGGGACATCCTTCGGCCAGGTGAGCCTGGATATTTTCTATTTGCTGGAGCCTTTCAAGAGCATCTACGAGCGGATGCTCGCCGCCGGCCGCACCACCAAGCTCTATTACTTCGACCCCTCCAGTTCCACCCAGGAAGTAGTCAACCTGCTCAAGAACCAGCCACAGATCTTCGCCACCTATGACCAATTCCTTCAGGATTGCAAGAAGGGAATGTTGCCGGACTACAGTTTTGTCGAGCCGAATTACAGTGACCATCCGGGCGAGGGCGGGGGAGAGTTGCTGGCGTCCGACCAACACCCGGACCATGACGTGCAAGAAGGCGAAGTTTTCATCGCATCCATTTATAACGCGATCCGCCAAAACCCGGACCTCTGGAAGAGCACGGCGCTGCTTATCACCTACGATGAGCACGGCGGAATTCACGATCACGTTCCACCGCCCTCCTGCACCCCCGATGGATTCCACGCGAAGCTCGAGGACACCGGCAATGTACCGTTTGCGTTCGACCGTCTGGGTGTCCGGGTTCCGGCAATCCTGGTCTCGCCCTGGGTCGCCAAGGGAACGGTGATACCTGGCCCCGAAGATCCCGGCAAAGGCCGCGTCTTCGAACATGCCTCCATTCCCGCCACCATTACCCAGCACTTCATCGGCGCATACGACCAGCGCACGGTTCGCGAGAAGGCGGCACAGACGTTTCTTGACCTGCTCGGCAACGATATGAGACCCGAGAAGGACTGTCCCGTTTTCCAATTCGATTAGGAGTATTCCCGTGGAAAAGCCACCTGTAGTCCGCGTTCCCAAGGCCAACCGCAGTTCGTACCAGCCGCACCGGCCGCTTCACAAGAACGTCCTGTTGCAGAACCAGGTCAAGCACTTTCGCGAACTCGAAAAGGACCTTCCGCTGGAGCACCAGACCGGGACTCCGATCGAGTCCATTCAGACGGAAGGGCAGGCGGCGGAGTACATCCGGCACATCACCCTGAAACTGCACCGGCCTCCCAAAGGAGCCTGACATGGCAAACTCCGGACGAAGCACCGCGATTCTCGTTTTGGCCATCGCTCTCTCGCCGCTGGCAGCCGCGCAGGAGTCCAACCTCGGAGCCGATTTCCGGCGGGAAGGCGAGGCGCTCGGGAAGGCCTGTTCGAGTTTCAGCTTCGGCAGTATCGGAAGTTGCGCCTATACCCTGTTCACCGACCACCCCATGCACATCGCGGCCGGCAGCATTGCCCCCCAGAATGGCATCGGTTTCGGGCCGGCGTTCGTGGGCCACTGGGACCAGACGCCGCCAAAGCCGCAGCCCGGCAAACCGTCTCACTACTGGCGCCTGAGTTACGACCTCGACAGTGTCGTCTCCACGAACGCGTCGTGGCGGGCCGGCGGATACCTCACCGCCATCTGGGCCAAGCACCGCGGTATCGTGGCTGTGCCTGGTGGCAGCGCCGGCACATCGAACGTCGTGCAGGAGGAGTATCCCGTCTTTCACGTCCTGGCACAAGGCATTTCGCTGGGCACCCTCAGCTATTTTGGCCTGGGTCCCGACACGCACGACACGGCCCGGTCGTACTTCGGAATGCGCCAGACGATCGTAGGGGCGAACGGGACCTGGCCGATCGTCCAGCGCTGGCACATATCCGCCTATGGCGAAGCAAACGGCCGTTTCGTCAACCTGCGACCCAGCACCGGACGCTCGAGTCCGTCCATCGAGGAGCTATACACGCCGGCCACCGCCCCGGGACTCGACCGGCAACCCGGGTTTGCGCAGTTCGGTGAAGGGGTACGGCTGGCCCCTGAATTCGCCGGCGGCCACATTCGACTGGGTTATTGGATCACGTTCAAGGAGTACGTCGCCGGAGATTCCACCTTCTCGTTTACGAGATGGACCACCGATCTGAGTCACGAATTCCCGATCTGGACCACCACGCGGCGCCTTGCGCCGGATCCCCAAAAAGGACCGGACGACTGCTCGGTGGGTGCGGGCAGTCCATGCCCCGCGCCGACCCGCGACCGCCAGGGGAGTGTGACGGTGCGCTTCCTCATGAACCAGTCATTTGTTCCCTCGGGCCATGTGGTGCCGTTTTACTTTCAGCCCACGCTCGGTGGAAGCGACATCGATGGCAACACCAGCCTTGGCAGTTACCAGGACTTCCGTTTCCGCGCCCCTAACAACATCCTGGCCGAGGCGCGCTTCGAACACTCGATTTATGGTCCTTTCGGAATCATCGCTTTGATCGACGAAGGAAAGGTGGCGCTCGCGCGCGGCGATCTGGATTTCACACACCTGCAGCACAGCTATGCGGTGGGTCTCACGCTCCGCGCCGGGGCGTTTCCAATGGTGCAGTTCCTGTTTGCCTGGGGAGGACACGAAGGCACGCACACCATCGGTACCCTCAACACGTCCCTCCTTGGCAGTTCGGCGCACCCCAGCCTGTACTGACGCGCGAACCAGTGGCGGCTGCCTGCGTCACTTGTAACCTTTTTCCCTGAGGTACTCGAAGCGCACCGGGACGATCGGTTTGGATGCCATCGGCGCCGGCATCGACCGCCGATTGCCAGCCTTCCGGCGCATCGGTTGTGCCCATGCGGTCTACATAGACGTCGGCGTGCGCGCGCTTCGCTACCGCAATAATCTCGGGTGTAAAATCGCGGGCGCTGAAGGCGATCACCCTGGGGTGCAGTTGTTCGACCAGCAGGCCGGCATGCTCGATACTATTCGACTCGGGCATGACTTTGAGCCTGGGATTGAGTGCCTGAATCTGCCTGGCGAGATTGAGCCCGCAATAGATCACTACCTGTTCGGTCATGCCGTGGCCATCGATGTGCCTGACCAGGCTCTGCGCGGAAGCGTTTTTCACATCCACGTACACGCCGATTCTGCCTTTCGCCAGATCGAGAACCTGGGCGAAGGTGGGGATGCGCGTGCCAATAAATTCGGGGCCCGTCTTGACGCCGGCGTCCAGCGCCCTGAGCCGCTCGAAGGTCATCTCGGAGATTTTGCCTTGACCGTTGGTGCATCGGTTGACGGTGGCATCATGGCTGAGCACCAGCACGCCATCGGAAGTAGTCTGTACATCCACTTCGATGAAATCGGCGCCCAGCCGGATCGCTTCTTCGAATGCAGGGAGGGTATTCTCGGGGTGATGAAGATGCTCGCCGCGGTGCGCAATCGCGACCACGTGCCGTGGTTGGGCAACGGCCAGTGCAGCAGCCAGCATCGAAAGACCAATGGCGCATCGTTTCAAGAGATCCTCTCCGATGAATTGAGTCTACCTCGCGAGCCGACGCCACCCCGCACGTGGACCGCAAATCGAAATACCATGGTGATTTCGCGGCGGGAGTTTCATGGCTTCGCGACACACAGATCCCCTCGATTACGTGCGGGAGTGGCGAAACCGCTTCCTCGAGGGAGGCTGGTGGCACTCTTTCGAACTGCCGGACGGCTCGCGAATTGAGGGCGTTTCGGAACTGGCCTCGCAGAAGATGCGGATTGCGCAATTCCCCATCCCGGAGAACCTGTCCGGTAAGCGCGTGCTGGATGTCGGCGCCTGGGACGGATGGTTCAGCTTCGAAATGGAGCGGCGGGGCGCGGACGTCGTAGCCATCGACCGCTTTGAGAACCCCCGCTTTCGTGAGATTCAGGAGCGCCTGCGTTCACGCGTGGAGTACCGGCAGCTGGATGTCTACGAGGTGAGCCCGAAAACGTTGGGTTACTTCGATATCGTTCTGTTCATGGGCGTGCTCTACCATCTGAAGCATCCGCTGCTGGGGCTGGAGCGGGTCTGTTCGGTGACACGGGAGTTGGCGGCTGTGGAATCGTTCGTCCTTACCGCGCAATACGGCCTCCCGCCGGAAATGGAGCCGGCGAACCTGATGCGGTTTTTCGAAGACGACGATTTCGGAGGACAGGTGGACAACTGGTTCGCTCCTACGGCGCATTGCCTGATGGCGATGTGCCGAACCGCGGGGTTTGCGCGCGCGGAACTGAGCAACCGGCACGCCTATGGCGCGGCCGTGACTTGCTTCCGGCATTGGCGAAGCCATCCCGGCACTACCGCCAGCGCGGGGCCGCAACTTCTCTCGGCCGTGAATCCGGACACCTACGGCATCAATTTCGTCTCGAGCCGCGACGAGTACGTCACATGCCGCATTGCCGCTCCGGGCGCGGAGTTGTCGCGGGACACCGTCTTCCCCGAAGTCGCCGGGTATGGCGTCCGTCCGGTATTTGTCGGCGAGGTGGAGGGCGAAGGCTGCCTGGTTCATTTCAGGCTTCCGCCCGGGCTGACCGCCGGCTGGCATGAGGTTCGTCTCCGTCTGGCCGGCAGTCAAGCGAGCAACGCGGTGCGGATCGCCGTGGACCTGGATTTCCGGGCAGGCCGTCTGGAGATCAAAGGAACCTGCGATGGCGTGACGTGGCGGCCTTCGCGGGTCTCACTGGAGAACGGTTTCGTGTCGCTGTGGGTTGCGGGCCTGCCGGAAAACGCCGACATCGCCAACATCCGGGTGCGGATCGGCCCTCACCGGCAGTTCGTGAATTTTGTGGGAAGCCCGGACGAGAAGGGCGTCCGCCAGGTGAATGCGCGGGTACGGGGGTGCGCGCCCGGCATCCAGGACATCGTCGTGAGCATCGGAGAGGCGGAATCCCCGCCGGTTGCGGTGGAGGTGGTGGAGTAGCGCCTGCCCGATGTCCCTGCGGCGTTATTCGCTACCAGGCTGCGACTCGAAGTGCGCGATGTACGGAGCCCGTTGCAGGAAGCCCCAGGTGTATCCTTCCGGGTCAACCACATTAAACGTCCGCACTGCGTAGAACTCGTTCTTGGGCGGAGCCACCTCTATGCCCGCGTCCTTCACCCGGGCATGCATGGCATCCACATCATCCACCCAGATGCCGATCCACTCCTCGGGCCTGCGCCCCCGCTGGCTCCAGTACTCCGGATCGCCGTCCAACCACACCTCGGTGTCGCCCACATAAAGCTCGGCATTGCGAAGCACGCCTTGCGTGTCCAGCCAACGTCCCCGTTCCTGGAAACCAAAAACACTGGTGAGCCAGTCGATCATCGCGTTGACATCGTCGTAGTGGAGGTACGGCGTCACACCCAGAAAGTTCGGCTTACTTTCGTTCATATCGCTCCTTGAAGATCAGAGTACCGCGGGGACTGGGATTGCGAGGATCCAGCGGCTATTTGCGGCTTTTTGTGGTTTGCGATTGGGGAATGATGCAGGCTTTACGGATCTTCCCATCCAGGTCCTGGATGTAGACCGAGTCCTTATCCACCGCGAACTTCACGCTGCTGTGGATGTAGGCTTTCAGCGGTGAGGAAAGGACTGCCCCATAAGTGCGATCTTTGGCTTGTACCTGGTAAATATAGGTGGCCGCGCTGCCGTCAGGATCCGATCCCTCTTCCTTCATCGAGACCAGCTGACCGGACTGCCAGACGAGGCCTTTGGGCCCGGCTTGGAGCCCAAATACCATCAGGACAGCGAGGGCGACGCCTGCTGTAATCCGAAAACCAAACATCTGTGGACCCGCTATTTCGCCTGCACGACCTTCCGGTATCGCTCGCGAATCCTCATTGCGACGGCAGGCCGTTCGAATTCCTGCAGCCGCCTGGGCTCTGGTGGGGTGGGCTTGAACAACGCTGATATCACAAGCGGCGATGACCCGGAGGAGTTCTTTCTGACGCGGTTGACGACACCTGGTCTACCGGGCTCCCACTGCCATTGTGATCTGATCGGCGCAGGGAAGCTATCCGCCAAAAGGGCCATCAGAGGATAGCCCGATTTGGAGCCGGCGGATCGTGTCTTACCGAATCTGCCTGTGGCGGCCGGACTTCGGCTCCGGTTCGCCGGGAAGGCGGATCAGCGGGCCGCCTGGAAACTGGTGCAGCATGTTGCGGTCTTTCAGTGCCCAATCCAGATTGTTGCGAGCCAGCCGCGAATGTTCGCGGGCGATGCTCTCGGCACGCGTTCCTTCGCGGTTCTCGATCGCTTCCAGAATCGCGCGGTGGTGTTCGATGGCAATCAGCGCATTGTGGGCGTGGTATTCGTGGGCGTCGTGCGATCCGCCGAAGACCAGCGCGCCGGGTTCGGCAAACGGTAGCGAGCAAGCGCCATCGAGCGCCCGTGACAAAGTCGGGCTCTTCGCCAGTTTCCAAAGCTCGCGGTGGTACGCCAGGTTCTTTTCCACGTAGTCGAGGAAATCGTCAAGGTCCATGGGGGCGACCTCCGCGAACGCTTCATGACAGCGCCGCAACGGAACCAGTTCCTCCTGCTCCGCAAGGCGCTCGGCGGCCATGCGCGCCGCGGTTCCCTCAAGCACACCCCGGAGTTCGATGGCATCCCAGATATCCGCCACCGTGAACTCGCGGACGCGGAATCCCCCATTGGGCAAAGCCTCGAGAAGACCCTGGTGTGCCAGCCGTTCGAGGGCCAGCCGCACGGGCGTCCGCGACGCATTCAACTGGGGCACCAGGGTCAGTTCGGCGAGCCGTTCTCCCGGGCGGAACTGTCCCCGCAGGAGCCTTTCCCGCAGGGTAGCCGCCACTCGTTCGATCTGAGAAGTGGCGTCGCTGGTGGTTCGCGGTTCCCCGTATTCTGTCATTCAGTCTGCTGCCCGAGCTTTCCGCGGCATGGCGGAGATTATTTCATTCACCAAGGGAAATGCGTACAGCCGGTCAACCATGGCGGCGCGGCGCTCGAGCACCGCGCGCTGGTTCACGGTTCCTTTGTCGGTCAACTCTCCCGCATCGAGCGACGGCGGATCCTGCAACACGATGGCACGCTCGATTCGCGTAGAACTTCCCGTGCTGGCGATGGCGAATGTTTGCAACAGGCGCTCCAACGTCTCGGACGCTCTACCGCCCAATTGCAGGCGCTGGTACTGCTCGGTGTCGGGAAAGATCAATGCCGTAACTTCGTCCCGATCGTGGCCGGCAATCACGACATCCCGCACATAGGGGGCAAAATGGAGCAGAAAGTCGATCCGCAGCGGACCGACACTCACCCACGTTCCGGTGGACAGCTTGAAATCTTCCGACAGGCGGCCGTCGTAGAGGAATCCGCGGTTTGCATCGGCCGGGTCTGCGAAGCGAAGACCGTCGCCCATCCGATAGTATCCGTCCTCGTCGAATGCCCGTCGCGTGAGTTCGGGTTGACGCCAGTAACCGGGGGTGACGTTCGGCCCCTGGATACGAGCTTCCAGTTTGCCGCCGGCGGGCGCCAGCTTGAGGCGGACTCCCGGCACCGGTAATCCAACCACGCCGGCGCGGCGATTCTCCGTGCTGGCGCACATCGCGAACGGCGCGGTCTCGGTGGCTCCCAGGCCCGTCACCATGGGAACCCGGCAGCCGCGGGTTTCCAGCGCCATGCGCTCGAGCTCATCCCAGGTTTGCTGCGACAGGCCGGCAGCGGCATAAAACATCATGCGCAGGCGGGAAAAGAACCGATCCCGCAGATCCTGGTCGTGGCGGAGAACCGCGGCCAGCATCTCGTATCCCTTGGGCACGTTGAAGTGAGCCGTCGGCGCGATCTCACGGAGATTCGCTGCGGTCTCCTCGAACTCGCCGTTCATCGGACGGCCGCCATCGATGTACATCGTTCCGCCGTTATACAGTGCCAGTCCAAGGTTGTGGCTTCCGCCGAAGGTGTGATTCCAAGGCAGCCAATCGCAGATGGTGGGGGGCTCGTCCGCCAGGAACGGGAACACCGTGCGCAGCATCTGCTGATTGCTGGAGAGCATCCGGTGGGTGGTGATCACGCCCTTCGGCACACCGGTGGACCCGGAGGTGAAGAGCACCTTTGCCAGGCAGTCGGCCGGCACCACAGGCAATTCCGGCTCCGCGAATTCCGCGTCGACAGCCGAGATCTCCTCGAAGTCCCCGGCGGGGCGTGTGCGAGGCGGGTTTCGCGTCACTACCAGAACGGTGCCGGGAGCGACCACTGATTCGATCGCGCGGCCGAACAGCGCTCCGTCGCTGGCAAAGACCAGACCCGGCGTTAACAGATCAAAACACTGCCGCAGGCGTTTCAAATCCGAGGAGACCAGCGAGTAAGCGGGTGAAATCGGCGCGTACGGAATGCCGGCATACATCGAGCCGAACGCCAGAATCGCGTGCTCGAGGTCGTTGCCGGAGAGGATTGCAACCGGCCGCTCACGATCGAACCCTGCCCGCACCAGCCAGCGCGCCACGGCGAGCGCCCTTCGGCGAAAACCGGCATAATCGATGCGCCGCCACGCACGAGTCTGGCTTCGTTGAGCGAGGAAGGTCCGTCCCGGAGCCTCCTTCGCCCAAAAGTCCAGGCAATCGGTCAGGCGCGGGGGATATTCTCCGAGCACCGCCCGCGGCTCTACTACGAAAGCGCGATCCGGGCGCTGTGACAGATCCACGCACCACGACGCGATCGTGGCAGCAGATTCGAGCTGAGCGCGGCTCCCAACCGACTTCTCCCCTGCGGTTATCGGCTGTCGCACCCCAGACACCCCCTCGGAAGCGTATCATCAGCCCACGCTGCATGCAACACTTCTTTCAACTGTAACGTTTGGGTCATCAAGGTAACAGGCGGAGCCAATTTTGCATGCAGAATATTGACACCGCGATGGACCGATGGTATAGTTCGCGCCGCGAACTAAATTGGCGAATCCTGTGGGAGGGGTCGCTGAAACAGGAGGTCTACGCCGGGAAGCGGGTCCTGCGGGCTCGCCCGGCGTCCACACCAGAACCAGGAAGTCTGACCATTCATCAATCGAAACCATGATGGGAGCCGCGTAAATTCCGAAGTTCCGGGAGAGCAAACTTAACACAAAGCACGGGTCACCTTCGCAATCTTCGGGAGTATCGTGAGGGAAAGGCTCGCGGTCGAAGGACTTCGATCACAAGGCTAACGGAGTAGGGAGAGGTGTAAGTCTCGATTAAAGGGAGTGTAAGCATGCTGAAAGTGTCCAGGACGATACTGATTTCACTGTTCGTACTCGCCTTCCATGGGTACGCGCAAAACATCACGGGCTCCATGTCGGGCCGCGTCGTCGATGCATCGGGCGGTGGGGTTCCCGATGCGATCGTAACGGCCTTAGAGCCCGAAAAGCTGGTGAACATCCGCACCACGACCACACGGCAGGGTGAGTTCAGCTTGGCAGGACTGCTGCCGGGCAACTATACGGTGACGGTCGAGGCGCCAGGGTTCAAGAAGCTCACCAAGCCGGGCATTCCGCTCGATGCACAGGATAAACTAGCGCTCGGCAACCTGACCCTCGAGGTTGGCGCGGTCACCGAGTCGGTTCAGGTAGAGGCCACAGCGGCCCTGCTGCAGACGGAAAGCGTCGAGCGCTCCGAAGCGATCGTCGGCAAGCAGATTCAGAACATTGAGGTGAACGGCCGCAATCCCCTGGATATGGCCAAACTGGTCCCGGGAATTGTCAGCACGGCGAACGTGTCGGTAGGCGGCGTCGGCGGACTTAGCAGTGTTTACGTCAACGGCAACCGCGGCACGATGAATCAGCTGACCATCAACGGAATTGGCGACATCGATACAGGAGCCGACGGCAGCCAGAACGTCACGGTCAGTATCGATTCGATCGCCGAATTCAAGGTCCTCACGGGCCAATACCAGGCGGAATACGGACGCAACGCCGGCGGACAGATCGCGATGGTGACCAAGAGCGGCACAGACCAGTTCCACGGCAGCGGCTACATCTATCACCGCCATGACGATCTGAACGCCAATACTTTCATCAATAATGTCCGCGGCCTCCCGCGCACGCTGTATCGCTACAACGACCCGGGTTACACCATCGGCGGGCCGGTATATATTCCGCACCTGTTGCGCCGCACCAAGGACAAGCTGTTCTTCTTCTGGAGCCAGGAGTGGCAGCAGCAGTTGGCGCCGCAATCGTTGAAGAATATCGAGGTCCCCACTCAGTTGGAGCGCCAGGGCAACTTCTCGCAAAGCGTCGATAACAACGGAAAGCCCTTGGTTATCCGCGACCCGAATACGCAGCAACCGCTACCGGGCAATATCATCCCCGCCAGCCAGATCTACGCCCCCGGGCAGGCGCTGGCCAACCTGCTGCCGCTGCCGAACACCAGCGGTACCGGATACAACTACACCTCGCAGTTTTCGGTGCAGACGCCGCGTCGTGAAGACCTGTTCCGCGGCGACTATAACGCCACCGACAAAGTGCGGCTCTTCGGGCATTTCATCCACAATAGCCAGCCGGTGGTGAGTCCCTACGGCTCGTTTGTGCTCGGCGAAAACGTTCCCATCACAACGATCAACGATCCGACGCCCGGAATCAGCTACGCCGGAGGCGCCACTTGGGTTATCAACCCGACCATGACGAACGAGGTCAACATCGGGATGACCAAGAACCAGATCGACATTTTCGAATCGAGCGACGTGCTCACGCGGAAAGCCTCCGGTGTTGCGCTTCCGCTGCTGTACCCCAGCGCGGTTCAGGACGACTACATTCCGCAGATCAACGTCGGCGGCAGCCACCTGGCCAACAGTCCTTCTTTCGGGACCGCGGACGCGCCGTTCCACAACTACAACACGACGATCGACATCAGCGACAACCTGACCAAGGTCTGGGGCAAGCACACCATCAAGACCGGCCTTTACATGCAGCGCAGCCGCAAAAACCAGACGTCGTTCAGCGATAACAACGGCAGCTACAACTGGGGCGACACCACGTCGAACCCGCTGGACACCGGCTACGGCTATTCGAACATGCTCTACGGCGTGTACCAGACGATGGACCAGTCGAGTGCCTTTATCAACGGTCTGTACCGCTACTGGAACATCGAAGGCTACGTTCAGGATACGTGGAAGATTACCCCTCGCGTGACTCTCGACTACGGCATGCGCATTTCGTGGTACCAGCCGCAGTACGATGCCAGCAAGCAAGCCTCGACGTTCGTCCTGGCCGACTATAATCCAGCGCAGGCGCCGCGGCTGTATTATCCAGCCTTCAATTCGGCTGGAGTGCGTTCGGCCTACGATCCCGTGACGAACACTTACCTCCCGGCCTATGATATCGGCCTGGAAGTTCCCAACTCCGGCAACCCGTTCGACGGAATCTGCCAGGCCGGAACCTGCATCAGCAAATACCTCCAGGCCGACCCGGGCGCACAGTTCGGACCGCGCTTTGGCGTGGCCTGGGACGCCTTCGGCGATGCCAGGATGGTGATCCGCACCGGTGGCGGCATCTATTACGACCGCTTCCAGGGCAACCGGGTGTTCGACTTTGTGCGGAATCCTCCGGAGACCGTGCAGCCCACCCTCTTCTATGGATTCGCCCAGAACATTAACCCCGCGACGGCATTGCTGGCTCCGCCGACCTTGTACGCAGCGGATCCGACCGGCAAGATTCCCACCACCTACAACTATCAATTCTCGATCCAGACGCGCCTGCCGTGGAGCATGGTCCTCGATACGGCTTATGTGGGTACTTTGGGGCGTCACCTCCAGGACAACCGCAACCTGAACTACGTTCCGTACGGCGCAAACTTCAAACCGCAGAATCAGGACCCGACTCTGGTCGCCACGCAGCCCACTGCTCTGCTCGGGAACAATTCGCTGTCGGCGAACTTCCTGCGGCCGCTGCTGGGATTCAACAGCATCAACCTGTATGAGAGCGCTGCGACTTCGAACTACAACGCGGTCCAGTTCGCGCTCAACCGGCGCGCATCGAAGGGCCTGTTCCTCGGAATCACCTACACGTACAGCAAAGCTTTGACCACAGCTTCGAGCGACACACAATTCGTGCGCGCCGACCAGTACACGCGCGAGGCATACTACGGCCCCGCCAGCTTCGATGTGCGCCAGAATTTCGCGCTGAACTACGTCTACTCGATTCCCGGGTGGAAGGCCAACGCGATTTCGAAGGCGATCACCGGCGGGTGGCAACTCTCGGGCGTGACGAGCATCCGCACCGGAATGCCGTTCACTCCCGGCTTTAGCATTTCGGGCGCCGGCAGTTCCAACGAGACCGGCTCCAACACCGAAAGCGCGCGAATCGGATATGTGGCGGGCTGCAATCCGTACACCGGCTCGAGCAATCCGTTCAACCGGCTCAATGCCGCGTGCTTCACGGCTCCTCTGCCGGGCAGTCTCGGGCTCGAGTCCGGCTTTGACTGGCTCTACAACCCGGGCCTGGTGAATTTCGATATCGCCCTGCAGAAAGACATCTCCATCAAGGAGCGCGCCCACGTCCAGTTCCGCGTGGACGCGTTCAACGTGTTCAACCACGCCAACTTCACGGGCCTGAACACAACCCTCAACTTCAACGCCTATCCCACGAGCAACGGGATCGTCACCGGGCTGCCGACGATTGCCAACAACGCCACGCCATACAATGCGGCGGGCCAGTTGGTGAACGTGACTGGCTTCGGTGCGGTCACTTCGCCCGCCGCGGGCGCTCCGGGTGGACCCCGAGTGCTGCAGTTGCTGGTGCGGTTCTCTTTCTAAGACAAGCTTCCTTTCCGCTGCAGAGTCTTGCGGCGGCAGAGTGATCGTGAGGGCCTCCGCGACGGGGTTCTGCCCGGGAGCGGAGGCCTTTTTGTCTACGGCCAGGCATCAGGATCTGAATGTCCGTGTTGGACCTGAAACGAGAGAAGCTTCAGAAGACCAGTTCAACGCCCTCGTCGCCGAGCGCATGGGGAAAGCATACGAGATCAGGAAATGGATTGGAAAGCAAATCTCGGTCGTGCTGGTCAATCGACCATCTCCGCCGCTCGTCGAAATTCTGGCTTTCTGCAACCAGTATTTTTTCACCGTGGAGGTACGGCCATCTATACATCTCGCCGCTCGATTGTTTTCCTACCCCCTCAATCGGACAGAGATCTCATTTGACCATAAGGCGAATTGCCTGGAGCTCCAGGTTCGATCATGAACCTCGGAACTAAGAGAGGGGATAGAGCTCCAGCTCCGGCATCGGGAAATCCCTCGTGTTCTCCGTAACCAGCGTGCAGCCGTACGCGATACAAACCGCGGCGATGCTGGCGTCCTGGAATGAAATCGCCCTGCCGCGCTTCGCGTACTGCGCCTTCAGGCGCCCGGCCTGTTCAGCAATGTCCTCTGTGATTGCTAAAAAGAGGAGGCTCCGCATAAAGGCCCGCGTTGGTTTCTCCTCGCTCGGCCGCATGCCGGCGTAGATCTCCGTGAGCGTTATGGGGCACGACGCAAGCGGCTGGCCCTGGTCGAGGAGATGCTCCACCATCAGATGCCGTTCGTTGCGCTTACGGAGCGCGTCCACGATGATGTTGGTGTCCAGAAGGAGTGGTTTCATTTATTGTGAAATTGTTTTTTGAAACGCGTCTCCGACTCGCGGCGAAGCTTTTTCACCCAGGCGGCGGCCCCTGCCTTGAGTTCGGGGTGGTCCTTGTCCTTCCAGGCGCCAGCAGCCTCGCGGAGCGCCTCTTTCTGGCGCGCGATGAGGAGCGCCTTGCGGACCGCGTCCGTGATGAAGCGGCTGCGGTTCCGCTTCTCGACCAGGCGGTCGAGATCGGCGCGGACCTCTTCAGGAAGCGTGATGTGGGTGCGGGATGTCATTGGATGAAAATAATGGTTTATCGGCTACGCCTTTAGTGTACGCCGCCACGGCCACCTGTCAAGCCCACGGGATGGGACGTAAAACGGCCACTGCCCATGTGTCGCCCATTATTTCTTGCGGGTATGCTCGGGAACGCTTGGAAATGCTGGGAATCTTTGTCTCGAAAATGGGCAGGGCTCCTTGCCTGGTATGGGCAGTACCTGCCATGGAACGTACCTTAACCTTCGGCAACGTGTATCGGCATACCAGCCAGGCCGAGAATGAGCCCAGGTTCCTCCAAGGAGATCGCCCATGACGAACCTGCGAGAGATGCATCGCTACCTTCAAAATCTTATTGAGCACCAGGAGGGCTGTACGCTGCAGCAGTGCAGCCAGTGTGCCTTGCTGGACGAACTCCTTCGTGACCTCGAGCGACGGCTCTTCTCTTCGGCCTCTTTCCATCCGAACCTCTGCCTTGCCAATCACGACATCCCCCGCTCCCTTCCGGCTCAGTCCTCTCCGCCTTTGGTTTGAGAACGCTCCCGACGCCCATTGTGCGTTTGATGTCGGGTATGCCCTGGAAGGCCTGGAGATTTTGGAGGTTTTCTATTTGAAATAAGTTGGCGGCGTGATGTCCCAGGGGACATAGAATGTCCTCATATGGCACGTGCTGCGTATGGTCCCGGCAACGATGAGTGGACGCTCGTACTGGAACCGGGCGGTGACTGCGTTTATCTGATTACTCTGCTCAACGAAAGCATTTCGAAGATTGAAGCCATCGAGAAGCGCGGCTCACCGATGATGAATGGCTCAGGAAGGACGCTTTGAGCGGTATACGGTCCGCGATTCTGAAGGCTAAGCGGGACCATCTGGCGTTCTTTGGTAGCGACGACACCCCGGTTCAATGAAGGCAGAGTGTTTTGAGTGGCTGGTGTTCAAAACCCATGCCCGCCACCAGCTTCACACCAGGGTAGTCACGGCGATATACGTTGATGGTTGGTTTGGCTCGCAGCGATAGCATTCGGGTTACTGCTTAATCGTCCGAACGAAGCGCATGGCGGCCTTCCGGAAGAGCAGGAGCGCACCGCGTACGGCGCGCGGTTGCTCGGCGCGCCATTGCTCGAAGGCCTCGCGCAGCTTCGTCTTGAAGTCGTCGACCCTTCTTTCGCCCGCCGGCGTTATGACGGCCGCCATCCGGTTGCTGCCGGCACCGAACAGGTGCGTCCTTACCTCTGGCTCTAGGCTGATCCGCTTGATGAGTTGGCCCCTCGGGTGCGTTTTGGAAAGCGACTTCAGTAGTCTCGATATATTCGCCCGCTTGAAGCGCTGCGTGAGGAGGATTCGCACCAAGTCGCGTACTAGAATGAGGCGTCCGTACTGGGAGTCTTTCCCCTCTCGCCGGATGCACCAGAGCACCAACCATTCGCCGAGGGTAACTTTGCAGTGCTGGTCGATGAAGCGTACCAGGTCCGGAATCCCGAAGCCGATGAGCTCGAAGGCGACATCAGGAATCCATTGCTTGGATTCTGGCTCCCGTTCTGCCATGGGCATATTATAAGGATGTTTTGTGGAATTTGATGGTACAAAATTTAGCGAGTGGATTTTGTGCCCCGTTCACCGCCCGACTTTCGCCATTCCCACGTGAATTTACTCCAGTTGAGAAAAATCTCCAAAAAGCTCTTGACAGGAAAGGTGCGGCCATGCAAAGTAAAAATGACTAAGTACCTTTTGTGGCGCTACAGGGGCGCTGAATGCCAGGTATAACCCATCCGTCGGTGGACCGGCAATTGCCAGCCTGGAGGCTCTGGCCGGGAATGTTCCCTGTAAGCAACGGGCGCAAATAAGGAGGCGCGCCGATACCACTCAGAACGACTGAAGCCGGTCTTTTTTAAAATGTCGTGAGACGTTTTTTTTCCGGCGAATGGGTGGCTGGGTCGGACGTTAGCGCTGGCCTTTGCCTTCGGCGTAATTCCAGGATCTCCCCGATCGGCTCAGTCGTCTCAATTGCGAAACGGTTTCTATGTTTTGCGTTGGGATGGCTGAGGCCCGTCGTTTTTCCCCTCCCAACCAAACAGCTTTGAAGCGGCCCAACGAAAGCCGCCCTTTCGGGCGGCTCCGTTGGCCTAAGCAGAAGCGGCGTTCGCTGTTGTCGCTGTGAAGAGTGACCCGGGGGGTGGAGGTGACAACTCCACTCCCCCGGGCGCTCACATAGTGAGCGGATGCCGCCGACGCATAACGCAAGCAGTTTGAAAGGACAACGAGATTATGCGCAAGCAGCGCTCGTCCACCATCTTACCTTCCCGCATGTGCGGGAGTAGTAATTGCGACGCCCAGGCCAAACTGCCGGCTCAGGCTACCATAGGGTGTTCCTGCCCGCAAGGCCTTGACAAACAGGACTTTAGTGGTATCACTACAGCCTCGATCACTGTTCTACATCCCGGCTCCGTCGAGCAGATTCTGGCCGCTGAGCTCGAAAAAGCCATCATCCGCGGCGATAGGGAACTAACTCGCTTTTACGCGAACAGGTTATTTGAGGAAACCCTCCGCGAATCCCCTGCGGTAATGAATTGGGATTCCCCGGAGGTGTCCCGTGGATAGCGAGACCATCACCAGCATCATCGTCATCTGCGCCGCTATAGTGATCGTCGCCCTGTTCTTTGCGGTCGTGGTCGCCGCCGCACGAATGGTGAACGCTCGCGCATTCTGACCGATAGGCTTGCATGGCCGGCCGGGCCGCGATATGATCTCGGTAACCGAGGACATGGCCTGCAGCCAGCGCATCGGGCGGCGGAGCCAGCGAAGGAAACGGCGACGCGCATGTCGTCCGTCTCAAGG
>Ga0335077_10004382_pt1 | contig 17210 bp, 16 predicted proteins | sample Lox_Sample_31_FD_207151 | JGI IMG/M metagenome (GOLD analysis project Ga0335077, IMG submission 207151) | Soil microbial communities from Loxahatchee National Wildlife Refuge, Florida, United States - Lox_Sample_3.1 | ecosystem: Environmental > Terrestrial > Soil > Wetlands | place: USA... | reverse complement strand
CGACGTCTCCGGCTTGATCCGGAACATCGCGCTCCGGGCGTAGCTCGCGCCGATCTTCGCCGTCCTCCACGGACCGAGGTTGCCGAGCGTCTGCGGCGACAGCGCAATGGGGTATTCGAAAAATTTGCGCAAAAAATAAATGCGCGATTTGCGATTGCGGATCAGCATCACGCGATCATCGGTCTGCGGGTTCGCTCCGGCCTGCCCCGCCGAGAGCTCCCGATGCTGGTTCTGATAGCTGATAAAGTGGCTGGCTTCGGAGGTCGATTCGAGCGGCAGGATGTCCAGCCACCAGTTCATCACGCGGTCGGATTTCGAGAAGAAGCGGTGCCCGCCGATGTCCATGCGGTTGCCGCCATAGGTAACCGTTCGCGAAATTCCTCCCATCGCGTGCGATTTTTCAAGCACGATGGGAATGATGTCGGTCCGGCGTAACAGTTCGAGCGCAGCCGTCAGGCCGGCCGGTCCGGCTCCGATAATTACAGCGTAGCGACGGTCAGACGGCCCCACTTCTGAGCCCAGTATAGTGGATTCTGTAATTTGCATGAAGTCTGTACGTTTCTAAAGAGATAAATCGGGAGGTGCGAGAGTTCGCCGTAGCCCCTGCTTTGGACGCTTTTGCGGTGTAGCGCTGCCCCACTAACCGTTAGTGCTCCGCGGCGCGCCTTGCCCGAAATCCTGCGTCATATCACCCAGGAAAATCTGCTATTAGCCGTCAACAAACTGATTCACAAGGATATCTGCTTCGGATGGGCAAGTGCGCTCAAGGCGGGCGATGCAGGAAGAGTTCAACGCCGAGGAATTTTTGCGACGACTCGACGCCGGGGCGCTCGACGCGCGGTTGTCGGAGGAACTTCGTAAATTATCGACCGAGCAGCTCACGCAGGTCGCGGTGCTGATGGCGACGCGCCTGTGCGAGCGAGGATCGCGCGTATCCGAGCTGGATTGAAGGCACGGTATGTATGACTGCGAGTTGTGATCAGCCTTCCGGTCAATCCCGCAGCTTTCCGAAAAAACTCAAGGCGTTGTCGCCCTGAGTGATTACCCGCGCGCATTCGAGGAGCGGCGGCAGCGGCATGCGCGAGGGATGCTGCACGATCGCTAGCGCCGGCGGTTTCCGGCTGAGGATTTCAAGGCATCGCGCGTACTCGCCTTCCAAGCGATAGGGCGGGTCGAGAAAAATGATGTCGGCCTCGATCGAAGCCAGAGCGGAGGAGGCTTTTGCCTGCCGGACCATCGCTCGCGATTCGAGGCCGAGCGCGCGCAGATTCGCGCGGATCACCTCGCAGGCGGCGGCCTTCTGCTCGACGAAAATCGCGCGGGCTGCGCCGCGGCTCAGCGCCTCGATCCCGACCGCTCCGGTTCCCGCGTAAACGTCCGCAAAGCGTGCGCCTGCAATTCGCGGCGCGAGAATATTGAACAGCGTTTCGCGTAGCCGGTCCGTCGTGGGACGCACGTCCAGTCCCGGAAGGCTCTTGAGAGTGCGGCTGCGAAATTCGCCTCCGATAACTCTCATAACCCGGCACCCGCGAAAAAAAAGGGACAGCCCGCTCTGTCCACTGGCGCGCCAGCTTCCGCCTTTGTGGGTGGGTGCATTGGAGACAGAGTAGGCTGTGCCCCTTTTTTCGCTACCGTCATCAGCCGACCTGAACCAGTCCATAACGGCGCTGCCAGTGGTCGCGAATGAATTCGACGGCGCGCTTGAGCTCGTCGGGCGAAGGCGGGTTCGCCACGAATGACGCAGCCTCGTTCCGGGCGATCTCCAGAATGTCCCCGTCGCGCAGAATGTTGCCGATCTGGAGCTCCGGCAACCCGGATTGGCGCGTTCCGAAGAATTCGCCGGGTCCGCGCAGCTTCATATCCATTTCGGCGATGTAGAATCCGTCGTTCGATTCAACCAGCGTGCGGATGCGCTCGCGGCCCGCGTCGTTGAGCTTGCCCGTGACCAGAATGCAGTAGCTTTGCTCGGCGCCGCGGCCCACGCGGCCGCGCAACTGGTGGAGCTGCGCGAGGCCGAAGCGCTCGGCCTGCTCAATCAGCATCACCGTAGCGTTGGGAACATCGACGCCCACCTCGATCACCGTGGTCGACACCAGGATCTTGGTTCCCCCGCGCTGGAATTTTTCCATCGCTGCTTCTTTTTCGTCGGTCGCAAGCCGGCCATGCAACAATCCCACGGGCGTCCCCGGAAACACGACCGTCGAAAGATGTTCGTGCATCTTCTGCGCCGCCTTCATCGCCTGCGTCTCGGATTCTTCAATCACGGGATAGACGACATAGGCCTGACGCCCCGCATCGATCTGCGTTTTCAGGAAGCTGTACACCTGTTCGACGCGATCCTCGGCGACGTGCCGCGTCACGATGGGCTTGCGGCCGGGCGGAAGTTCGTCGATGACGCTCACGTCCAGATCGCCGTAAACGGTCAGCGCGAGAGTGCGCGGAATGGGGGTCGCGGTCATCACCAGAACGTCGATATGCCCGCCCTTTTCGACCAGCGCCTGGCGCTGCTCGACGCCGAAGCGGTGCTGCTCGTCGATCACCGCGAGGCCGAGTTTTTTGAACTCGACGTCCGGCTCCAGAATCGCATGCGTACCGACCACGACGTGCGCCAATCCCGCGGCGATCAGCTTTTTGAGCTGCATTTTGTCGCGCGCCGTGGTGGATCCGGTGAGCAGAATCGTCACGTAATCGAGCTTTTGAAACAGCCGCTTGAAATAAAAATAGTGCTGCGTGGCGAGAATCTCGGTGGGAGCGAGCAGCGCGACCTGGTAACCGTTTTCGATGGCAATAATCGCCGACTCGGCCGCCACCAGCGTTTTTCCGCTGCCGACGTCGCCCTGGAGGAGCCGATACATCGGGTGCGGCTCCGCCATGTCGCGCGCGATCTCGCCCAGCACTCGCTTCTGCGCGCCGGTCGGCTTGAACGGCAGCATTTTCTTGACCCGATCCCGTACGCGATCGGTCAGCGCGAAGGCGATTCCGGGATACACGCGCGCTTTGGCGCGTTTCAGCTCCAGCCCGCATTCGAGCCAGAAAAATTCCTCGAAGATCAGCCGGAACTGCGCGGGCGAGCGGAAGGAGTTGAGCAGGCGCAGATCGGAATCCGGAGCAGGGAAGTGAAGCCCGCGCAGCGCCGACCAGCGATCCGGCAACTTCATTCTGCTCACCAGATGCGCCGGCAGCGCGTCGGGAAGCGGCCCGCTCGACTCGAGAATCCGGTGGAGCAGCGTGCGAAAAATCCGCGTAGTCACCTTGCTCGCCGCTTCGTAAATCGGCACAATGCGGCCGGTGTGCAACGACGCGTCGCCCTCATCGTCGCCGGATAAAATCTCGTACTCGGGATGCATCATCGCCAGCGCGCCTGAATAGGAATCGAATTCGACTTTGCCAAACAGCGCGACTTTCTGGCCCGGATGAAACACGTCGGCAAGGTACGCGCCGTGGAACCATTTCCCGTTGAGAAGGGAATGCGAGGAATCGGCGAAAGTCGCCGTGAACAGTCCGAGATTGCGGCGCCGGAGATTCGAAACGCGAGCCGAGCGCACCTCCGCGATCACCGTCGCCATCTCGCCCGGCGCCAGATCGCGGATGGTTTTCACGTTCGAGCGGTCTTCGTAACGAAAGGGCGCGTACAGCAGCAGGTCCTCGACGGTTTTCAGGCCCTTCGATTCGAGCATCGCCGCGCGCGCCGGCCCGATGCCCTTGACATACATGAGTGGAGTAGCGAGGTCCAAGAAGATCTGTGGTATTTTTTATCATGCCTGAATCGCTCGCCGGATCGCTCGCGCCGATCGAGCTCCCGGATGCCGACGGGCGCCCCGTCCGGCTGGGATCGCTGTGGGAGCGCCAGCCCGCGGTGGTGGTTTTCCTGCGTCACTATGGTTGAATCTTCTGCCGCGAGCACGTCGCGCAGTTGCGCGAGAGGGAAGCGGAGCTCCAACAGAAGGGCGCCAACATCGCGGCCATCGGCTTGGGCGACACCAACTACGCGCGCATGTTCCGCGAAGACGCGGGAATCGATTTCCCCCTGCTGATCGACGAGGAGCGCAAGGCGTACCGCGCGGCGGGGCTGCGCCAGGCCAACATTTTTCACCTGCTGCGTTCCGATAACGCGGCGGCACGCAATCGCGCACGCTCGGCCGGCCACCAGCAGCACAAGCTGGGGAAAAATCCGTTCCAGCTCGGCGGAAGTTTTGTGTTCGGTCCGGGAGACACGGATTTATTTGCCCATGTCAGCCGGACTTTCGGCGATAATGCCTCACTAGACGCATTGCTCGACGCGATAAAATAATTTCTTCATGTCAAAACTGCTCGAGGGGAAAACTGCGCTCATTTTGGGCATCGCGAATAAATGGAGCCTGGCGTACGCGATCGCGCAAGCGTTCCGGCGCGAAGGCGCGAAATTGATTCTCAGCTACCAGGGAGAAAGGCTGAAGCGCAACGTCGAAGAGCTGGCGGGCGAACTCGGCGCGCCACGCGTGATCGACTGCGATGTCACCAAAGATGCCGATCTCGCGCGGCTGACTGAATCGCTCTCCGGCGAACGGCTGGACGCCGTGGTGCACAGCATCGCCTTCGCCAATCGCGAGGACCTGGAGCGGCCGTTTGTGGAGACCTCGCGCGCGGGGTATTTACTGGCGCAGGAAGTGAGCTCCTTTTCGATGGTCGCCGTGGCGCGCGCGACTGCGCCGCTGATGACGGGCGGAGGGGCGATGCTCACGCTCACCTATCTCGGCTCGACCCGCGTCGTCACCAATTACAACGTGATGGGTGTGGCCAAGGCCGCGCTCGAAGCGTCCGTGCGATACCTGGCAAGCGAACTGGGGCCTCGGGGAATTCGCGTGAATGCGATCTCCGCGGGCCCGGTGAAGACCGCGTCGGCGCGCGGGGTCAAGGATTTTTCGAAAATTTTGCAGGTGGTGAGCGAGCACTCGCCGTTACGCCGGAACACGGACCCTGCCGAAGTCGCCGACGCTGCCGTTTTTCTGGCAAGCGATCTGGGTCGCGGCGTCACGGGCGATGTGATGTTCGTCGATGCAGGATTTCACATCATGGGGTTGTGAGTTTTACGCCTGCCTCGTCATGGCTTGTTCGAGCGTTTCCCGGATGAAGCGCGTGTAGGGGATTCCGCGCGCCTTGGCTCGAGCCTTGACGGCATCCAGCAATGGCTTAGGAACCCGCATGTTGATCTGCTCATCCTTCTTTTCGAATTCGAAACGCGCCGGCTTGAATTGAGAGAAGTCGAGCCGGGAAAGATCCTTCGCCAGGAACGCCTCGGCTTGTTTATCCGTTCTGAGTCTCGGCACTTTCCTTTTCATAGGCTGCCACCTCCTTGGCGTGCATGTATCGAGCCGTCACCGGCCGGATGAATCGGTTTCCGCTTTTGTTCCGCACCGTGAAGGCCACGAACACCGGCCGTCCGGCTCTGGTCCGACCGATTGCAATCAGGCGATCTTCCACGTCCGAGTGTTTCGGGTCTGGCGCGGTCCTCGGGTTATCCGCAAAGATCGCCTCGATTTGCTCGACCGACAGACCATGCTTCTGGCATTTCGCCCGGTTGCCGTCGTCCCAGTCGTAACCGGCGACCTCCAAATTGATCATAGCACGGCGCTACACAAATGTATATACAATGCGCTGGTTACTTCTTCGCCAGCGGCTCCATGATTTTCGACAGGAGATCCGGCTTGGACTCGTCGCGCTCCAGGTACGGATAACGGTTGCCGCCCTGATACTCGATCCGGTGCACGCTGAAAAATTCGCCGCGCTTGATTAAGACTTCGATGGCTTGCGCCGAGTTCGCCGTTCCGTCGACCGCCTCGCGCAGCAGATTCCCCGCGAAAACCCGATTGTTCACCGCGATCACCTTGTCGTCCGGCGCGATGCCGGATTTCTGCGCCGGAGTTCCGATGATGACATCCTCCACGCGGCCATCCTCTTTGACGATCAGGCCGATCGAATAGCGGAAATCCCAATCCCGTTTTTCCTCTTCGTCCACGCGCTGCATGTCGGAGGGCGTGGAGCGGTACACCAGCTTCCATCCGCCGTTCTCGATACCTCCCATGGGCGCGTGCGGTTTAATCGAATCGATGCGCGCGCGGAAGAAGGACGCCCAATCGTATGGCTGGACCTGATTGAGCGCTGCAACCAGCTCGTCAAACGTGTACGGCTTCAGGGCAGGGAACCCGCCGGGACCGCCGTAGAACAAGCGGCAGAAATCGTTCAACGACTTTTTCCCTTTGCTGAGATCGCGGATGGTCACGTCTACGTCGAGCCACAGCAGCGTGCCTTCGTCGTAATAATCCACGCCGCGGCGCAGGTTGGCGTAATCGTCGCGAGCGTTGTAGAGAAGCTGCGCGGCGACGGCGGTATCTTCGAGCGGACGCCACAATCGGCCCGGCTCGTTATCGAGCTCGGCGGCGATAATTCCAATTTGTTCGCGCAGATCGCGATGGCTGAGCAATCCGGTCCGAGCGGTGAGCATTTCGCCGAGATATTGCGTCAGGCCCTCGTAGACCCACAAAAGATTGCCCTTCATCGGCTCGCTGTAATCGGGCGTCACCAGCCCCGCAGGACGGCGATATTTTCCATTCCAGGAATGCACGAATTCGTGGGGCAACAGATCAGCGTTAAAGCGCTCCGCCGAATCTTCGAGCAGGGTGCGTTCGCGCACGCGGTCATCGCTCGATTCGTGGTGCTCCAGGCCGAAGCTGGCGACGTGATCGCTCAGCGTGTACAGGAAATGATAGCTGCGGTAGTGGCGCGACCCGAACAGCGCGCCGGTCTCGGCCACCAGGTTCTTGTAGTGCTGAATCTCATCGTTGGAAATGTCGGTTGCGCGATCCGAATCGGCGCAGATGTGCAGGAAATGCTCGATCGACCCGTCGCGCCCGAGCTCGATGGTGCGGTAGTGTTTGCCGGTCGAGACGGGAGAATCGATCAGCGTGTTCAGCGGACAGGGCTGAAATTCGATTTCGTTGCCCGATTCGCGCGCCACCGGCAGCGCCGTGCCGTATTTCCAGCCTTCGGGAATGCGCAGGGTTGCCTGGTATTGCAATTGATCGGCGGGAGGTCCCTGCGGGTAAAGCACGGCCTGGTTCCACGCGATGACGGCCAGCTCCGACGTGGTAGATGCACCGGCCGAAAACGCGCCCGATTCCGGCGGCGAGATCTGATCGAAATGAATATCGAGCGTGCTCGCGCCCTCGGGCACGGTCACGTGATAGGCGAACATGTTCACGTTGTCGCGCGCCCACGCGATGCTCTGGCCGTTGGCCGAGACCGTGAACCCGACCATGTCGACCACCGGCCCGGTCGGCCCGTGCTCTCCGGGAATCCATTCCGGATAAAGCAGCGTGACGGGACCGGGCTGCACCGGCATGGTGATGTGCACGTGAAACAGCCGGCGCGGAGCATCGGTCGCGTCGAGCGTCACGCGAACAGGGTTCTGCGCGAGCCCGGCGCCGGCGAACGCGAGCGCGAGCAGGGTGAGCTTTCGCACTATTTCTTCTCCCGGAAATAGAAAATGAGATCGGTCGCCGGCGGCTGAAGGCCGATTTGCCGGAACATCGCCATCACCTGGCCGCGATGCAGCGTCGCGTGATTCACCACATGCAGCACGATCTGCCAAAGCGCCGATTCATGTGAGTTCCCGCGCAGGTCCTGATACGCGATCACGCCCGCAAGATCGGAATCCTGCGCCGAATCGAGAAAATCCTCCCAGCGCTGCCAGATCTGCGGCCACGCGACTTCGATCGGCTCGGATTGTTCAATCTTCGAGCCGGTGATGCGCTCCATCCACACGCGATCGGCCATATGGATGTGGGTGAGCGTGTCGAAAATCGTCTTGTGCGAAACATTCATCTCGCGATGAAGCTGGTCGTCGGGGAGCTGCATGGCTGCATCCAGCAAGCGTCGCGAGGCCCAGCTTGAGTAGCGCAGATGATTGCGGGCTTCTTCGGCGGTCATCTCAGTAACCACGCGCGCATCATTCGCGATACCAGGTCCGATGCGTCCTGCTGCACGAAATGGCCTGCGTCCGGGATGGTCACCAGCGTGTAATCCTTGCCCATCCACTCCCAGGTGTTGTTGAGCGCGGGCGCGAGCAGCGCCGTGTCCTTCAGGCCGTGAAATTCGAGCACCGGCATCTGCGTCTTCACCACCGGCGCATCAGCGGGATAATCCGTGTACGGCTCGCGTGGATAATTCGCTTTGTAGTAATCGAGCATCGCTTCGATGTCGGAACGTTTGAAGGCCTCGATGTATTTTTCCTTCGTCGCGGGATCCTTAACCCAAAAAGCCAGACGCTCCGGCGTCCAGCCCTTGGACCCCTCGGGCGTCTGGAAAGCGCGTGCGTAGGCGCTGGCCTTCTGCTGGTTGGGATCGGTGGCAAGCTCGTGCGCCAATCCCCGTGGATGCGGCAGATTCAGGATGATCAGCCGGTCGGTCATCTGCGGCAGATTCAGCGCGAACTGCCACGCGACCGCTCCGCCCCAGTCGTGGCCCACGATAATCGCCTTCGACTGGCCGAGCGACTTGATCACCGCGGCGACGTCGCCTACCAGGTACTTCATCTGGTAATTGTCGACGCCCTCAGGCTTGTCGCTGAGATTGTAGCCGCGCTGGTCGATGGCCACGCACTGAAATTTGTCGGAGAGCGCCTCCATCTGGTCACGCCAGGTGTACCAGTAGTCGGGAAAGCCGTGGATCATCACGATCAGCGGTCCGTGGCCCAGGCTGGCATAATGAATCTTGACTCCGTTCGAATCGGCGTAGCCGTTGGTGACGCGCGACTCGATATCGGACGCGAGGACAGCGGCCGCGCAAACAAGCGCAAGCGCGAAGGATTTCATATTGCCAGTATAGTGCGCTATGATGCGACACTGGCCGGATTCGAAAAGACTCATGCCGAAAGAGAAGTTAAAACCCGCTCCTGCTCCCATCCCAGAACCCGCGCCGGTTTCTGCTCCCGCTTCGCGCCCGCACCTGGGGCTGCTCCTGATTTTGTTCGTCGGCAGCGGATGCGCGGCGTTGATTTACGAAGTCGTGTGGTTCCAGTTATTGCAACTTGTGGTCGGATCGTCTGCGGTTTCGCTGGGCGTCCTGTTGGCGACCTACATGGGCGGAATGTGCCTGGGCAGTCTGCTGCTGCCGCGTTACGTTTCGCCGGGCGAGCATCCCCTGCGCGTCTACGCGATGATCGAAGCCGGCATCGGCGTGTGTGGATTGCTGGTCTTATTCGGACTCCCGCTGCTCGATCATGTTTACGCGGCCATCGCCGCGCACGGCCTCGCCGGAATTCTGATGCGCGCGATTGTCGCCGCCATCTGCCTGCTTGCGCCGACGCTGCTCATGGGAGCGTCGCTCCCGGCCATCGCGCGTTACGTCGAAACCTCGCCGCGCGGGGTCTCCTGGCTGGGATTTTTCTATGGCGGAAACATCGCCGGCGCCGTGCTCGGATGCCTGCTCGCCGGATTTTATCTGCTGCGCCTCTACGACATGCCCACCGCGACCTACGTTGCCGTCGCCATCAATGCAGGCGTCGCGTTCCTCAGCTTCCGCCTGGCGAAGAGCACGGCATATGAGCCGTCGCCGAAAGTCGAATCGGCCGCCCCCGAGGAACCCAGCGCCATCTACATCGCCATCGCGCTTTCCGGTTTGACGGCGCTCGGCGCCGAGGTCGTGTGGACGCGCCTGCTGTCGGTGATGCTTGGCGCGACGGTCTACACGTTTTCGATTATCCTCGCGGTATTTCTCGCCGGGCTGGGACTGGGCAGCGGAGTGGCGTCGCACATTTCGAAGCAGATGACGCGGCCGCGAATCGCACTCGGCGTTTGCCAGATGCTGCTCGCAGCCGCGGTCGGCTGGACCGCCTACACGCTCTCCGACGCGCTGCCCAACTGGCCCATCAATCCGCTGCTCGCCCGCGATGCAATTTTTAATTTCCAGGTCGACATCATGCGCTGCATGTGGGCCATCTTCCCCGCGGCCTGCCTGTGGGGCGCGAGCTTTCCTTTCGCCCTCGCCGCGGCGGCTCCGCGCGCGGAGGATTCCGGCAAGCTCGCCGGCGAGGTCTACGCGGCCAACACCATCGGCGGAATCTTTGGCGCGCTCGCCTTCAGCATCATCCTGATTCCCTGGCTGGGAACTCAGGACTCGCAGCGCCTGCTGATCGCGCTCGCGGCGATTTCCGCGCTGGTGGTTCTGGTTCCGATTCGCGAGTCGCTCGGCCGCGGCGGCGTCGCGCTGCTGATGGTGGCTGCGATCGCGGTGGGCTGGATGATCGCCAACGTTTCCGAGGTGCCCTGGCTGGCCATCGCTTACGGGCGCCGCATGTTGCTGCAAACCAATCCCGGCCGCGCGCTGTATGTCGGGGAGGGCCGCAATTCCTCCGTGGCGATCTCCGAGCTTCCCGACGGCAAGCATTATTTCCATGTCGCCGGTAAAGTGGAAGCCTCCACCGAATCCTACGACATGCGCCTCCAGCGCATGCTCGGCCACATTCCCGCACTCTTTCACACGGACCCCAAGTCCGTGCTGGTGGTGGGTTTCGGGGCCGGCGTCACGGCGGGAACCTTCGTGGTCCATCCGACCATTCAGAAGATCACCATCTGCGAGCTCGAACCGCTGGTCCCGCCCGCCGCGACGCAATATTTCGCCTCCGAGAACTACAACGTCAAAAATGACCGGCGCACGACCATTTATTATGACGACGCCCGCCATTTTATCCTCACTTCGAAAGATAAATTCGACATTATTACGTCCGATCCGATTCATCCGTGGGTCAAAGGAACCTCGTCGCTGTACTCCAAACAGTATTTCGAGCTGGTCAAGGAACATTTAAATCCCGGCGGAATTGTCACCCAGTGGGTGCCGCTTTATGAGAGCGACATGGCCACGGTGAAAAGCGAGCTGGCCACGTTTTTCGACGTCTTTCCCAACGGAACCGTGTGGGGCAACGATATCAATGGCGAAGGCTACGATACGGTCCTGCTGGGCCAGGTCGAGCCTGAAAAACTCGATATCGACGCGCTGGAAGCGCGCTGGCACTCGCCGGAATACGCGCGTGTCGCGCGGTCCATGGCTTCGGTGGGTTTTAACTCCGCAACGGATATGCTCGCCACTTACGCCGGACGCGCCTCAGACCTGAAGCCGTGGCTCGCAGGCGCCGCCATCAATGACGATATGAGCATGCGCCTGCAATATTTAGCCGGAATGGGACTGAATTCCGACAATCCCGGATTAGTTTATTCGGAAATGTTGACTTATCGCCGTTTTCCGCAGGATATTTTCAGCGGCTCGCCCGAGCGCGTCGCCGCACTCGCATCGCGGCTCGCCGCGCGCTAGCGTCTGTATGAAAAAGGGGACAGCCTACTCTGTCCCCGGACGCAAGCTGCCGAACTGGCGACACACGGGGGACAGACCCTTTTTCACACGCCGCTCACGCCTGAAACACCAGGCTCATACACGTAACCCCCGCCTCGGCTTTCTGTAACTCGGAAACATCGATTCTCCTCGTCCGGAATCCGGCGCGCTCCAGCCGGTCGCGCGTTTTCGGAAAACCGTCCGGCATCAGCACCGTTTCGCCGATACGCAAAACGTCCGCGCCCCAAGGCTCCGCCACGTCGATCATCCAAAGCTCCTCCAGCGGCCTCGCGTCGATCCATTCCCGATTCAGCAGCACGACCCCGTCGCCGATCGCACAGCACGCCGATTTCAAATGCAGGCATCCGCGCACTTCAACGGGAACCACGCTGTACCCGTATAGCGCGACCGCTTCCGCCAACTGCGCGCACCCTTCCCGATTGGTCCTGCCCGACAACCCCACGAACAATCGTTTCCCCATGCGCACCACGTCGCCGCCCTCGATCGTCGCCGGCTCTCGGATCCAGCGCAACTCGCGGTATCGCCCGACGGTCTCCGCCAGGCTCTCCACTTCACCGCGCCGCGATTCCGCTCCCATCCGGCACATCACCGCGATCTCGTCCAGCACGATCGCGGGATCCTCCACGAAAACCCCGTCTGGATACCGCGGATCGGCAGGCATCGAAACCACCTCCGCACCGAGGTCGCGCAAACACTTCTCGTAGGAGCCGTGCTGCCGTACCGCTTTCGCCGCGTCGATCGCGGAGCGCTCCACAAACGTAACCTCGCACTGCCCGATCGCCGGACTCACCTGGCGCGTGATTGCCATGAGCATGTCTTGTATTCTAGAAGGGAATGCGCGTGCTGATCATCGACGACGACACCGAGTTGTGCGCGTTGCTCCAGGAATTCCTGGAGCGGGAAGGTTTTCGCGTGACGTCGGAAAACGATGGGCACCGCGGCCTGGAGCTCGCCCTGGCCGGCGGATTCGACCTGGTCGTGCTCGACCTGATGCTGCCGGGGATGGACGGGTTCACCGTCCTCAAGCGCCTGCGCGCCCGCAGCCGGGTTCCGGTTCTGATGCTTACCGCGCGTGGCGAAGACGAGGACCGCATCATCGGCCTGGACCTCGGCGCAGACGATTATCTTCCCAAGCCGTTCAACCCGCGCGAGCTCCTGGCCCGCGTGCGCGCCATCCTGCGCCGCGCCCAGGTGCGATCGAAAACCCGCATCGAAGTGAACGGCGTCCTGATCGATCCCGGCACGCGCGAGGTGTTCTGCGACAACCGGCCCGTGGAGATCACCACGCTCGAATTCGATATTCTGGAGACGCTGGTGCGCTCGGCCGGAACGGTAGTTTCGCGTGACGCACTGATGGAAGCCATGTATAACCGCAAGGCCACGCCGTTCGACCGTTCCATTGACATGCACGTCAGCCATCTGCGCCGTAAGCTCGAAACCGATCGCACCCTGATCAAGACGGTGCGCGGCATCGGATACCAGTTCTGCGCCTCCGCCGAGGACGCGCGCGCCGAGGAGAGCGCCTGATGAGATCGCTGTTCGCCAAAATCGTCGGCTGGTTCGTTCTGACGGTGGTCATCGTTCTCACCGCGACCATCCTGATTTCCTCAGTCAGCTACAACCCATATTCGTCCACGCGCCTGACGCCGTTGTCCATGCTGCTGAGCGTCGAGATGACCGAAGCGCGCCACGCCTGGGAAACCGGCGGCGCGCCCGCACTCACCGCCGAGCTCGACCGCTTCAAGCGCGTCGCACACGTCTCCGACGCTTTTTTGAGCGACGGCGCAGGCACGGACCTGCTGACCGGCGAGCAGCACACCTCGCTCATCCAGGAAGCACATGGCTGGTCGCGATTTCCGTTTTCGGGCGGTCACGGCACTGCCTTCGCGCGCTTCTCCAACGACGGAAAATATTGTTTCTTCCTGATGGCTGCGCCGCGCTCGCTGATGCTCGGAAATTTCCATCCCGCGCATCTGTTTGTTCTCCTTCTGGCCGTGCTGCTGTGCTACGCCCTGGCCTATCACCTGACGGCTCCGCTGCGCCGGCTGCAGAAGGCGCTCGATCATTTCGGCCGCGGCGATCTGGGCGCGCGCGCCCATGAAAATCGCGGGGACGAGCTCGGCGACCTGGCTCGCGCTTTCGATCGCATGGCGGATCGCATCCAGACCCTGGTCGCGGCCGAGCGCCGCCTCCTGCTCGATATTTCGCACGAGCTGCGCAGTCCGCTGGCGCGCCTGAGCGTCGCCGTGGAGCTGGCGCGCTCCGGCGGCAACGCATTGCCCCTCGACCGCATTCAAAAGGAAGCCGACCGGCTCAACGCGCTCATCAGCCAGATGCTCGAAGTGACCCGCGCCGAAGGCGACTCGGGCAATCGCCGGCAGGAGCGCGTGGATCTCGCGCAGCTCGTGGGCGCGCTGGTCGACGCCTGTTCCATCGAAGCCCGCGCGCGCGGCTGTTCCCTCAATTTCACCGCGCCGCTTGGCGCAGCCGTCGAAGGCGATCCCGAGTTGCTGCGGCGAGCCATCGAAAACGTGGTCCGCAACGCCATCCGCTACGCTCCCGCGAATTCGAAGATCGAGATCGGTGTCGATCACGTCGGCGCGCGCACTCGCGTCCGCGTTCGCGATTACGGCCCCGGCGTTCCCGAAAACGCGCTCCCCCACCTGTTCGAGCCCTTCTATCGCGTCGAACCGGACCGCAATCGCGGGGCCGGCGGCGTGGGCCTTGGCCTCTCTATCGCGCGCCGCGCGGTCGAGCTGCACCAGGGCGTCCTGCGCGCGTCCAACGCCAACCCCGGTCTGCTGGTCGAAATCGACCTGCCGGGAATTCGCACAGAGGCCGAGCTTCAGCCCGCGTCCGGCCTCAGCGCCGCTCCCGCCCTAAAATAGGTCTTGCGGCCGTTCGATCCTTTCTTCAGAAATCCGCACCTCGCCACCATCGCCGGCAACTTCTGGCCGCGGCCGGATAGCAAGAAACGCTGGCCCGTCCGCTCGGTTCTGTATCAGACCGAGCCCGGCGTCCAGATTCTGGTCCACACGCAGCGCCCCGACGCGACGCCGCGCGGCGAAATCGTCCTGGTCCATGGCCTCGAAGGATCGAGCAACGCCGGCTACGCCCGCAGCCTGGCGCACGCCGCGCTCCACGCCGGTTTCGCCGCGCATCGTGTCAATCTGCGAAGCTGCGGAGGCACCGAATCGCTGGCGCTTTCCAATTACCATTCCGGCCAGACTTCGGACGTTCTGCGCATTCTTCGCGAATTGCGACGCAACTCCGCCGCGCCCATCTTCCTGTGCGGATTTTCGCTCGGAGGCAACGTGAGCCTGAAGCTCGCGGGTGAACTGGGCGACGCGGCGCGCGATCTGCTCTCCGGCGTCTGCGCCGTTTCAGTGCCCATCGATCTCGCCGCCTGCGCGACCGCGCTGGGGAAACGCGAAAATTTCATCTACGATCGCCGTTTTCTTTTCGCGCTCACCCGCAAAATCCGCCGCCGCGCCCGCCAGGCGCCTCATCTGTACACGCTCGAGCACCTCAAGAAAATCCGAACGATTTACGATTTCGACGATTTCTACACCGCGCGCATGTTCGACTTCGGCACGGCGGCGAACTACTATCGCACCCAGTCATCCAATCAGTTCCTCGAAAAAATCCGCGTCCCCGCGCTGCTCATTATCGCCAAGGACGATCCCCTGGTTCCGTTCGAAGTCTACAACCACCCCGCGTTCCGCCGGAACCCGTGCCTGAAATTGCTTGCCGTCGAGCACGGCGGCCATCTCGGCTTCATTGCGCGGAGCCGCCCGCGCTTCTGGCTCGACAGCGTCATCCTCGACTGGATCCAGACATCGAGCGAACGCGCGACCTGATGCTCGTCCCACACGTCCGTTTGAGGCGCACCCTTCAGTGTCTGCGTGAAAAAGGGGACAGCCTACTCTGTCCCCAGACGCAACCCGTTTGAACCGCCGATGCCCGGACGGAGTGGACAGAGCGGGCTGTCCCCTTTTTCACGCAGACACTGAAGGGCGCGCATTCGCCGGGACTACGGCGTTCGCCCCGATCCCGAAATAACCCTACAATTGTGAACGTGAACGAGACCCACGACCCGACTCTCGAAAGCTGGGTTCGATCCGCCAATTCCCCCGGCGCCGATTTCCCCATTCAGAATCTCCCCTTTTGCGTTTTCCGCCACGGCCACTCCGCGCGCCGCGTGGGCGTGGCCATCGGCGATTCGATCCTCGACGTTCCCGATTACACCTCGCTCAATGACCTCGCCGCGCGCGGCCGCTCTGCCTGCTCCGAACTGCGGCTCAAACTCAGCCGCGCCCTCCGCGCCGATAATCCCTACCCTCCCCGATCGTTGCTTTATCCAATTTCGGAATGTACGCTCGAACTTCCGCTCGAAATCGATGATTACACCGATTTCTACGCGTCCATCTTTCACGCCACCAACGTCGGCAGCATGTTCCGGCCCGACAGTCCGCTCTTTCAGAACTACAAATACGTTCCCATCGGTTATCACGGCCGCGCGTCATCCGTGGTCGTCAGCGGAACGCCGGTTCGCCGTCCGTGCGGGCAGCTCCAGCACGACGATCACCCGCCCGTCTTTGCCCCCTCGCGCCAGCTCGATTACGAAAGCGAACTCGGCGTGTTCATCGGCGCCGGCAATGCTCTGGGCGAGCCGATCCCCATCGGGCAAGCCGAGGATCACATGTTCGGCGTGTGCCTGGTCAACGACTGGTCCGCGCGCGATATCCAGCGCTGGGAGTATCAGCCGCTCGGTCCGTTTCTGGCGAAGAGCTTCGCCACCACCATTTCTCCTTTCGTCGTCACCATGGACGCGCTCGAACCCTTCCGCATCCCGCGCTTCCATCGCGACATCGACCCCGGCCCGCTCCCGTATCTCGATTCCGATCTCGACCGCACCCGCGGCGGCATCGCCCTCACGCTCGAAGTGTCGCTTTCGACCGCGAAAATGCGCGCCGAAAAAATCGCGCCCGTGCGGCTCAGCCGAGCCGGGTTCGATCACATGTATTGGACGCTCGCCCAGATGCTCACGCATCACGCAAGCAATGGATGCAATCTTCGTCCCGGCGACCTGCTCGCCAGCGGCACCGTTTCCGGCCCCGAAAAATCCGCGCGAGGCTGCCTGCTCGAGCTCACCTGGCGCGGCACCGAGCCGCTCCGTCTGCCCACCGGCGAATCGCGGACATTTCTGGAAAACGGCGATGAAGTCATCATGCGCGGCTGTGCCGAAGCGCCCGGCGCACGGCGCATCGGCCTCGGCGAGTGCCGCGGTACACTGATGTAGAGGCTGCTCAAAAAAGGGCTGAAAAAGCTCCAGTCAGTCCACAGGCATCGTGCTAAATTTGTGCTAATTTTTCGACCCGCCTGGAGCCGCTCTGAGTCGCGAAATCTCATAAAACCTACGCTAAACCGACGTTCCGGACGCCAGCCGCAGCAGGCCCCGAAAATGGGCATGAACCCCGACTGTCATCGCGGGCCGCATCGAAGGGGCCGCCCTATTGGACGGCGATCTCGATTGAGTTGCTCGTCACACCCGGGACCGTGAGGACGACGCTCGCTGCGCCGGAGATCGGCGGTACGTTGACGATCACCTGATAGACGCCGGATTCTCCGGGACCTAGGCCGGCAAAGCTTGGCGTGACTTGAATCGGTGAGCCGCTGGCCAGACTGAACTGGACCGAAGGCGTCACCACGGCGACCGCAGGTGGACTCGACGGGGCGGCGATTCCCTCGACCACAGGCGGATTGGTCTGCCCGAGCCCATTGGCCCAGATGACGACCGCTTCGCCGGCGCTCGCCGGGTGGTGAAG
>Ga0335077_10004381_pt1 | contig 17213 bp, 11 predicted proteins | sample Lox_Sample_31_FD_207151 | JGI IMG/M metagenome (GOLD analysis project Ga0335077, IMG submission 207151) | Soil microbial communities from Loxahatchee National Wildlife Refuge, Florida, United States - Lox_Sample_3.1 | ecosystem: Environmental > Terrestrial > Soil > Wetlands | place: USA... | reverse complement strand
TCCAGTTCTACGCACGCGAAGCCAGACTCACCGAAGGGACCCCGTCGGTGGTCTGCTACGGCGTGCTGAATGCCAAGGCGGTGCACATCGATCCTCCCGTCGAGGGAGTGGCGGTATCGCCGAACCGCTGCGTAGAGGTGGCGCCCCTGAAGGATACACTCTACACTCTGACGGCGGAGGGCAACGACGGGCGAACTGTCTCGGCGTCGTTTCTGCTGCCCGTAACGCCCGACGTGGCGACCCTGCCGGCGGTGACGTCCTTTCGCGTGGAGAATCACAAGCCGGACTATCGCGGCCGCGAGGTCTTCCTGCTCAGTTTTGCCGCGCAGAATCCGGTGACGGTGGATATCGACCCGCCGGTCTTTCCGACGCTCCACGGCGCGCCCAACGGCCGCTTCTACGTCGCTCCGGTGCAGACCACCACCTACACCATCACAGTGACCGGGAAATTCGGACACCAGGCGAAGCGGCAATTAAGAGTGGAAGTCCCGCCGCGGTAGGTTATGGACAGTCTCGGGATGATCGAGCGAACGAGCGGTATGCCGTGCAATTCCGTCCACCACGCCGGCGGCTTTTTCCCGACATCTCGCTGCCCCGGTTGACGGCTGGCTGGCCGATCGCGCGTCCATCATCCGCCGCGACCTACGCGGCCCCTTGCCCGGCTGCAGATTGCGGAGATCCTCCGCAACGAGTAATCATCGAAGGCAGTCCTGGACTGACTGCTGGTATTCTGGGAGCAAATCTACAATTGCGAGGTGCGGCATGAAGAGTCTTGGGGTGGCGGCCCTTCTGATCTCGTCGTTTCCGGTTCTGGGGCAGCAGCCAGTCGAGATCAAGGTCGATGCCAGAGCTACGGAAGGCCCGTTCCGTCCGCTCTACGCCTGGTTCGGGTATGACGAGCCGAACTACACCTACACGGCCAACGGCAAGAAGCTTATCGGCGAGCTCTCGGCGTTGAGCCCGGTGCGCGTCGAGATCCGCACCCACCATCTGCTGGTGACCGGCGATGGCACGCCGGCATTGAAGTGGGGCTCGACGAACGCGTATACCGAGGATGCATCCGGTAAGCCGGTCTACGACTGGACGATCGTCGATCGCATCTTCGACACCTACGAGCATGCCGGCGCCAAGCCCTTCGTTGAGATCGGATTCATGCCCGAAGCGCTCTCCTCGAATCCCGAGCCGTACGTTCTGCACTGGCCCAAATCGGATGGGAAGGGCTGGTCCTATCCGCCCAAGGACTACGGGAAATGGGCGGAACTCGTCCGCCACCTGGTGCTGCATGCAGTCGAGCGCTACGGGAAGTCGGAAGTGGAATCGTGGTCGTGGGAGCTGTGGAACGAACCCGATATCTCCTACTGGCGCGGCACTCCGGAGGAGTATTTCAAGCTCTACGATTTCACCGCCGATGCCATCAAGCGCGCCCTGCCGGCGGGACGGGTGGGCGGCCCCGCCACCACCGGGCCCGGCGCTCCGAAGGCTGCCGACTATCTCAAGCAGTTTCTGGAACACTGCGCCCACGGGGATAATGCCGTGACCGGGAAACGCGGCGCCGCGCTCGACTTCATCAGCTATCACGCCAAGGGCGCGCCAGCCGTGGTGGAAGGGCATGTCCGCATGGGACTGCGCAAGGAGATCACGGACGTGCAGCGCGGGCTCGAAATCATTCACGGCTTTCCGGAGTTTCGAGCGCTGCCTATCGTGCTGAGCGAGGCGGATCCGGAAGGCTGCGCCGCCTGCTCGGCGCGCCAGTATCCGCAGAACGTCTACCGCAATGGAACCTTGTATCCGAGCTATACCGCCTCGGCTTTGAAGGGCATCATCAAGCTGGCCGACCGCTACCAGGCCAACGTCGCCGGCATGCTGACATGGGCCTTCGAATTCGAAGACCAGCCGTATTTCGACGGCTTTCGAACCCTGGCCACCAACGGGGTGGATAAGCCGATTCTGAGCCTGTTTCGGATGACCGGCATGATGCGCGGCGACCGGGTGAAGGTCGAAAGCAGCGGCGCGGTGGGACTGGATGGGATCCTCGAATCGGGCGTCCGCGGGTCGCCGGACATCGATGCCCTGGCCGCGCGCGGCGCCGGAGAGTTAACGGTGCTGCTGTGGAATTATCACGACGATGAGTTGCCCGCCGCGCCGGCGACAGTCCACCTGGAACTTGCGGGCATTCCGGTGCTGACCGGCCGCGCGCACATCGAACACTTCCGCATCGACGACCAGCACAGCAATGCCTACACGGCATGGAAGCAGATGGGCTCGCCGGCACAGCCGTCTCCCGAACAATACGCCAGGCTGGAGGCAGCCGGGCAGTTGCAACTTCTGGGGTCGCCCGAGTGGCGGTCACCGAAGGACGGCAAGCTCGACTGGTCGTTCCAGCTTCCGCGCCACGCCGTATCGCTGGTGCGCGTCACCTGGCAGTGAGCTACTTCTTCTTCTCCTGGTTCCAGAGCTGTCGCGAGAGGACCCTTCCGCAGAACGGACAGTAGTTGAGCCCGACAAACTGGTGGCGCTCCTCTCCAAACACCAGGAAGAACTCGGTGTCAATCTCGGTGATGATGGTGCCGTTGATGAGTTGGAAGGGCTGGGCGTGCCGCGCCAGGTCGCGGTCCAGGAGCTGTTCGAAATCGTTGCAGCAAATCATCGGGTCTCTGCCGTGCAGCTCACTGGATTGTGCTCGCTCCCTCGACCCCCAGATCGCTCGGAACTACGTTCCGGTTGATGTGCCGGTCGAGGTTGATCACGTAGGTCTCGGGAGCTTCGATCAGCACCGGCGAATGCGTCGCGCACACGATGCGAAACTGCTTCTGGTCCACGAGTTCTTTGAGCATCTTCAAAATGCGCCGCTGATTGGACACCGAGAGAGCCATCTCCGGCTCGTCCAGCAGCAGAATCGTGCCGTCGGGCAGCTTGGGGAAGCTCTCGCGGAAGAGCGAGAGCATCACCTGGCCGTGGCTCGCCATCTGGAGGAATTCCAGCATCTCCGGCTGATTCTCGAACAGGTGGAGCTGGTGCCGGGGATTGTGCTGTTCGGCGTCGAACAGAAAGGTGTTGCCGACCTTGACTTCGCCTGGCTCCAGCCGGCAGATGTAACCATCCACCTTCTCGCCTCGCAGCGCGTAGTAGATCGAGTGCAGAAGCGTGGACTTGCCCGAGCCGTTCTCCCCTTGCAGCATGACCAGCGGATGGGAAAGATCCACGATCATCGGCATGTGGAAGTTGAGGTTGGTGAAGACCGGGTGCGCCAGGATTTTGAGATACATAGCAGTTCAGGATAACAGGCGCCGCAGGCAGATCATGTACGTCCTGCCACACCGGGACGATTCCGGCCCGCCGGAATTGGGACATCATGATGGTTGGAGGTCACGTGGAGAAAGCAAAGTTCGTGATTCTGGGCGGGGGAATGGTCGCGGGCTACGCTGCCAGGCAACTGGTCGAACTCGGGCTTCCTTCCGGCGATCTGGCGATCGTTTCGGCCGATGACGAGCTTCCCTATGAACGCCCGCCTTTGTCGAAGGGCTTTCTGGCGGGCAAGGACACCGAGGAGGCCATCCGCATCAGTCCGGCCGAATTTTATCGGGAGCACGCGATCGAGGTCCGTCTCGGCTGCGAAATCGAAAGCGTGGATCCGGGCGCGAAGCGGCTCCACATGAAGCAGGGCGGCGAACTGGGGTTCGAGAAGCTTGTCATTGCAACCGGCGCGCGGGTGCGCAGGTTAGAGGTGCCGGGCGCGGAGCTCAAAGGCATTCACTACCTTCGCTCTATGGACGACTCCCGCAGAATTCGCGAGCATGCAGGCGGCGCCAGGCTTGCGGCGGTGATTGGCGGCGGTTTTATCGGTATGGAGGTGGCCGCGGTGCTGGCGCAAAAAGGCATCGAGACGACGATGGTGTTACGCACGGCCCGCATCTGGGACCAGTTTTTCACGCCCGCGATGTCACATTTTTTCGAGACCTATTACGCCGCGCGCGGGGTGAAGTTCGAACGCAACGCCTCGATCGAATCATTTGGCGGCGATGGCGCGGTCGAGGCAGTGCGCCTGGCGCGCGGGCGTGCAATTCCGGCGGACATCGTGGTGGCCGGCATCGGCGTGCAACCGGTTACGGGGTTCCTGGCAACGAGCGGCATTGAACTCTCCGACGGCGTGGTGGTAAACGAATACCTCGAAACCAACCAGTCCGCCATTTATGCCGCTGGCGACGTTGCCAACTACCAGGATGTACTGTACGGCAAGCGCCGGCGCGTGGAGCATTGGGACAACGCGGTGTCGCAGGGGCAGCATTGCGGCCGCCTGCTGATGGGGGAGCGCCAGCCATTTCGCCACGTCCCGTACTTCTTTTCGGACGTCTTCGATCTCTCCTACGAGTTTTGGGGCGACATCTCCGGAGCAGACCAGGCAGTCATTCGCGGCGACGTGACGACCAAGAGTTTCAGCGTGTGGTGGCTGCGCGGCCAAAACCTGGCGGCGGCGTTCGTCATGAACCGGCCGGACGATGAGCGCACCGCTGCTCCGCAATGGATCGAATCCAAACGGCCCGTCAAGGGGCGCGAGTTACAGGACACGTCTCACGCGCTCTCATAGAACCGCAAAGCGGATCGGCGTGGCCTACGCGATGGATGGGCGCTTCGTGGTGAAACCGGTTGCCTGCTCGAACGCATGCGCCAACTGCAGGACGGCAAAATCTTCTTTGGCGCGACCCACGATCTGGAGGCCGACGGGAAGTCCTTCAGGGGTAAAGCCGGCCGGCACCGAGGCGGCTGGATTTCCGGTGGCCGAGATGTACCAGCATGATTTCATCCAATCGATGTAGTTGGTGAATTTCACGCCCGCGATTTCCGTCGGGTAGGCGGTGTTGACATCAAATGGCGGCAACTGGGTGGTTGGCAGCACGAAGTACTCGTACGTCTCGAGGAACGCCTGGAAACGGCGCCAGATCTGACCGTGGGCCACCTCGGCGCGTGCCACGTCAGTGCCGGTGAGCCGCAGTCCCTCCTCGATCTCACCCTTCAGGGTGTCTTTGAAGGCGTCCGGGTGCTCGCGCAGCCGCGCGCCGTAGGAATTCGCCGAGTTCCAGGCACGCAAAATACGGAAGCTGACTTCGGCGGGGGAAAAGTCGGGCTCCGCCTGCTCGACGATACAGCCCAGCGATTCAAAGGTGGCTCGGTGAGCATCCACGATGGAGCGCACGCGCGAATCAAAGGGAACTCCGCCCAGGTCTTTGAACCAGGCGATGCGGACCCCCTTGAAAGCGCGGCCGAGTGGGCGGGCAAAGACGGCTCCGGGCTCGTTCAGAGAGAGCGGCGAGCGAGGATCGGGTCCCGCAATCGTGCTCAGAACGAAGGCCAGGTCCGCGACGGAGCGCCCGAGGCATCCCGAGGTGCTCAGGGTTGACCATGCGAAGTCGGCTTTCGGTTCGGGTACGCGGCCGACAGTCGGACGGAAGCCGACGACATTACAGAACGCCGCGGGATTACGCAAGGATCCACCCATATCGCTGCCATCGGCCACTGGCACAAGCCCGCAGGCGAGGGCAACCGCGGCGCCGCCGGAGGATCCGCCGCAGGTCTTGGTCAGGTCCCACGGGTTGCGGGTCGCGCCAAAGACGGTGTTGAAGGTCTGCGATCCGGCTCCGAATTCCGGAGTATTCGTCTTGCCCAACGTGATGGCACCGGCGCCCTGGAGCCGATCGACGATCAGATCGTTCTCCTGGGGAATGTACTCACGATAGAGCGGCGATCCGAAGGTGGTGCGGATCCCTCGAGTTTCTCGCAGGTCTTTGTGCGCGGCCGGCAAGCCATGCAGCGGACCCAACTTTGCGCTGTGTGCCTGCATCTCGTCGGCAGCGGCGGCGCTCTTCGCAGCCATATCCGCCACGAGCGTCACGATGGCGTTGACCTTCGGGTTGACTCGTTCAATCTGCTTCAGGTGATCGGCAAGAGCCTCGCGAGCGGACAGCTTCTTCGTGCGGATCAAGCGGGCCATCTCGATGGCGCTCATCCAGTGGATCGAAGATGCAGCAGAGTCGGCCTCGGCCGCGGTAGTGAGCGGAGACGCCGCGGCCATGCCCATCAGGACAGTGCGGCGGGTCGGACTGTTTTCGACCATTCGAACATCTTACTTTAAGGAGGAATAAAGAAGGAGCGCCGTGACCGGACATGGTATGGTCAGAAGCATGTTCAGCGAACAGATCATCGCCGAGGGCAAGACTCTGGGGGTAGTCGGAGCCGGAGTGATGGGGCAGACGCTGCTGCGGGGACTGCTGGGCAGCGGATTGGTTCCCAAGGACCGGCTTTGGGCCGGCGAGAAGAGCGCGGCAGCCTGCGAAACGGGCAGCCAGGCCCTGGGGATCCCGGTGAGATCCGATTACAAGCCGTGCGTGCCCACGGCGGACCTGATCCTGGTCTGCGTGAAGCCGCTCGACGCGGGAGCCGTGATGACGGCTTTGGTGGAAGCCGGCTTGCCGGCGGATACGTTGATCATTTCGATCCTGGCAGGGGTTTCGACCGAAAAACTGGAGTCGCTGCTGGGCACGGAGAATCCGGTGGTGCGCGCGATGCCCAATACTCCATGCGTGGTGGGTGCGGGCATGACGGTGGTATGCGGGGGAAGGAACGCCAGAAGCCGGGATTTGGCGCGGGCGCAGAGGATTTTTGAAGCGGTCGGAAAATGCCTGACGCTGGACGAGGCGCATTTCAACGCCGTCACCGCGCTGAGCGCCAGCGGGCCGGCGTATCAGTACCTGATTATGGAGGCCCTGGCGGACGCGGGAGTGCGGGTGGGGCTACCCCGTCAAACCGCGCTTACGCTGGTGGCCCAGACCGCGCTCGGCGCGGCCACCATGGTGTTGTCGAGCGGCCGGCATCCCGCTGCGTTGCGCGACGATGTGACCACGCCGGCGGGCTGCACGATCGCAGGACTGCTGATTCTGGAAGACGGCCGGGTGCGGTCGGTGCTGGCGCGCGCGGTGGAAGAGGCCACCAAGACGGCCGCGCACCTGGGAACGCCGGTCAAGCTCTGAAGCGGCGCGTCTGTCAATCGGATTTGGGGATAGTACCCGCGGGTACGGCGACTCAGACATCAAGCTGATTCCGGGTGGGACTGCAGGCGGGTGTGGAGTCAGCTCTGGGGCGCAGGGAGCCTGCTCCACGCTACCAGCTATCATGGAAGTAAACATGTACCGGCCCGTACCGAGAGTCCCTGATTTCCCGGCGATTGAGCGCGAGATGCTGCGCTTCTGGGAAGAGAACCGCGTCTTCGACAGGCTTCGCGCGCAGAATGCCAATGGTCCGCGATGGTCTTTCCTGGATGGGCCGATTACGGCCAACAACCCGATGGGCGTGCATCATGCCTGGGGCCGCTCTTTGAAAGACATGTACCAGCGGTATCACGCCATGAATGGCCGGCACCTGCGCTTTCAGAACGGCTTCGATTGCCAGGGCCTTTGGGTGGAAGTGGAGGTCGAAAAGAGCCTGGGGCTCCAGACGAAGCGCGCGATCCGCGACTATGGGATGGCCAACTTCGTTCGGGCCTGCAAGGAGCGCGTGCTCACCTACGCCGCCCGCCAGACCGAACAGTCCATCCGCCTGGGCTACTGGTGCGACTGGGACGATCCCAAACTGCTGCTCACGCTGCGGGACGCGCTGGAAGACGGCGACCGCAGCATCACCGCGACCTTGCCCAGCGGACACGTCGAGACGGCGCGCGCCAGCGAGATTATCCGCAAGCTGGGGTCGGCGGAATACGGCGGCAGCTATTTCACCTTCTCCGACGAGAACAATTACACCATCTGGGGCTTCCTCAAAAAGTGCCACGAAGAGGGATTCCTTTACCGCGGCCACGATGTGATGCCCTGGTGCGGACGGTGCGGCACGGGACTCTCGCAGATGGAGGTCGCCGAAGGCCGCCGCATCACCTCGCATACCTCGGTGTTCGTACGTTTCCCGCTGAAGGATGAAGAGCACGCAGCTCTGCTGGTGTGGACGACCACACCGTGGACGTTGACTTCGAACGTCGCCGTAGCCGTCAATCCCGAGATGACTTACCTGAAGGTCCGGCACGGCGACTGGATCTACTACGTCGCCAAGGCGAACTTCGAGCGCGACCGCGTGCAGGATTTGCAGGTGGAAGGCAAGCACGAGACGCACAAGCTGCCCTCGATCCGCACCATCCTGAAGGGCACGGGGCCCGTGGAAGTGCTGGCGGAATTGCCCGGCCGCGACCTGCTGGGGCGTACCTACCGCGGCCCCTTCGATGAATTGCCTGCGCAGAACACCCCCGGCGGCGTCTTTCCATACGGCTCGACCGGCGACGGCAAGACGTCATCCGAGTCGCACCATGTTATCGCCTGGAGCGCGGTCAGCGAAGCCGAAGGCACCGGCCTGGTGCACATCGCTCCCGGCTGCGGCGCGGAAGACCAGGAACTCGGCAAGGATAACGAACTCCCCTTCGTCGCGCCGCTGGATGAATCGGCCATTTTCATCGATGGCTTCGGACCGTTCACCGGGCAGAAAGCCAACGAAGTCTCCGACAATATCGTGGCGGCGCTGAAGGCTTCGGGCCTGCTCGCCGCGCGCGAGCGCTACCCGCACGTCTACCCGCACTGCTGGCGGTGCAAAGAAGAACTGGTCTTCCGGCCGGTGGACGAGTGGTTCATCCGCATGGACTGGCGCGACCGGATCCAGCGCGTGGTTCCCAGCATCAAGTGGATTCCGCCCGAAGGCGAAGCGCGAGAGATGGACTGGCTTCGCAATATGAGCGACTGGATGATCTCCAAGAAGCGCTTCTGGGGACTCGCGCTGCCTATCTGGACCTGCAGCGAGTGCGCCCACTTCATGGTGATCGGCAGCCGCGAGGAGTTGCAGCAACGTGCCGTCGAGGGGTGGGACATGTTCGAAGGCAATTCCCCGCATCGTCCGTATATCGACGCGGTGAAGGTCCGCTGCGAGAAGTGCGGCGCGCTCGCCTCGCGCATCGAAGACGTGGGCAATCCGTGGCTCGACGCGGGCATTGTTCCCTTCAGCACCATGGGCTACTCCACGGACCACGCCACGTGGGAGAAGTGGTTCCCGGCCGACCTGGTGCTCGAAAGCTTCCCCGGCCAGTTCCGCAACTGGTTCTACTCCATGCTGGCGATGAGCGCGATGATCGACGGCCGGGCGCCGTTCCATTCGCTGCTGGGTCACGCCCTGGTGCGCGACGCGCGCGGCGAGGAGATGCACAAGTCAAAAGGCAACTCCATTGCCTTCGACGAAGCTGCGGAGGTCTTCGGCGCCGAAGTGATGCGCTACATCTACGCCGAGCAGAAGACCGCGCAGCACCTCAACTTCCCCGACCTGCATCCCGCGAATGCCAGCCACACGATCGACGCCGAGGCGCGCCGCAAGCTGCTGACCTTCTGGAATTGCTACAGCTTCTTCGTGATGTACGCTACGGCTGACGGCTGGAAGCCTTCCGGCAAGCTCCGTCCGATTACCAACGAGCTCGACCGCTGGGTGCTGACGCGTCTCCAGCGGCTGGTGGCTGCGGCGCACAGCGCTTTCCAGAGCTATGAACACTACCGCGTCATCGAGGCGTTCCAGGACTTCGACGAGGAGTTTTCCAACTGGTACCTGCGGCGCTCGCGGCGGCGTTTCTGGCAGAGCGAGCCGGAGGCTTACCAGACGCTCTACACGGTGTTGCTCACGGTGACGCGCGTGATGGCGCCGGCGCTGCCGTTCCTCACCGAGGAGATCTATCAGAACCTGGTGCGCGCCGTCGATCCGGAAGCTCCGATTTCCGTGCACCTGAATGCCTATCCGCAGGTGGACGAGGGGTTGGTGGATGAAGTCCTGGAGCAGAGCATCGAGGCTGTGATCCGCCTCAAGAACCTGGCCTTGAATCTGCGGACGCAGAGCAAGGTGAAGATCCGCCAGCCGCTGGGTACGATCTATGTGCGGCCAAAGGACGATGCGGACCGCCGCGTCCTCGAGAACACCGACTACGCCAGCCAGATTCTGGAGGAAGGGAACCTCAAGAAGCTGGTGCTGATCGACGACGAGGCTTCGATGGTGAAGGTGCGGCTGAAACCCGATGCCAGGAAGATCGGGCCCCGTGCCGGCAAGGATCTGAAAGCGATCACGCAGGCGCTGGAGCAGACGGATGCCGGGATTCTCCGCAAGGCCGGGCCGTATACGGTGGCCGCCGACGGCCATGCCTTCGAACTCGCCGCAGACGAGATACTGGTGTCCTTCGAGGGTCCGGCGAACCTCAAGTGCAGTCTGGAGCAAGGCACCTTCATGGCGCTCGATACCACCGTCACCCCGGAACTCGAGCAGGAGGGGCTGGCGCGCGATTTCAATCGTCTGGTACAGGACCAGCGGAAGGCTATGAATCTTTATGTTTCCGACCGGATCGCGGCCACCTGGTGGGCTTCTACGCGCCTCGGCGCTGCAATTGCGGCACACGAGGAGTACTTGCGCAACGAACTGCTTGCCGAATCGCTGGAGCCTGGTGCCGGTCAACCAGACGGGGTGAAGTTGTCTCTGGGCGGCGAAGAGATCGTGGTATCGATCCGGAAAGTGTGAACACCTACCCAAACCCAATTCACACCGTTGACTCCGAAATCGGTGGTGTGTATGCTGGGTCATGAGAAGGTCTATGTCGGAGAAACTGCTGTCAGCCGCCCTCGGTGTCGCCGTCGGGATAGGCAGCGCCTGGTTGCATCCTCAGCGCACATCCAAATCCCGCCTGTTGTTGGCGGGCGCGATCGGTGGCTCGCTCGGCTTGGGAGGGGCGGTTTTGTGGAATCCGGCCATCCGCAAAGTCAACCAGGTGCGGGACGCCCGCTGGCTTGCCAAACACCCTATCTGTTACGCCTAGCGGCGCAACCGGACGCTACTCCGAATCCATGACGCGCCGTGGCCAAGCTCAGTAAGCCCAAACGTGAGTGGTCTGATTGTTGGTATCGTCCAACTGGGGCGACAGAATATACAGGTGGTCATTGACGGCCGCAAGGCCGGCCCTGCCACTGGACTTAAATGCGCCGGCGTTGTTCTGCGGAACCCGCCAGCCAGACCAGTTGTCACCGTCCCGTGAGAAGTTCACCGCGATGTAGTCGGTCCCAAACTGGCCGTTCTTGAGCCACCGGGTCGCAAGGTAGACGCGCTCGTGGAAAACGCCGGCCGCGACATCGACGGGCACATCCGACGGAGCGCCCTCGGGCCGGGCGCCGGCCTCCACCTGGTCCCATCCGCTCCAGTTGACTCCGTCGGAAGTGCTGTTGCGCATGACGACTAAACCCGGAGTTTTGCCTGTGTTGTACACGCCGAATATGAATAACGTCTTTCCCAGGGTTGCGGCGGATACTGGTGAGGCTGGCTGCAATCCGGGCGACGGCACATCGGCCCACGGGTTCCACGAGAGGAGATCCGAGGTTGAGGTGATGTGGAGCTGATTCGATGCGGAGTCCCGCGCAACCAGGTACAGGCGGTCGCGGAAATTCGACGCCGCAATTGGCTCGGCAGTGTTCAGGCCTGGGGGCGCGCTCGAATGCGGCGTCCAGGAACCGCCATCGATGGAATACGCGAGGGACGAGATGGTTCCATCCTGGCGGACTCCGAAGACATGCAACCGGTCGTTGAAGCTGATAGCGCTGACCGCGATCTGCGCCAGGTTGAATGGTCCAAGGGAGTCCACATTCCAAGTCGCCCCGGTAAATGTCCGGGCGTGGTTCACGATTCCGCCGGCCACGACGCCGAAGGTGTGCAGCGCCCCGTGGTGCGCGGCGGCGCTGACGCCGGTTTGCGATAGGAGCTGGCCCTCGGCCGTATTGGTAACAGGCATCCAGATCCGCGAGTGCTTGAGCGACCAGATGACTTCGTAATTGGAATTGCCGCCGCAGCCCGTGGCGGAGTCCGTGCCCGCGTAACTCCGGCGAGTGCGAAAGGTGCGGATGGGATTATCGGTCCAGGCATCGAGTACGTAGCGAGGTCCAGAAATCTGGTCCACCGCCACGGGGCCGTCGCAGTCAACCGTGAGCCACGACCAGAGATTGGCGAAGCCTTCGAGCAGGAGGCCAAGCGGAAAAGCGGTGGTCAACACAGCGGCCGAGATGCTCGCGGCTCCCGCCCCGGCGAGCCCGGCTGTGATGCCGGCGAGTTGATCGGCTGTGGCGGCAAGGCGTCCGGAAAGCGCGCCGGAGGGCACGTTGCCGGCATTCACCAGCTGGAAAATGAACGCAGCTTTTGCTGCGGGATCATTAACGACGACCGGGGCGAGGCTGGGACCTACGTCGGATGGAACATAGTCCGAGGTGCTGAATTCGCCGTTGTCAAAATCGCCGAGATGGATGACGCGATTGCCGACGGCATCTCCGTTGACATACGCGGTATAGCTCAACGCCAGAGTGTCGTTGTGTGTCGCACGGGTATCGTGGACAATAAACTCCTCCACGGTAAAGGTATAAACGTCCATGAAATTCCTCCGAACCTGTCAATGGATAAAGCGACAAGTCGTGGTGAGAACTGTAAGGTCGGGCAAAAGGAATTTCAGGTTGGTTGTCGAAATGGGACCACCGCCGCTTTGCGCGAGAACTTGACCGCCCATGCGTACCGCTCGTTACAAGTTGTCATAGTGATTGGCAGGCCAATTCTTCCAATTTCAGGATTTTCGGCTCTATAACACTGATTAGCCCCTTCTCATATCTATAGCTGTCAATGAATTAGGACTTTGGAAGTCCAATTGCCACAAATCAGGACCCCTCGTGCGCATCCGGTCTGTCAAGACCAGTATGGTGTGGATTTTGATCGCGCCGGGATGGGGTGTACGGGGAAATAGGGGCATCGAGTCGGAGTAGTTCGGGTAATTCGCAACGGGAGATTCCAACATGACGAGAAAGCTCTATTCGAGCATTTGCTTTATAGCGATCACTACGCTCGTATTCGCCTTCAGCACCAAGAACATCTTCGGGCAGGCGACCGCCAGCGGCACCATCGTGGGGACGGTGACCGACCAGTCGCAAGCGGTCATCCCGGGAGCCGAGGTGATCATCACCAACAAAGCGACGGGTGACAAACGGACCACCGAATCGAACGGACTTGGGAACTACCGTTTCGACCTTCTGTCCGCCGGCACCTACTCGGTGAAGATATCCAAACAGGGATTTGCGTCCCTGGTGCAGAGCGTCGAATTGCTGGTGGGCGCGACCGTCACGGCCAGCGCGACGCTGACTCCGGGGACCACCACCGAGGTCGTGGAAGTCACGACAGCCGCGCCGCTTGTGGACCTTGGGAAGAGCGGCGTCAGCCAGAACATCACTCCGGCCGAGGTTGTTGATCTTCCCATGGTCGGCCGCGATGTGGCCAATCTTGCCTACCTGGCGCCGGGCGTAAAGGCAGCGGACTCGTACGATCCCACCAAGAATCGTTATGCCATCCTCTCCGTCAACGGTGCCGGCGGCCGCAACGTCAACGTGACCGTGAACGGCATCGACAATAAGGACAACACGGTGGGCGGGCCGGTGATGCAGCTTCCCCTGGAGGCCGTGCAGGAATTCCAGATCAGCACGCAGCGCTTCTCCGCCGAGAACGGCCGTTCCGAAGGCGCCGCCATCAACATGATCACCAAGCAGGGCTCGAACACGTATCACGGTTCGGTCTTCGGCTACTTCCGCGACTCCGCACTCGACACCGATGAAAAGCTGCCTGACGGCACAGGAGGCTACACGCTGGCGCACCCGGATTACAGCCGGCAGCAGTTCGGCGGATCGGTGGGCGGCCCGTTCAAGAAAGACAAGCTCTTCGGTTTCTTCGGAATTGAACGCGAACGCGAAGACTCCAGCCTGGAGGAGACCGGAACCTCGTACAACGAGCTGGTGCTGGCCAAAGGCGCCGGGCTCGCGGCACAGCCCGCGACTTCTATTCCGCGTCCGTTCTACGAGACGCGCTACAACGGCCGCATGGACTGGACCATCAACTCCAGGAACACCGCCTATGCGAGCTACAGCTCGCAGGGCAACAACAGCCTGAACGATCAATCCAGCGGAACCGGCGATCTGACCAACGGCAACTTCACGACGAACCAGTTACAACTGGTGAACCTGACCTTGAACACGCTGCTTTCGAACACCACGGTCAACACCTTTACGACCGGCTACCAGTATTGGAACAACCTGATCGCGAGCAACATCAGCGCGCCGCTCGTCACCTTCCCGGACGCCTCTTTCGGCACCAACACCAACGTGCCGCAGCAATCGTGGCAGCGCAAGTGGCAGTTCCGCGATGACCTCTCCAAGACAGTCGGCCGGCACACGCTGAAGATGGGCGCGGACTTCATCCACACTCCGCAGCAGGGCGGCTTCTTCGAGTTCAGCTCGACCCTGGAGATCGATTTCGCCGCGGACCCGAGCGTGATCCTGAACGATCCCAAGAACTACCCGCAGAAATTCGCTACCCCGGGCGCTGTCGTCGGGATGACCCAGGCCAACGGCAATCCCTACTTCCTCGTCGGCACCAAGCAGCTTGGTTTCTACTTCCAGGACGACTGGAAGGTATCGTCCCGGCTGACCCTGAACCTTGGCCTCCGTTGGGACAGGGACTTCAACTTCGTAGGACTCTCGGATGTCAAGAACAGCCGCACCTACCAGGAACTGGTTGCGCTCAATAATCCCTTTTCCAACCCGTATGTCAGCAAGGTGCCGCACGACGACAATAAGGACTTCAGCCCACGCGTGGGCTTCGCCTATGACTTGACCGGCAAAGGACTGCACGTTTTGCGCGGCGGATTCGGCCTTTACTATGGAAACATCTTCCAGAACATCCCGCTGTTCATGGAACAGATGAGCAATCCGACCATCTTCCAGACCGTGCTCAGCCTCTCTTCCCCCACCGATATCGTCACCGGCACCGGCATTCCTTTGGGGAATTGGCGCTACGGCATCGATCCGTTCCCGGTGATTCCTCCTCCCTCGACACAACTCGCCTCGGGCAGCGTAGGCCGTTTGATGGATCCCAATTACCGGAACCCGGTTACCGAGGAGTTCAATGTCGGATATAGCTGGTCCCCGAACCGCAACTCGGTGGTCTCGGTCGAATACACGCACGTGCTCGGCCTGCACGAAAACAAGACCGTGAACATCGACCAGAAGGTGCCGGTGAACGGCGTCTGCTGCACCCGCCCGCTGGATCCTGCATTTGCCAACTCCACGCAGCCCGAATTGGCCAGCGTGCGCGACGAGCAGTCGATCGGCCGCTCGCACTACGACGGCGTCAACTTCAGCTTCCGCCAGCGGCTGACGCATCACTTTTCGGTGGACGCCAATTACACTCTGGCGTGGTCTTACTCATACGATGGCGGCGGCGGCTCCTTCCGCAACTACCCCCGGCTCGCGACCGCCATTTTTGCGCCGTATGAATGGGGGCCGAATCCCAATGACGAGCGCCATCACGTCACCATCAGCGGAATCGTCGATCTGCCCGGAAAATTCCAACTTGCGCCCATTCTGCAGTTCGGCTCGGCCCGGCCCTATAATCTCACCAACTCGGCCAATACGCTGAATACCGGAGGCGGCACCGCGATCGCCGTCGTCGTACCCACCAACAATCCCACGAACTGGCTGGCCTACTCCGGCAATACCACCGGGGCGCAGAACTGCTTCTATGGCCTGAACGGCGTCTCCCAATCCTGTACGATTGCCGCGTATGACCCGCTGCGTGGCGACCCGTTCTTCCAGCTCGATATGCGCCTCTCGCGGACTTTCAACATCGGCGAGAAGGCGAAGCTGCAGCTCGTCGGGCAGGCCTTCAACCTGACCAACCGCGCCAACTACGGCAACGACTTCAACGGCAACATCGCCAGCCCGTCTACGTTCGCGCATCCGGCCGGCTTCCTGAATCCAAGCGCCACCACGATCCCGCGCTCGCTCTGGGGTGAGTTCGGCGTGCGCTTCACGTTCTGATTAATTAATTAGCGGGGTTAGCCCTGGGTTAGCCCGGGGTTAGCCCCAGCACGACGATCTGCGGGGCTAACCAAACCGCCAGGTGGGGGCTATCCGGCGGGCTCGTCGAGTTCCTGGAACATCGGTGCGAAGTCCGCTTCGCCCACTAGCGGTGTCGGGAGTACGGTTGCAACAGGGCGTCGGATCACGCCTTCCACAACTTCCAGCAGCGTGCGTTTGTAGGGATCCATCACCCAGATGTAGGAAATGCCAGCGGCGACATACTCCGCGATCCTCTCAAGCAACTCGCCTGGCTCGTCGTCAGGCGAGACGAACTCAAATCGCCAGGTCCGGCCGTTCCAGGACCGGTGCAACCTTAGGGCAGCGCCTTCACGCAAATGTCTGGAACACGGTAGCGGGGTTCAGCCGTCACCTGCACCCTTTGCTCCGTGAACACTCGGAATCGTCGCTCGCGGTGACGAACATTCAGTTCGGTCGTCACCAGACCTTGCAGCATGCCGTGGTAGTGCTCTCCCAGGTGGCGCTCCTCGAGCTGCCCGTCCACGTACTCCCGATCGGGGTGGTAGATGGTCCTCAGGTATTCTCCAACGGGAACGGCGGTAGACGTCGCCATGCTTCAGTCTACCGCCGCCCCCTTTGCTAGATTAGAAAGTTGCCTACCTTCGAGGGCAAGATTCTCATCGTCACCGGATCTGCCGGTATTGGCGCCGCTACGGTGCTGCGGGCCGCCGAAGCGGGAGCCCGGGTTTTGATCGCTACCGGTGATGCCACGTCCGGCTGGGAGTTGGCTGAACAAACCGGCGCCGAAGTCTGGGTGGGAGACCTCACGCTCCGGGACTCCGCCGCCAGCGTGCTCGCCCAATGCCTATCGAAGTTCGGCCGCGTGGACGCATTGTTCAACGTCGCCGGACTCAGCGGCCGCCGCTTCGGAGACGGGCCGGCGCATGAGTGCACGGACGAGGGCTGGGAAATCACCTTGGCACACAATCTCCGGACCATGTTCATGATAAGCCGGGCGGTGATCGGCCGGATGCTGGAACAAGCGGTTGACGAAAACGGTCTTCGCGGCGCTATTCTCAATATGGGAAGTGTGCTCGCCGAAGTTCCCGAGCCGCGCTTCTTCGCCACTCATGCCTATGCCGCGGCGAAGGGCGCCGTGGTCTCCATGAGCCGCTCGTTGGCCTCTTATTACGCGCCCCACGGCATCCGGGTCAACACCATTGCTACCGGGCTGGTCCGCACGCAGCTAAGCCGATCCATCGATGACAGCCCGGAGTT
>Ga0335077_10004380_pt1 | contig 17214 bp, 15 predicted proteins | sample Lox_Sample_31_FD_207151 | JGI IMG/M metagenome (GOLD analysis project Ga0335077, IMG submission 207151) | Soil microbial communities from Loxahatchee National Wildlife Refuge, Florida, United States - Lox_Sample_3.1 | ecosystem: Environmental > Terrestrial > Soil > Wetlands | place: USA... | reverse complement strand
CCAAGCCAGATCGTAGCGAGCCAGGAAAACACCGCGACGGCCGACGGCAGCACGATGGCGATGGACGCGGCAGAGAAAAAGGACATGCTGAGACCGGGCAGCCCGGTGGCGAACATGTGATGCACCCAGACACCGAAGCCGAGGATCATGGTGGCGACCGTCGAGAGCGCCACGAGCGGGTAGCCGACGAGCGGACGGCGGCAGAAGATGGGCAGGCCATCTGACACCATGGCCATGGCGGGCAGTACGATGGCGTAGACCCACGGGTGGCCGAATATCCAGAACAGGTGCTGCCACAGCAGCGGCTGGCCGCCCTCGTGAATGTCGAAGAAGTGCGTGCCGAACTGCCGGTCCATCCACAGCAGAAAGAACGCCAGGCTCACCGACGGTACCACCAGCAGGTTGGCGACGTTCGCGGTGAGCGTGCCCCACATCAGAATCGGCAGACGATTGATCGACATTCCTGGTGCCCGCGAGCGCATCGCCGTGACGATGAAGTTGGCCGCACCGACGGTGGTCGAGATGCCGAAGAACACCATGCCGAGCGCATAGAAGTCCTGGCTCATTCCCGGGTTGTAATCGCGCAATGCGTACGGCACGTAGTTGAACCAGCCGTCGTTCGGGCCATTACCGCTGAAGAGCCCGACGTACATGAAGATGCCGCTGGCCAGGTAGATCCAGTAGCTCAAGGCATTGACGCGCGGAAAGGCCATGTCGCGGCTGCCGATCAGCAGCGGCCAGAGGTAATTGGAGAATCCCGACAGGATCGGCCCGGCATAAAGGAAGATCATGGTCATGCCGTGCGTCGAGAACAGCTGGTCGTACTGCTCCGGTGTCAGAAGCTTCATGTCGGGGGCCGCGAGCTGCAGGCGCATGATGAGCGCCTCGATGCCCCCCAGCACCAGGAAGATGAAGGCGGTGACGATGTAACGCTTGCCGATCTCCTTGTGGTCGACGGTGGTCAGGAAACCCTTCAATCCTCCTTCGCTCTCCCAGAGCGCGAGCAGACGTCGCTCGTGCGCCTCGCTGTTGAAGTCGAGCACGGGGGTACGGACGTCGCCCCGATCGTTCACTGCAGGCTCTCCAGGTATGCCACTACGTTGCCGAGTTCGTCCGCCGACAGGTTCTGATTCGGCATGAGGCATCCGGGTTTGAAGCCCTGCGCACCCTCGATCCAGCCGCCAAGCGTTGCCGGAGAGTTGGGCAGCAGCCCGGCGGCGATCATGCGGCGACTCTTGAGGTGAGTCAGATCGGGTGCGGCGCGAGAGGCGGCGAGTGTGCCACGCACCTGGTGACAAAGCCCGCAGCGATACTCGACCAGTGCCTCACCCCGCTGCTGGGCCTGGCCGGTCGGCTCTGGCGCCGGTCGCAGTTGCTGCGCGCGCCAGCGGGCGAACTCCTGTGGTGGCTCGGCGACCACCTCCAGTGCCATGTGGGCATGCTGCCAGCCGCAGTATTCGGTGCACTGGCCGAGGTAGCGCCCGGGGTTGCGCGCCTGCAGCCACGCGACATTGGTCTGCCCGGGAATGGTATCGGTCTTGCCGGTCAGCTTCGGCACCCAGAAGCTGTGGATGACATCCGCGCCGTGGAGTCTAACGAGCACCCGAGTGTTGACGGGGATGTGGATCTCATTGGCGGTGATGAAGGTCTGGTCGGCTTCAGCGGCGTCGTACTGCACCTCCCACCACCACTGATGTCCCGTCACATCGAGTACCACGCCAGGGTTCTCGGGCGGCCCCGAGGTCGCTGCCAGGGTCGCCATCGTCCACGCCAGCGTGACCAACAGCGGCACGATGGTAATGAGCAGGCCGATGCCGATCCAACGCACGCCGCTTGGTCCGCGCTGGACCTGGACCGCGCGTGTTTCCTCGGATCCCCCGTGACCGGCATGGGTTCGCCACACGCCGACCCACCACAGCACGGTGATGATGGCGCATACGAGAATGGAGAGAGCCAACACGAACCAGGTGAGTGGCAGAATCCCGAGCGCCCGCTCGCCGGCTGCAGTGAGGTACCCGAGCGGTACGGAGCCATTCATGGTGCCTGAACGTCTTCGAGTGCGCCGCGCACTCGGTCGAGCGTACGCAGCGCCGCCCACAGGAACAGGGCTATGCCCGGGACCCACATCAGCACGCCGCCGAGCTGTTGATCCTCCAGCGGGCTCAAACCCCAGGGCTGAGTGGTGGTCAGATGCCAGAAGAACAGCGGCCGCGCGGCCATGGTGAGCACTGCACCGAGAAAACCCATGTGCATCGCGGTGAATGCGCCGGCGGACAGCACATCGATGGCATGCGCCCGCTCACCCTGCAGGATCTCGCGCCACAGCCAGATCGCACTGCCAAACAGCGTTACATGCATCGCCCAGTAACAGGCACTGGAGGCGAAGGTGCTGTCATACGGGCCGGGCATGTGCCAGAACCACAGCGCAATGAAAAAAGCGCTGCCGGCGCCCCACAGCCGCATGCGGGCATAACGCTCGCCGCCTGCCGGCAGTGCCAGCGCGATGAGCGGTGCAGCCGCCAGAATCAGCAGCATGTGCTGCGCAATCCGCGCGGCGAACAGCGCCACGGACAAAGCGCACAAGGGCGACACGAAGGCGATGACGGAGATGCTCCAGCCGCACGCTGCGTAGCGGCGGGCGCGAGCGCTGCGCGCTATGCGCAACAGCAGCACGAGCCCCAACAGCAGCGTTGCGATCAGCAGCGGATCGAGATTGAAGCGGGTGAGCAGTGCACCGGGTACCGGTGGAACGCCGCAGTAAGGCAACTGCGCCGCGAATCCCTGCGAAGCAACCATGCCAGCGTGCGCCTCCATTCGCGCGTGACGGAAGGTTTACGTACTCAACATAACACGCCTATTTTTCGCTGTGGTCAAGCGCTGCCGCGCTGCTCAATAAACGCGAGTCGGCACAGCAGCGTGGTGGAGTTACAAAGGCGATACAGTTGCGGCAGCCGAAGCATGGGCTGCGCGAGAGGCAGCACAGAGCGCAACCCCTGCCTTCCGCTGGCCATGAGCGGCACCACGGCAGCGTCGGTCGCTTGCGTAACTGGACCGGCCCGAGACGGGTGCGACGCCTGCGAACCAACACCGGGTTTAGATGATGCCAGGGTACCGCTTCCGGCAAGTGGGCAAGCGCCGGCAGTCAAGCGGGCGCACCCCTGCCACTTATATATTCGGGAGCCGCGCCAAGCGAGCTTTGGAGGCGGATACAAACGGAAGGGAAACTCGAATGGGCGATAAAAACGACCGCATGCATGGGGCCGTGCCGGACCGCGCCGGAACCGTGATGCTCGTGCTGGATATGTTTTCTGACTTCAATTTCGAGCACGGGCGTCGTCTGGCGAGACTGGCCCTTCCGGTAGCCCGGCGCATCCGCACCTTGAAGGCACGGCTTGCTCGAGACAAGGTGCCCTGTATCTATGTGAACGATAACCTGGGCCGCTGGCGCTCGGACTTCTGCAGTATCGTGCGGCGAGCCGAGGCTTCAGACGGCGCAGCAGTTGCACGTCTGCTGCAACCGGACGGGCGAGACTACTGCTTGCTGAAACCCAAACACTCAGCGTTCTTCGGTACGCCGCTGGAGACCGTTCTTGAATCGCTTGGCGCGCGTACCCTAATCCTCACGGGCACGACTACCCCGCAGTGCATTCTCTTCACCGCAACGGATGCGTATGTGCGTGAGTACCGTTTGCTGGTTCCGAGCGACTGCGTCATAGCGCTCACGCGCAAACAGCAGCACCTGGCGTTGTACTTCCTGGACTCCGTGCTCGGGGCGCGCGTTTGCCGAGCGCGCTCCATCGGCGGCAACTCCCGGACAGAGACGCAGCCTTGAGGGCACAGCAGCCCGCACCTCGCGCAAGGCGGCCCAAGCATCGGTCGTGTGGGCCCCCAATCCTCCTACATCGCATTAAGACAGCGCCGATTCCTTCCCGGATCGAGGAGTAGTCGACTACCCCTCGTGAAATAGCTCGACCACTCGTCGAGTCGATTCATCTCTTGAACGCCCAATTGAACCTGACTTCCAGTCGAGTGCGAGCGCAGACAAAGGGAAATTCACCATGAGTAATGACCATGTCTCGACCGGGCCGTCGAGTGTCCGCGGTGCGGATGTGGCCAGCGACGCACAGTCCGCGGTGCGACAATTGAAGAGCCAGGGGCGGCAAACGGTAGAATCGACCAAGTCTGCTGCCGCAGATCAAGTTGAGGCCGTTGCCGACGCTGTCGACAGCGCAGCCGACCGGCTTGGCGGCACAAATCAAACCCTGGCGAACTACGCGCGCGACCATGAAGCTCAAGGGCTCAGCGACCGCACGTAATCGAAAGCAATTGGCTCCTCCCGACTCACGCCGTGACAGCGGCAGGGGTCGAACGGCCGAGAAACCGAGCGACATTCCGGCGCACGGCTGGTGGGATATTGCCTGGCGGCTGATCAAGCGGCTCGGCAATGACAACGTCACGCTGGTTGCCGGCGGGGTTGCGATGTATGCGCTGCTCGCGGTATTCCCGGGACTCGCCGCGCTGGTCTCCCTCTACGGACTGTTCGCCTCGCCAGGAGAGATCGCGCAGCACATGCAGGATTTCGCCGGCGTGCTGCCGCCGGGCGCCTGGGATATTTTCAACTCGCAGCTGCAGCAGCTGGTGCATCACGGTCCGAGCACGTTGACGACCGCCGCAGTACTTGGAACACTCGTGTCGCTCTGGAGCGCGCGCTCGGCGATGTCCGCGCTCATCACCGCAACCAATATCGCATACGGGGAACGAGAGAAACGCAGCTTCATCGTGCAGGCCGCGCTGTCTCTCGGGTTCACGCTGGCGGCCCTGGTCGGCTTTCTCCTCACGATAGTCCTCGGCATCGCAATCCCCGTGGCGCTGAAGGTTCTTGGCACGAGCACGGTGGTGAAGGTTGCCGCCGGTGTGCTGAGGCTGGCACTGCTGTGGTGTGTGGCGGTGCTGGGACTCGCGGTGATCTATCGCTATGCGCCGGCGCGGGAGCACGCACAGTGGCGCTGGGTCACCTGGGGTTCGGCCATCGCGGCCACTGCATGGCTCGTGGCGAGTGCGCTGTTTGGCTTCTACGTCCAGACCTTCGGCAACTACGGCAAAGCCTACGGAGCTCTGGGAGGAGTGATCGCACTTCTCGTCTGGTTCTATATTTCGAGTGTGATCGTAGTGCTCGGTGCGGAGGCCAACGCCGAGATGGAGCGGCAGACCTTCAGGGACACGACCGTAAGGGGAGGCGCGCCGCTCGGAGAACGGGGCGCCTACGCAGCGGATACGGTCGGGCCCTCTGCCCAGGAGGGCGAACAGCAACGTGCAAAGGAGCCGGCGCGCGGCAAGACGAAGCTCGCCGGCAGCTGAAATCGCGGGGTCTGCGGATCGCCTGCTGACAGTCAGTCTAGAGCACGGTCGACCCGTCCGGCACATTTGCGGGCTCGCCGGGCCGCGGCGGATGCATTCCTACGCACTGGGCGCTCACGAGATCACCTTCGGCTGCGTGCGGCGTCGCGATCATCAGCGCCTTTCCGATTGATTGACGGCAGGCAGCCTCGTCCTTGAACAGATAGGTCTCGACGTGGGTGATTTCCGTGGTCTTGGGCGCGTACCAGTAAACGTGCATCACAGCGGTGTGTCCCAGATCACGCGGTTCTTTCGTTTCATCTGACGTCGGCACCTGACTCCACGCAAGCGCGGTAAGCAGCGTGCCTGGAACGATAGCGATCAACTGTTTCATGGCTCGGTTCCTTCCTTGAAATGCCCGCAACGTGACTGGGACGGTGATACATCCTTCAAGAGACTTCAGCTCGCGGCCTGCGGAACAGGCGAGTGGAAGCCACTCGACACGAGCCAGAGCGCCGCCTTACGCATTGCAGCGCCGTCCTTCCCAATTAGTCCGCTTCACATTCGCAGTCGTTCCTTCGGCAGGCGTCACTGAAGAAAGACCTCGTTCGCTGCTGCGCGAGGGGCGGCGTCAGGCCAGCAGCTATGCCGTGACTCGGCCCCCAGCAACAGACTCAGCAGGGTAGGAACTCCTCGATAACTGTCGATGGTATGCAGGCCGCATGGCTAAGACGCTGATCCAGCGTCGCGGGTGTCGGCCGCCACTTGCGGGCTGAGCCGTATGCGTTCCCCTGCAGCGCCGTTCGCAGCAGCGCGCACGAGGTGATGATCTCAGACATCACAGGCCGTAGATTTCAGTCATCGCGTACCTGCTGGAATGCCGAGCCCAGATAGCGAGCTCCTCCCCCATTGCCCAGCGGCGCGAGAGGTATGGGTCAGCCGAAGGCATTCAGAAACTCAAATCCATGCGACGGTGATGGAGTATCGGCCGCACCGAAGGGAGTCTACCTCGAGCGGCGGGCTCGCGAGTCGGACGATTGAGCGCTTGTGGCGCGGCGTTTCACCGCCGCGCCGAGCTCAGCTATGCGTCCTATCTCGGCGAGCCGGGGTGACGCTCGCCGCCGTTGCCACGCGGTTCGAGTGTTGGCGGCGAGAACTCGGGCTCGCCCGAGACAGGCTGGGATCCGCGCCGGCCGTGGAAATCTCTTGCCGCCCCGCGTGCCCGCTCGAGTCCCTGCGGGAAGCCAGAGCGGTCCCGGTAGTCGCGTGCCGCACCGCGGCCGCGCCGGTGTTGGGAGGACACTGCCTGGGCCGCCACCACATCGGCTACGGTGACACCGAGTACAAAAGCCAACGCCGCACCGATACTCCCGCGATTCGCCCGCGGCGAGCGCGCGGCTGCCCCAAGCATGGCGATATCGAGAGCATCGCCGGCGACCCGACTCCAGAGGCCCGCGACTTTGCTCGGCGACAGCGTCAACATGCCCGCGCCGATCTCGCGCATCCCCGAGACCCGTACCAGCCACTCGGTGCCTTCGACGCCGAGCCAGCGCGCATAACGACGCGCGAACAGTAGCTCGGACACTCCTAGAGCTATGGAAAACCACCCCAGTGCGTGTGCGGTGCGATCGGTACCGGTGAGAGTGCTCGGGCCGCTCGATATTACGCGTGGATCACCGGGCCAGCGGACTTCATTCGACAGTCTGGTTGCCATGCTCACGATGCTGCCTCCTGTACGCCGGGCTTCAGGACTACTTTGATGCAGCTGTCCTGCTTGTCGCGAAATATGCGGTACATCTCCGGTCCGCGTTCCAGCGGCACGTTGTGGGTGATGACGAAGCTCGGATCAATCTCGCCGGCCTCGATGCGTCGCAGCAGGTCGGCGGTCCAGCGATTTACGTTGGTCTGGCCGGTACGGAGAGTCAGCCCTTTGTTCATCAACAGGCCCATAGGAATCTTGTCGACCAAGCCGCTGTAGACACCGGGGATCGAGAGCACCCCCGCCGGGCGGCATACGTAGATCATCTCCCGCAGAACGTGTGGGCGATCGCTTTCCGCCATCACCAACTGCTTGGCTCGATCGTAGAGAGTGTCGGGCTGCTTCAGGCATACATGACTCTCGAGACCGGTACAGTCGATGCATTTGTCCGGTCCCTTACCGTGAGTCAGGTCGTTCAGACGCTCGATCACGCTTTCGCGCATGAAATCGATGCAGGTGGCACCCCCGGCAGCGGCCATGCTGAGTCTTTCGGGCAGCCGGTCGATCGCGATGACCTCGCGCGCACCGAGCAACACTGCACTGCGGATCGCCATTTGCCCCACCGGACCGCAGCCCCAGACGGCGACCGCGTCCGTGGGTTGCAGGTCACACTGCACGACCGCCTGCCAACCGGTGGGAAAGATATCTCCAAGGAACAGCACTTTCTCGTCCGGGATTCCGTCGGGGATCTTGATCTGGGTAGCGTCCGCAAACGGCACACGCAGGTACTCGGCCTGACCGCCGGGAAACCCTCCGGTGAGGTGCGTATATCCGAAAAGACCCGCGGTGCTGTGACCAAAAACTTTGTCAGCGAGGCGCTTATTACGGTTGGTGCGTTCGCATGCGGAGTAGTTTTCGCGCCGGCACTGCTCGCACTCCCCACAGATGATGGTGAAAGGCACGACGATCCGATCTCCGCACCGCAGCTTATCCTTCACGGCACCGCCGACCTCCACCACTTCGCCCATCATCTCGTGCCCCATGACATCTCCCGGCAGCATCGCCGGAATAAAGTTATGGAAAAGGTGCAGATCGGAGCCGCAGATCGCGCAGCTCGTGACCCGGATGATGGCGTCGCGCGAGTCCTCGATGCGTGGGTCGGTGAGAGTGTCGAAGCGGATGTCTTCCTTGCCGTGCCAGACGAGAGCTTTCATGCATGCCCCTCCGAGTAGGTTCGGTAGGGTGCGCCTATTCCCCCACCGGCGTAGGCGGGCCACGACCGAATCGAGCGACCGTCGATTCCGACGCCGAGCTTCTGGTCGGAACGGGCCTCGGATTCGCTTGAGACGGCGGCTGCAAACATACAGCCAACCGCGCCGTTACGGCAGCATCTTCAAGTGTGCCGTGGCTGTTGGACCGCTAGCGTACCCGGTGCCGCTTTTGCGAGTGCCCGTCTGTAGGAGGTGAGCCATTGCTCGAGGTCATCGTGATTGCGCTGTTTGCCGGACGCTGCCGACCAAACGGGGCTGGCCCGAAGCTGCTTCCAGACCGCCCACAGCCGTTTCTCCTCATCCACGGGAATCCTTCCCTCTCCCGAAGCTGGCGTTGCTGAGTGAGGCCCCTTGCTTCAAGCCCGAGCAATCAATCGCAACGAGATCCGCAACGCGCGCCAGCTCAAAACATAGGTGGCGAACCAGCATCCAGCCGGGTCGCGCTTACGACTGCTACCCGTTACCGTGATCATCATCGTCGGCGCGGGGCAAGGGATCTTTATGAACGCCTGGTGGCTTGCGCCCTCGAGTTACCGGGATCGCGACCTGTAGCCCGGCGCTCTACCGGCGGATGACGAGCGGACGCACGCAGAAGTTCGCTGGCGGTCACCGAATTGAGTCGCGCAGCGTAGTCATGGCGAGATCCGCCGCACCTATCCGAATCAGTCCAGAGCGCGGGTACTCCATGTCGATCATGACGTACATCGTCAGCGTCACTATCGATGCGTACGCCAGCACTGACAGCCAGTTGCGTTGACCTCTCGCCATTCCAAACCCAGCGACGACGGCGCTGAGAAGTGCCGCTACGAGCAAGAAGTAAAACACCAGCGCTGGCAGGTGTGTTCGGACGGCGATGGCTTTCGCGCTGGCGACCTCGCTCATTTGATTCAGGGCCGCAAGAAGTATTGGCGCACCGGGGATGCCTTCCTTGGTGGCGCGGATCGCGTAGGCCCAGATCGTCTGCTGCAACTTCATTGCTTCGGAAGTTTCCGAAAGCGCCCGCGCTTCATTGGACGATTCGGAAATGTGTATCCTGTCGTCCAGGTATTCTCGAAACAACCGCCGCACTTCGGGCTGCTCAGCGTTCGGAAGCAGGTCGAGTCGCATATAGGCACTGGCTATCGCATTCGCCTCATTGACAATGAGTTGCCGCCGAGCGTCGAGTCTGGAAGCGGCACCGAAGAAACTGAGTGACAACAGCAGGCCAAATATTCCGAATACGGCGCCTTCGATGGCACCAAAGCCCTCGAAAGCATCTGGAATGATCTTGACTCGCTGCGCGCCTATCCGGTAGCCGATTTCCAGACAGACAACCAGCCCAACGAAGATCAGGACGGATATGAACGCCAGATACATAGAACTCTCTCTCCTCACAAGCGACTCTCGCTCCACAAGCGACCAGACAGTTGCTCCGAGCAGCTCCTGGCGATGTAACCTGCGGCGCGCGCGCGCTCGGTGATGTCAGCGCGGCGCTTGGCAGGCGCCACCTGAAAACGTGCCTCAGAATCTTATGCCACAGCGAACGCCACCTGGGCCCCGGGGCTTCCCCCTCATAGGCAACGCTATCGCCTTTGGCCGCGATCCGCTGCGCTTTCTCAGCGAATGCGTACACCAATATGGCGATCTGGCGGCATTCCGGATAGGAGCGTGGCCGGCGCTGCTGGTAAACAATCCGGATGACATCGAGTACGTGCTGGTCAAGAACCATCGGGGCTTCACCAAGAATCGACACTTCTGGCGCTACGTGCGAGCCATTTTCGGCAGTGGCTTGCTGACCGCCCAGGGCGATGACTGGCAGCGACAACGTCGCCTCAATGCGCCGGCCTTCAGCGGACAACGGCTGACCAGCTATGGCCAGATCATGGTGCGTCATGCCGAGGCCATGCTCACAGGTTGGAAGCCCGGCGAGCGGCTCGATGTTCACTCCGAGATCATGGCGCTGACTCTGGAGATTGCCGCCGAAACTCTTTTTGGGACCAGCGTCAAGCGGGATATTGCCGATATCGAGCAGTCGACCGATGTTTTGATGGCCGAGATTTCAGCCCGCTTGCGTCGGCCCCTCTTTATCCCGGACGCAATTCCCATTCCCGGCAATCTGCGCTACCGGCGAGCGTTGCGCCGGATCGATGAACTCGTGGCCCGAATCATTGCGGAGCGCAGGCGCAGCGGTGCGGACCGCGGTGATCTCCTCTCGATGCTGCTGTTGGCACGCTACGAGAATGGCGAGACCATGAACGAGCGGCAGATCCGTGACGAGGTCGTCACCATGTTGCTCGCCGGACACGAGACCACGGCGCTCGCACTGTCCTGGACCTGCTACTTGCTATCGAGGCACCCGACCATCGAGCGCAGGCTCGCTGCTGAACTGCAGGAGCTCTTAGGCACACGCTTGCCGACGGTGGACGATCTCCCGCGCCTCCAGCTGTGCGCGCACGCGATTAACGAAGCCATGCGCCTCTACCCCCCTGCTTGGGCAATCGGCCGCGAAGCGGTTCATGCCTGCGAAATTGGCGGCTACCTCGTGCCGGCAGGGGTAACTATCTTCATCGCTCCCTGGGTGCTCCACCGCGATTCTCGGTATTTCGACGACCCCAACGAGTTCTGTCCGGATCGATGGACCGGCGCTTTCACCAAGCAACTACCGCGCTTTGCCTTTATGCCCTTTGGTGGCGGGCCCCGGGTTTGCATTGGCAATCGCTTTGCCATGATGGAAGCGGTACTGATCCTCGCCATGATCGTGCAGCGTTTTGTCCTCGAAGCTCAACGTGAGCGACCCGAGCCCTTTCCCTCGATCACGCTTAGGCCTAAAGGCGGGGTTTGGCTCAGACCCCAATTACGTTTCAGCAAGTAGGCACGCCGTTGAGACGCATCTCGATGTGCTGATGCGTCGGCCCCGCGATCTCGCACCTTTCCTGGCGTGCAGGAGGTAGCCCGATACGCAAATGACATGTCTGATGTGATCAACGTCACGAATACGACGCGCGGCGTTCTCGGGTCTAGCGTGATCGGCGCCAAAATGCCCGTTATGACAAGCGCATGGCTGGCAACCCTCTCGTTACTGTTGTGCGGGTGCTCGCTCCTTGGACCGGGCAATCCGGACGCGCTGGACATGGGCGGCGGCCGTTATTCTGTGACTGGGACCACTGTCAGCACGAATCTCACCTCTGCGCGGCAGGACGCGGCGGAGCAAGCCAACGCGTTCTGCGCCCGCTCCTCACGCCAGGCGGTGATCCAGAACTTCGACGATTTCGCTCATGGTGGACATTGGGGCGGACCAACCAGCAGCGCGGTGTTCTACTGCAGGTGAAGGCGCCAGCGCGTTTCCAGTCCCACGCGCTTACAGCGGTCAGACGAACCACCTGATAGCCCTTGCTGCGATCGCGTTCAGCTGCTCCGCATTCCGAGCGGCATCGGGTCGAGGCAGCAAGCCCCGCGCCGGCTTCCCAGCCCTTCGGATCGTGAAACCAACAGGGCCCTGGTCTCGCTCAAGCCTGCAAGAGCCTAAGTAGGTATGCGCTTACGTCATGCGATGGAGTTACCGGGATGCCGAAGGGGACCGTGGTGTGGGAAAAAGAGAATCCCAGACCACGAGCAGGAGAAAGTCGTGAAGCTACGTAACAACGGCGCGCTGGTAATAAGCATGACTTTGCTACTGGCTGCTGCGGCGCAGGCCCAGACGACTCCCGCGAGTCCTCCGTCGCCTTCGTCAAGTAGCTCCTCTAGTACGAGTCCTTCCACATCGAGTCAATCAACGTCCTCGACACGACACAAGGACACTTCGCGCAGTGCAAAGGAGCAGCAATCGCAGAAGCAGGACTGTCCCAAGAACGGCGACAAATCGAATGTGAACTGCAAGGAAAGAAACAATCCTCCGAAGCAGTAGTTTCGGACTCCCTGGTCGTTAGCGTCAGGGCGCTGAGCGCTGACCGCCGGCTTTGGAGGCAAGTTCCGCTAGCGGCGGCGAGCAACCCACCGCGGTGAGCCGCCGATAGCGGCAGCCCTGTAATTTCATCTCAAGGGCTTGGTGCAGGCGGGCCTCGGTCAGCGGCCGCCGCGAGGCCCGCAATCAAGCGCGGATACCCGTCCCCGTACTGTTGCCGCTCGCGCTCCGGCGGGGTTCGTCATTTGTCGGCAAACTTCTCGCTGAAAATGTCGTATTCGCCCAGATATGCATCACTATGCATGGAGAATGCGCCCATCACGGTGTGAAATATGTCCCGCTGGCTATGAATGCGCTGTGATTCGAGCCTGGCAATCTGCACGGCTTTCCGACGGATGAATTCATCGGACATCCAGATAACAAAAGGAATGTCCTTCTGCACATCTGGCGCGATGACGTAGGGCATTCCGTGAAGATACATGCCGTACTCTCCCAGCGATTCCCCATGATCGGACACAAAGATCAATAACGCCGCCGTATCGTGGAGCTCTCTGAGCACCCCAATGACACGAAACAGGAAATAATCCTCGTATAAGATCGTGTTGTCGTAGGCATTGACGAGTCCATCGTGGGTGCACCTGCCCAATTCAACTGACGCGCACACCGGTTCGAAGTGCTCGAATTCCCTCGGATATTTGGTGTAATAGGCGGGCCCGTGGCTCCCGGACTGATGAAGAACCACGAAAACCCGCTGGTTCGATGACGCCTCGATTCGCCGCTCGATTCCGGACAAGAGGACCTCATCGTACGCGCAGCGCGCGCCTGCGCAGACTGCCGCGAGGTCACTTGCCTTCTGGTAGGTCTGAACCTTTATCGGCGGTTCGCCCCAGTTCCGGGTCTGCCATATGACGTCAACGCCGCTTCGTTGCAGATAGGAAGGGAGAGGTTCATATCGTTTGGAGAATGGCGATCCGGTATCAGCGTTGGACAGGATGCATCGAACCGCCGCAGTGGTGTAGGTAGCGCAGGCCGTCGCATTCTTGAGGGCGACCACACCAACCTTTGATAGCAGCGGATTCGTGGAGCGCTTGTAGCCATAGAGTTGAAAGTCTTGCGGGCGCGCTGCTTCCCCGATGACCAGAATGACGACGGTCCTTCCGGTGGAAGAGAACGTGGCCGGCGGCAATGGCACCTGTGCGTCAGATGCAATCAACTTTGGCGCGAGGAATCTGCCGGTGTTGATCAGGTAGGACCACGGCATGATCATGCCGCCAACCCTTTTTGAGTTCTCGTCAAACCAGAGCCAACTGCGGGAGGCCAAAAGGCACCAGATCAGGGTGATCGACGAGCAGATCAGGACAAGGACACCGAGCTGCGAGCGTGGGGTTCGCCGGATGCGAACCCGCGCGAGAAGCCAGCAGGGCACGACGCCCAGCAGTAACATGTAGACAATAAGGGTTGGATGCAGATATTCGGAACACTCTGCGAAATCCGTGTTCAGCACGTTCCCCATCATCGTTTCGTCCAACACGACGCGATAAGTGAGAACAAAATACAAGGCGATCGCATTGCCCATCGCAATCAACGTGCAAATTGGCTTCAGCAGCCAATTCGACACCAGCGCAAGCAGTGTGAGCACGATGACGGTCTCGGACAGCACTACAAGCAACAAGGTGATCAGCGTTAGATCGCCGGTGAAAGAAGCAAGGTCCAGGTTGCCCGCCGCGAACGAGAAAAGCGGCAGGTGATACACCACCGCGTTGACCACTGTTGCGACTGCGATAAAGGTAGTCGCAGTCGGCGTGAAGCGAAGGCGATCAAGGACCATCGGCCGTCAAGTCTGCGTGGTTCGATTAAAAACGCTCGAGTTGCTCGTATTTGCCACGCTTGAGCCAAAGCCTCAAGTTGGGGTGCACTCAATCCGTTTCACGCTAGATGAAGCGCCCTGAGCACGAAACTCCATTGATGGAAAGCACGTCACGGCCGCCGCCGCGCCACCTGGAAGGGCGACTCGTCGGGGCATGAGCATTGCCTCATAAGCTCGCACCGGAAGAAGTGCCTCCTCGAAACACCCGGGGAGCATCCACCCTGCCAGGAGAAAGCGAAAAGAGCAGAACCCGAACGAGTAGCCGACGATGCATGGACAGAGTCTACCCTAGCGTCCAGTCCGTTCCTCGGTACCCTTCTCACCATCCCCGTACTTTCTAAAGCTGCGTCGTGCGACGGCGTCGCCGATAAGCCGTTCCGGCACTAGGGGCGCATCGTGCGCTTCACTTAAAATTGCGAGTCACCGGCCGGTACCAGCCAAAACAGATGGATCTCACGAGCGCACAAAACCGGCTTGACAAGTGGTCGTGAGCAACGTCGTCGTGTGCAGCACGTGAGCTCTCGAGAGCTCCCATGAGACGCGCCGCCTCGGCCACTCGGGTGCTGGGCACCATGATCGTTCGAGTCTTACGCACGCGTCCGTGTGCTGCGCTGGAAACCCAGCCCAAGCGGGCGTCGCAGACGAAGCAAGGGACGTCATGTGCCTCGAGCATTTCGACGATGGCAGTGAACTCGGCTTCCGTGTCTGGCGAAACGACTCCCACCAAATCTGGCATCCCGCAAAACCTCCTGCTGGCAAGTTAAATTGATCGCGTCGCCAGCTGCTCCACTTTCGGGTTCCGGCGTCTTCGGTAAGGCGCCGCCCAAGCTTCACTGAGTCCGCAATGGTAGGAAGCGAAACGCGTCGTGAAGTTGACCTTTCGGGACATCGAATTACCATTTCGGGGTAGCGGGGCGCTTGCGAAACCCCATACCTGCCTGTGACTAGCCTCGTTCGCAGCGCATGCCTCACGAATTTCGCGGCGGTTGCCGCCCGATGCTCGCTCGGTGCGCTCGCCCTTCTGGCGGAGGTCGGCCTCCCTGCGCGTGCGTTGGAGGACCCGGATCTGAAAGTACCTGCACTCTCGGTGGGGCGGCTTCTGGAACTCGCCGCCGCGCGCGGCGGTGAGGAGGCGTTCGGGCTCAGGATGTCCGAATCGCGGCGTTTGTCTAACCTGGGCTATCTGGGAATGCTTGTTCGAGACGAGCCCACGCTGCGAAATGCCCTTGAGGCGCTGATGGACAACATCCGTTTGCATACCGACGCGCTCGCATTACGTCTTGAGCAAGCAGGTGATCTCGTCTCACTCCATGAGGAACTTGTCACCGGCAACGGTGAATCGCAGCGTCAGTTGATGGAACTCATAGTCGCGTCGACGTTTGGCGTACTGTGCATCCTCATGGGGGAGCGCTGGCGGCCCAGGATGGTGTGTTTCTCACACCGTGCACCGAGGAGCAACCTGATGCATCGACACGTCTTTGGCAAAGCCGTCGAGTTCGAGCATGCGTTCAACGGCATAGTATTCCGGGCCTCTGACCTCGATGCGATAAATCCTGGGGCCGACCCCGGAATGGCACGATACGCGCGCGCGTTGCTGGAGCCGGTATTGCATGCACAAGCTACGCTGTCAGACCGAATTCGCCAGCTCGTCGTACTCCTGTTGCCCCGCGGGCAATGCCGGGTCGAGGTTGTCGCGCAGGAGTTGGGTGTCGACCGGCGTACCGTCGCGCGCGGGCTCGCGTCTGAGGGTACGACGTTCAGCCAGCTCATCGATGACACGCGGCGCGAGCTGCTGCGGCGCTACCTCAAAGACCGCTCGCAGTCATTGACTGATGTCTCGGTGCTCCTTGGGTTCTCCTCGCCGAGCGCGTTCGCACGCTGGCACCGTCAACAGTTTGGAGTCACAGCACGCAGCCGTTTACGATGATCCGCTCCCGCACCAAACGAAGCGCCGGAATAGCGTTCGACCCGGTTGTCAGCGGTTTCGAGCCCGAGGCCACCAGTGGTGGTGAAGAGATACCGGCATTAAGCTCGAATGGAAGCGCTGAGCGCAGTGCACCGAAGGTACAGAGGGAGGGGCATTTCTGCCCCTCCCCGCCCCCCGGCTATTACGCGCTCATCAGTTGCATTTATTGTTAGTTCAGTGGCGAGAGGGCCGGTAGACACTACCAACCCCTTGCCCCTTGGCAGCCATGAAAATGGAACAGAGCTAATCCCACCGTCATGCACCGTAGGCAATGGTAGGGGATGAAATACGCTGGGAATTTGACCTTTCGGGACATCGAATTACCATTTCGGGGTCGTTTCGTCTCTCAGACATCACACGGCTTCAGGTTCATAGCTTCTCAACTCGTCCCGTCGGTTCAATCACCGGGATGGCGAGTGTTGGGGACGTTCGTTGGACGAAAGCTCCGACGAGAGCTCCGAGAATCGCGCAACTGCTTGAAAAAGTTGGCGCCCCCGGCCGGAGTTGAACCGACGACCTACCGCTTAGGAGTCGGGCCCAACCCCGGCTGGGGATGATCGCGTAAGAACCGGCGGCCGCGAAAACAAGCACTTACCTCACCGCGGCATGTCCCCGCTAACGCCAGTTGTTGGCGGGCCGTTAGAAGTTCGTTAGACAAGATAGACTCTCCAGCCAGGAAAAGGCGACATTTCATCTTCTGAGTTTTGAGTACCCAGGGGATGTGAAAAGACATAAATGCGAGCGCGGTGACGCGCCCTTGTTTCTCAATTCGGAAACTGCGCCAACAGCGTAGCCGAAGGGAGATGAGCGATGTCGGTTGACTTGGCCGTGATAGCGTACCGCGAAAGCGGTCCAAGTGAGGTCCACATGCCGGTTTGTCGTCTTATTTTGCGTATCGACTTCAATACAGTTTTCGACTTAATGGATTATCCAGGTCGGCTTGCGCAGACGATCTTAGAAACCGCTGGAAAGGACTTTTTCGAGAGCGTCGGCGAGCTGCCTCAAACCCACGAGGTTCGCGCGGTTACAAAGTCCGAAATGATCCACAAGGAGTTCCGCGCCAACCCAACGTTCCTCCTGTTTGATTACCAAGATCTTAACGGTTTGGAGTTATCCACAATTCAGGATGACCAAGCGTTTTCCACGCTAGCTGCTGTCGTAACCGCCGTAAGACGCGCCTTTAAGATCGATGCG
>Ga0335077_10004379_pt1 | contig 17216 bp, 17 predicted proteins | sample Lox_Sample_31_FD_207151 | JGI IMG/M metagenome (GOLD analysis project Ga0335077, IMG submission 207151) | Soil microbial communities from Loxahatchee National Wildlife Refuge, Florida, United States - Lox_Sample_3.1 | ecosystem: Environmental > Terrestrial > Soil > Wetlands | place: USA... | reverse complement strand
CGGCCGTGGCTTTTGTGGATACACGCTACGGCCTTCTCCACCTGGATTGTCTTCTTCATCGTGCAGACGGCGTTGGTGCGGGTTGGGAGGGTCAGCGTGCACCGCTCTCTGGGTTGGTTTGGAGCCGGGTTGGCCACGGTGATGGTTCCGCTGGGGATCACAATCGCGGTGATCATGACCCGCTTCGATACGGCTGTGCTCCATCAGCGAGGCGTGGAGGCCTTCCTGTCGATTCCGTTCGCCGACATGATCATCTTCGGCGCGTGCATTGGGATGGCAATTTCTTGGAGAACCCGGCCGGAATACCATCGGCGGCTTGTCTTCATAGCGACTTGCCAACTCATGGATGCCGCCATTGGCCGATTCGATTTCTGGTTCAACCACAATCTCTTCTATGCCGGCTTGGACTTTCTGATCGTGCTCGGCATGGCGCGTGATTGGGTGGTGGATGGACGCGTCCACAAGGTGTATCTCTACGCGCTGCCCCCGATGATTGTGCTCCAGAGCCTTGCAATTTACGCCTGGCGAGTTAATCCCGGGTGGTGGCAGGGGATCACCCACGCCATCCTCGGATGGTGAAGGCGGCACGACGGCCCGAGGGAAGCCCCAAGGCGCTCAACAGATAGAGCCGGGGCAAGCTGTGCTAGCGTCCATTCACATAAGGTGACCGTCATTCGTTTGACCGATTTCTTCTCCACACGCTAAAATGGTTGGGTTTGCCTGTATGAGCGGACCTGTTCTGGGGCCGCCCGCTTCCACCGCCGAGGGCGCCGACGCGGAATAACGCAGCAAGCACAGCAAAATTATAGGGTTACCCGTGCGCCAGTGTGCGCCGGGAGCAGTCATTGGAGGCAGCTATGTACGCGGTGATCCGCGCTGGTGGCAAACAGTATCGAGTCGCGCCGGGCGACGTGATTCGTGTCGAGAAGCTCGGCACCGGCACTGACGGGCAGGTGGAGTTTGGAGATATCCTGGCGGTCTCGAAGGGCGAAGGCCAGGTAGCGCGGCCGCAGTCGGACGCGCACGTGGTCGGGCAGGTCGTCGAGCAGGGGCGCGGCGAGAAAATCCTGGTCTTCCATTACAAACGTAAGAAGCAGTACAAGAAACTGCGCGGCCACCGGCAGGCGTTTACCGCCGTGCGCATCACCGAGATCGCCTTCGATGGCCAGAAGTTCACAGCCCCCGAGGAACCGGTGAAGAAGCCGAAGGCTCCGAAAGCGAAGCCGGAAGCCAAGGCGGCTCCCGCGCACGAAGCTGCCCCTAAGAAGAAGTCGGCAAAGAAGCCGGCGGCCAAGAAGGCTTCGGCAAAAAAGAAGAAGTAACCGACAACTGGCCACTAGCCACTAGAAACTGGATTTCATATGGCACACAAAAAAGGTTTAGGCAGTTCGCGAAATGGGCGCGACTCCAACGCGCAGCGGTTGGGCTTCAAGGCTTTCGGCGGGCAAGTAGTGCCCGGCGGAACAATAATCGTGCGGCAGCGCGGAACCCGGGTGAAGCCGGGGCTGAACGTGGGCCGCGGCAAAGACGACACTTTGTTCGCCAAGATCAGCGGGCGCATCAAGTTCCTGGACAAAGGCTCGATGGGCAAGTTCGTGATGATCGAGCCGCTGGAAGCGAAGTAGCGGGTCATTGCCGGGCGGAAGCCCGGCGCCACACGGCTGGTAGAGAAGCCTCGCGTCCCGGCGAGGCTTTTTCGTTGCAGGCTAGCTTTTTCTTCCGGGCGTGGTCTGGACGGGCGAGTCGCCCCTCCTCCATTGGATCGTTCATGTTTATCGATGAGGCGAAGATTCGGGTGAAGGCGGGCGATGGCGGCAACGGCTGCCTGGCCTTCCGGAGGGAGAAGTTTGTTCCGCGGGGCGGGCCGTCCGGCGGCGATGGCGGTAAGGGCGGCGACGTCGTCATGGAGTCCAGCGAACGGCACAACACGCTGGTCCATTTCCGCTTCAATCCCGAATACAAGGCCGAGCGCGGGCGTCACGGCGAAGGCTCGAACCGGACGGGACGAGAAGGCGTGGACGTGATCCTGAAGGTTCCCGTCGGAACCATCGTCTACGACGACGAGACCGGAGAAAAAGTTCACGATTTCTCGCAAGCTGACGAGAGGGTAATTATTGCGCGAGGCGGCCGCGGTGGCCGGGGCAATGCACAATTTGCCACCTCGACGCATCAGGCGCCGCGCGAGCACGAAGATGGCCGCCCCGGGGAAGAACGAGTGTTCCGCCTGGAACTGAAACTGCTGGCGGACGTGGGGCTGGTGGGATATCCCAACGTCGGCAAGTCGACACTGATCTCACGCATTTCTGCGGCACGGCCAAAGATTGCCGACTATCCTTTCACCACCCTTCAGCCAAATCTCGGAGTGGTGGTTTCCGGAAAGGCTCCTGACGAAACCAGCTTTGTCGTGGCAGACATTCCCGGCCTGATCGAGGGCGCGCATACCGGCGCCGGTTTGGGAACTCAGTTCCTGCGCCACATTGAGCGCACGCGGTTGCTGGTGCACCTGGTGGACGTCTCGGATGCCAGCGGCAGAGCTGATCCGGTGAAAGACGTCGAGGTCATCAATGGCGAGTTGAAAAACTTCGGCGCCGGACTGGAGTCCAAGCCGATGATCATGGTGGCATCGAAGATCGATGTTGCCAATAAGGAAAAGCTGGCGAAACTCAAACGCTATTGCACGCGCAAGAAGCTGCCGCTGTTTCCGCTCTCCGCGGTTACCGGCAAAGGGGTTGACGCACTCGTCTACGCGATGGCGGAGAGGGTGGAAGAAGCCAGGTTCCGTACCCAGGAGTCAGGAGCCGGTACCCAGGACTCGGGAGCCGGGAGTCCGTAGCCAGCTGGAATGGTCGAATGGTGCGCTGGGTACCAGCTACTGACTGCTGCTTGTTTACGCCTCCGGAATGCGGGGGCCATGCTGGAAGTGGTACTGCAGGATCCTGGCGGCTAAGGCAGGATTCAGCATGGGCGCCTCGGCCTGAACTGAGCGCACCACTTCGCCGCGGCACACCACTTCGGCCGCCGCCAAGCCTGCGATTTCTGCCGGCAGAACCAGGTTGATCTCCAGCTGGGCATTGGTGGGAACGGTTTCCTCGACCCGGAACAAGAGACCAGAGCGGCTGATATTTTCCGTCATGCCGGCACGCCAGTCGTCTTCGCCGATCATCCGGTACTTCAGCGGCAGATGTAGATTGAAGCGCTGGGCGCGCACCGGGGACAATTTCTCCCGTATACGGTAAGCGGGAACGTGCGCGGGGCGTGCGGACATAGGGGCCTCCTGGGGAACTGCCTGGTGATCGAGCACCTCCCGCACCTTGGCTTTCAGGGTGGGGAGAGTGAAGGGCTTCTGGAGCAGGATGATTCCGGCATCCAGCGTGCCGTTGTGGCCGATGGCATTCTCCGTGTATCCCGACATGTAAATTACCTTTACGTTGGGACGCTGTTCGGAGATTTGGTGAGCCAGCTCACGCCCATTCATACCCGGCATGATGACGTCGGTGAGCAGCAGATGAATTGGGCCCTGCAGAGTAACGGAAAGCTGAATCGCATGCGCGCCGCTGGCGGCCTCGACCACGGTGTAGCCCTGGTTTTCCAGGTACTGCCGGGTCAACTGACGGAGCTTGGACTCGTCCTCAACCAGCAAGATGGTCTCCCCGCCTTGCTGTTCCGCGACCGGCAACTGAGCCGGTAAGGAAGCGGCGACGCTCTCGCCTTGAGCGTTCACCCGCGGCAGATAAATCTTGAACGTAGTGCCTTTGCCCGCCTCGCTGTAAACCCAGATGTAGCCTTCGCTCTGCTTGATGATTCCATACACGGTGGAAAGTCCGAGGCCAGTACCCTTGGGACCTTTGGTGGTGAAGAAAGGCTCGAAAATGTGAGACTGGGTTTCAGCGTCCATCCCCGCGCCGGTGTCGGTGATGGCCAGCATGACGTACTCTCCGGGCTTCACCGGAGCGTGCAAGCGCGAATAGTCTTCGTCGAGGGCGAGATTGGCGGTTTCGATGGTGAGCTTGCCGCCGCGCGGCATGGCGTCGCGCGCATTGACCGCGAGATTCATGACGACCTGCTCGATCTGGCTCGGATCGGCCTTGACCGCTCCCAAATCTGCGCCGGGCACGAGCACCAGGTCGATGTCCTCTCCGATCACGCGGGTGAGCATGCGGGCGTTCTCGGTAACGATGGCATTGAGGTCCAGAACCTTGGGCGCAAGCATCTGTTTGCGGCTAAACGCCAGCAACTGGCGGGTCAGCGAGGTGGCGCGCTCGGACGCGTTGGCGATTTCCTGCGCCGGATTGCGAAGCTTGGGATCGGGCCCCAGGCGGTCCAGCAGGAATTCGCTATATCCGGAGATGACCATCAGCAGATTGTTGAAGTCGTGGGCAATGCCGCCCGCCAGGCGCCCGACCGCTTCCATTTTCTGGGCCTGCCGCAGTTGTTCTTCCAGGGCGCGGCGCTCGGTCACGTCTTCCGCGAACAGTTCGAAGTGAATGGTAGTTTTTTCGCTGCGAATCACCCGTCCGGACAGGCGGACCATCGTAGAATGAGCCGCCCGGCCCTTCCACTCCGCGATTAATCCATTGAAGTGTTGCAGGGAGCGCAAGTAATCCGCCAGGGTGAACCACTGCTGGGAATCGGCGTATAGGTTTGCGACATTCTGGCCGACCAGTTCATCGGGCGATCCATATCCCAGCATCTCGACCAGGGCCGGATTCACATCGAGCAGGATTCCGGAGGAATCGCAGCGGCATACGCCGTACGGCGCGTTGGTGACCAGCGAGCGAAAATTGCTCTCCGAGCGCTGCAGCCCTTCCTGAGCAGCTTGCAGCGCGGCGTTGAACCAGCAGATCAGAAGCGCCACGAAAACGAAAAATGCCAGGTGGATGACCGCGGCGCGATATTCAGCCGGTGAATGCACTCCGTTGAGCGAATAGTAGGCGCTGACCGTGAGCGCGAAGGCGGTAGCCACCAGTCCCGGTTTCCAGCCGCCGTACCAGGCGCTGACCATGATGGCGACCGCAAATACCGCCAGCCGGCTTTCGACCAGATCCGTGAGCAGAAATCCGGGGATGAGCGCGAGGATGATGCTCAAGACGGCGACGCCGTAACCTAGGATGGGAGCCCGGGCCGGAGGGATGTAGCGTGTGCGGAGAAGGGGGAGCTTCACTCGCATACGTTGCTATCTTAGTTCCAGAACGGGATCTCGCATAGTTACGATAGTTCATTTAGTTTCGGTCCAACCGCCACAGGTTGCGAGATGTCCAACAACCGTTATTAGAGCGGATAACAACAGCACCGCGGTCCGGCGTACCGCCCAGGTCTGATAGAGTTGACGGTCGGTAACAAGACAGTGTCCAGAAAATGAACATTGGGCTCTTTGGCGGCACTTTCGATCCTATTCACCGCGGCCACATGGCGCTGGCGCGGGCGGCGCAGGAACGGTTTCAGTTGGGCCGGATCTACTTTGTACCGGCCCATTTGCCTCCGCATAAACTGCAGCATCCGCTAACCTCCTATTGCCATCGTTTTGCCATGGTGGCGCTGGCCACGACGGAAGAGAAGCGATTCGTCCCCTCATTATTGGAGTCTCCCGAGGAACGGCCTGAGGCTGCACCACGAAAGCCAGCCCGAGGGGAAACGGCTGCGAACTACAGCATTGATACCGTTCGCCGGCTTAAGCAGGGGCTGAAAAAGGCAGACGCCGTTTTTTTCTTGATCGGCATCGACGCTTTCCGGGATATCGCGAAGTGGCGGCAACCGGAGGAACTGCTGCGGGAGTGCGAATTCATCGTGGCCAGCCGTCCCGGATACTCACTGGCGGACGTTGCCAACGCTTTACCCGCCGGGCTGCGCCCAAAGCCGGAGGTGACGAAGCCTTTTTCGAAGCAACCGGCCAAGGGCGACCTGGTGCTGCATGGGGCGACCGTACACCTGCTCGAGGACGTTCACCAGCCCATCTCCGCAACCGCCATCCGGCAAGCTGCAGCGCAGGGCAAATCCTTGGCCAGGTTTGTGAATCCCGCGGTGGCGGAATACATAAAAAAGATGGGATTGTACGGAAAGTCCGAAAAGCCTGAATAGGCCCGCTTTCCACAGCGCCAGGCGCGGAATTCCAGTTACAATGCTCAAGCTGGGTACCTAGTTATTTCTTCATGAGCCATAGCGATCTCAAGAAACAGGTTTCAGAGGCCATTCACGCCTGCCAGGAGAAGAAGGCGGAAGAAGTTACCGTGCTGGCGCTGGAAAAAGGGTCCGGAGCATTCACCGATTATTTCGTGATCTGCAGTGGGACCAATCCCAGGCAGATTCAGGCCATCGCCGACGAAGTGGACGAGCGCCTGGAAAAGGCCGGAATGCGCCCTGCCCACGTCGAGGGGTACAAGCAGGCGGAATGGGTGCTGCTGGACTACGTGGACTTCGTGGTTCACGTGTTCTCAGAAAACGCGCGCAAGTATTACGACCTGGAACGGCTCTGGAAGTCAGCCAGGCGCATGGAGCCACAGGATTTGGTGATGGCGGAGCGTCCACGACGGACTCCGGCGCGAAAGAAGAGGGCAGGCTAGTCAGTGGGCAGTGATTGGTGGCTGGTGGCGAGCCACGATGTTCTCTGACCACTGACCACTAACCACTTGGCTGTCGAATCCAAAGCAAAATGGGGCGCCTCCTACCGCCTGATCGCGGCTGAGAAGTGGAAGGCGAAGTCGGCGACCATGGGACGGGCGGTGACCGAGGCCCTGGTCGAACACGCCCGGCCACAACCTGGCATGAAGGTCCTCGATGTAGCCACAGGGACCGGCGAGCCTGGCATCAGCCTGGCATCACGAGTCGGACCGGCGGGCCACGTAACCGCGCTTGACCTCAGCAGCGAATTGCTGGAGATCGCCGAGCAGCGGGCGCGGAATCGCGGTCTGACCAATTTCCTCGCACGCCAGGGAGACGTCCACGCGCTTCCGTTTCCTGATCAAACCTTCGACCTCGCCACTTGCCGGTTCGGCGTCATGTTCTTTGCTTCGCCTGAAAAAGCTCTGGCCGAGGTTCATCGTGTCCTGAAACCTGGAGGGCGCGCGTGCTTCCTGGCCTGGGGACCGTTCGAGCAGCCTTACTGGCTAAGCACTATGGGAGTGGTGGCGAAGCACATCGGCGCGCCGCCCATTACTCCGGGCGGCGAGAATCCTTTCAAATTCGCTCAACCGGGAAGCCTGTCAGCAGTGCTGCGCGGTTGCGGATTCGATATTGCAGAGGAGGAGACCAAGACTCTGCCCTGGACTTGGCCGGGAAGCGTCGAAGAAGTCTGGGAGTACGCTAGATCGGTCTCGGCGCCGTTTCGTCCTTTACTGGAGCGCGTTTCTAACCATCAATGGGCGGGAATCAACCAGGATGTGCATGCCGCTGTGAGCCAATACTCCGATGGACAGAGCGTGAAGTTCGGCGTCACCGTCGTCTTGGCATCCGGACAAAAAGCCTGAATCCACATAGGACCTAGTCACACCAAGGTCAATTGCCATGGGTTTTTCCCTTGTGATCCTTCGTGTCCTTTGTGGTTAAATCGCGCTGTGAAGCTCAAGATTGCCTGGATCGGCAAGACCAAAGAATCTGCCATTCAGACTCTGACCGAAGAGTACCTCAAGCGAATCTCCCATTACGCGGAAGTGGAAGGCATACCGCTCAAGGATGAGGCGGCCTTGATTGAGTTGGCGCGAGGCACACGCTCCCAGGGCAGATGCCGGCTGGCCCTGCTCGATAGCCGGGGCAAGCAATTTTCCTCGGATGAATTTGCGAAATTCTTGCAGGATCATCAGGAAAGGAATCCGCTGCCGATGCTTTTTGCCGTCGGGCCGGCAGATGGGTTCGGCGATGCAGCCCGGCAGAATGCCGATCTGCTACTTTCTCTAGGACGAATGACCCTGGCGCACGAATTGGCTCGGGTCGTGCTTCTCGAGCAGGTTTACCGCGCATTCACTATTTTGAAGGGGCACCCTTATCATCGTGGCCATTGACGTTTTCAACTGATCTGCCCTTCCGTGACGTGCACGGGCCGCCCGGCGCGGTATAGTGTGAAGTAACGGCATCACAATTCATATCCGCAAGGATTTTCTCCATGAAGGATCCCATCGAAGTGCTCCGAACCAAAGAGCAGGAAGTATTGCGCGTGAAGAAGGAAATCGAAGCCTTGCGCCTGACCGCGCGCCTGCTTGAGGAGGCCGGAGCCGCCACGGCAGTAGCTACCAAGACCAACGGCACACAAAAAATGGATCTGCCGTAGTCGATCACCCTCCGCGAATCGGCGTCTTGCTCATGCTTCCGCGTCGCCCCCGCGAGAGGCACGGTCCGCTCGGCCTCCCCGTCAGCGTCCGAGAACGGGTACAATCAACCATTCACCTGTTATGAATGACGTTCGCCGTGGCCTCATCATCGTGAATACCGGCCCGGGCAAGGGCAAGACCACCGCCGCCATGGGCACAGCTCTGCGCGCCGTGGGACAGGGTATGCGGGTGCTCATGCTGCAGTTCCTGAAAGGCTCGTGGCACTACGGCGAACTGGACGCGGTGCAAGCCTTTGGCGACAAATTTGTCATGAAGCAGATGGGACGCGGCTTCGTGAAAGTGGGCGCGGAGAAGCCTGATCCCGAAGACGTACGCATGGTCGAGGAAGCATGGACCGAGGCGGAGAAGGCGATTATGTCGGGAGCATGGGACCTGGTGGTGCTCGACGAAATTAATTATGCGATCAGCTACGGCATGCTCGATCCGGCGAAGGTGACGGAGAGCCTCAAGAAAAGGCCGGAAATGGTCCACGTCATCTTGACGGGACGCAACGCGCATCCGACAATTGTCGAGCTAGCCGACACCGTCACCGAAATGCGCCAGGTCAAGCACGCTTACGAGAAGGGTGTGCAGGCGCAGCGGGGAATTGAATATTGATTGAGCGATTGAGTAATTGGGTAATTTGAAATGCCGCAAGCCACAATTCCCCAATTACCAAATTGCTGAATTACTAAATCTACATGGCTTGGTTCAAGCGCCAATCCGGCGAGTTGGATACTTCGGGGGAGAAGAAGGTCCGCACCGAGGGCTTGTGGGTGAAGTGTGACGGCTGCCGGCAGATCATCTGGAAGAAGGATCTTGAAGATAATCTGAATGTGTGTCCTAAATGCGAAAAGCACTTCCGCATCGATGCCCGCACCCGCCTGACGCAGCTGCTCGACGACGGACAGTACGAGCTGTTCGATTCCAACCTGGTGTCGATTGATCCTTTGAAATTCGTGGATTTGAAGCCTTATGCTTCGCGAATAAAGCAGGCCCAGAAAGATACCGGCCTGAAAGATGCCGTCATCAATGCCCGTGGCAAGCTAAGCGGCCGGCCAGTGATTGTGACTGCGATGGAGTATGCCTTTATCGGGGGAAGCATGGGGGCGGTCGTCGGCGAGGTAATTACCCGAGCCATCGAGAAGGCCACCGAAACCCGCACGCCCATTGTCATCATTTCTGCCTCCGGCGGCGCGCGCATGATGGAAGGTGTGATCAGCCTGATGCAACTGGCGAAAATCTCTGCGGCTCTAGCCCGGTTGGACGAAGCCAAAGTCCCTTACGTTTCCGTGCTTACCGATCCCACTACCGGCGGGGTGACGGCATCGTTCGCCATGCTGGGCGATTTGAATATCGCGGAACCCGGTGCCCTGATCGGGTTTGCCGGGCCCCGCGTGATCGAACAAACCATCCGCCAGAAACTGCCCCCTGGTTTTCAACGCAGCGAATTCCTGCTGGAGCACGGCATGCTGGATGCGGTGGTGCACCGGCGCGATATGAAGGCCTACCTGGCGCGCGCATTCGACTTCATGGCGCAGGCGGCTTAGAGACGGAGTTCTGACCTCGGCCAGACCATCGCCAGCACATGGGTTCCGTCCATGTTCCTCCTTCTCCGTTTGGCTCACTTTTCCATCCGTTTGGTGGCACAAACTCGAATCACCCTGCCCAAGTTGATACTCTAGAAGCCGCGCTATTCAGGCCGAGGTCCGATTCATGTCCTACCAAGCCGCCGTTGAACGCATGTACGCGCTGGGTCACGAACTGGCGAATACGCCATCGCAGAAGTTCGACCTCGACCACATGCGCGTGCTGCTCGAGGCATTGCAGCATCCCGAGCGCCAGTTTTCGGCGGTATTGATCGCCGGAACCAACGGCAAAGGTTCGACGGCTGCAACCTTGGCTTCAATTTTGCGGATTTCCGGCCTGCACACCGGGCTTTACACTTCGCCGCACCTGGTGCGAATTAATGAACGCATTCGGCTCGATGGACAAGAGATTGGCGATGATGAGTTCGCTGTGCTGCACGATCTGGTGGATCGCACAGCGGAGCGGCTGGTCGGTGAAGGCGATCTGCCCTGGCATCCCAGTTTTTTCGAGATGCTGACGGCTATCGCCTTTGAGTACTTTGTGCGACACAAAGTGGATATCGCGGTGCTTGAGGTCGGGATGGGCGGACGATTGGACGCGACCAATGTCGTGGATCCGCGGGTAAGCGTGATTACGGATATTGCGCTCGATCATCAGAAGTTTCTAGGGAACACGGTCGGCGAGATTGCGCGGGAGAAGGCTGGGATTATCCGGGCCGGCGGAGTTGTGGTCACTTTGCCGCAGCAGCCTGCGGCGAATGATGTGATCGGCAATACCATCCTGACCCTCGGGGCTCGCGGAGTGAGCGCCGTGCAGTACGTACCGCCGGTGTCGCCAGCGGCTACCTCCGTGAGAACCCTGACCACGGCGGGCACTGGGGACACTGAGGGAATCAATTGCTTATCGCAATATCCGCTTCAGGTTCTGGGCCGACAAATACTGGTTCAAACTCCTCTGGTGGGGCGCCATCAGTTGCGCAATGTGGCGTTGGCCATCGCGTCTGCCGAAGAACTGAAGTTGCAGGGATTCGAGGGAATCACTGCGGAGACTATCGAGCGGGGCATCCGGGAGACACGCTGGCCGGGGCGCTTTGAGGTGATTGCGGCGGAGGACGAGTCGCCGGAATACGTTCTCGATGTGGCTCACAATCCGGCTGGGGCGTGGGCGCTGCGGTCGACTCTGTCGGCCTGCTATGAGGATCGTCCTTTCACGTTGGTCTTCGGCGCAATGCGCGACAAGGCCATTGGCGAGATGGCGGAAATATTGTTCCCTCTGGCGGAGCGGGTAATCGCGACCCGGGCAGACAATCCCCGGTCAGCCAGTGCGGATGAGATTCGTGAAGCGGCCTCGCGGGTGTCCGCCGACATCCAACAAGCTGAGGATGTAGAAGCCGCACTGGAGCAGGCACGAAGCACGTGCGGCGGGGCGGGTCTCGTCGTCGTAACCGGCTCGATTTACGTGGTGGGCGAGGCGATGCGAATTCTAGGCGTTCGCATCTAACTTTCAGCGGAGATAGTGTGGGACAGGCGACGCGCCCGTCCGATCCTATAAAGAGGCAGCGAGTTGCCCGATCTGAACGCAACTGAAGAACGAACCGAACCTGAGGCGGGGCAAGTTTCGCCCGGCACCGCTGGCGGCCATGTCCCATCCATGCATGGCTGGCCGAGCCGCTTGCGTTCCTACTTTATCTTCGACCCGCTAATCTGGCTATACACGATCGTCCTCGGCGTTGTCTCTTTGGCAGTATCGCTATTCGATCGCAACGGCCGGGCGCAGCATGGTCTGGCGCGGCTGTGGTCGCAGCTGATCATGAAGACGATCTTGTCGCCGGTTACGGTCACCGGCTTGGAAAAGATCGATATCGGCAAGCCCCACGTCTACGCCGTGAATCACGCCTCAGCGCTCGATATCCCCATGCTCTACGTTTACCTGCCGTTTCAGTTCCGCATCGTCTTCAAGAAGGAATTGTTGAGCTATCCGTTTGTGGGGTGGCACTTGAAGCGCTCCGGCCAGGTTTGCATCAATCAGCAGAATCCTGGCGCTTCGGTCGGCAGCATCCGCTCGGCGCTCAAGAGCCTGAAACGCGGGATGCCGCTGGTAGTATTCCCCGAAGGTGGGCGCACACCGGACGGCGAGATCAAACCATTCTTGCCCGGGGCGTTTTTTCTGGCGGTCAAGGCACATGTCGACATTGTTCCCGTCGCGCTGCAGGGAACGTTCGATCTGCTGCCCATGAACACCTACCACATTAAGTCCCGCCCGCTGGAAATGCGGGTGGGCACGCCGATCTCCACGGTGGGATATACTGCGCGCGACATGGACGCGTTGTCGGCCAAGGTGCAGAAGGCGGTCGAGGATCTCCACCACTCGCCGCCTGGGGAAACCGCGTGGACCATACCCGGCACTACGAAAAATCTCTAGTCATAATTCTGTTCTTTTCCTGGGGCGCGGTTTTTCTCGACCGCATGTCCCAGCTGTATCTTGCCCCGTATTTCGCCCCCGAATTTCAACTGACGAATGAGCAGGTCGGGCTGCTGGCTTCAGTCCTCGCGATCTGCTGGGCAGGATCGACGTTCTTCTTCGGCGCGCTCTCCGATCGCGTGGGACGGCGCAAGATCCTGATTCCCGCGATGTTCGTCTTCTCCGGCCTGTCGTGGCTGACCGGCATGGCGCGGAGCTTCGACCAGCTTCTGCTGATCCGCGCGCTGATGGGCATTGCCGAGGGCCCGTGCTGGTCGGTGATCACCGCGCTGATTGAGGAGTCTTCACCGCCAAATAGACGTGGGCGCGACGTGGGAATTGTCGTGAGCGCGGCGGCGCTGGTCGGCCTGGCGTTGGCTCCGGTGCTGACCACGCAGGTGGCATCACGCGTGGGATGGCGCTGGGCATTCTTTGTGGCGGGCATTCCGGGAGTATTGCTGGGACTGCTGATCTGGAAATATGTACGGGAGCCGGAACGGGGCGAGGCCGCCGGCCACGGCGGCGTGACACTACGCGATTACCTTGCGGTGCTGCGCTATGGCAACGTCTTATTGGCGTGCCTGGGCGCGGCAGGATTCATGACCTGGCTCTTCCTGCTGAACGTGTTCGCGCCGCTTTACATCACGGAAGTCGCGCATCAGCCGGGGACGACTGCCGGATTTCTGCTCGGGGCCAGCGGCTTGGGAAGCTTCTTCCTGGGATTTCTCTTGCCGTCGCTCTCGGACCGCGTTGGGCGGAAGAACATGCTATTTTTGCTCGCGGTGTTAACGTCGATCGTGCCGCTCGCCCTCCTTGTGCCATCGCTCTATGATCACTTGTGGATGCTGGCAGCGATCCTATTCGCCACCAATGGCGGGCAGGCGATCGCTTCGCTGATCATCGTGCTGGTGCCCGCCGAGAGCGCTCCGGCGGGGTTCGCAGGCACGGCCATTGGACTGGCGACCTTGGTGGGAGAGGTGATCGGGGCGACGGCCGCTCCAGCCTTAGGGGGAGCATTGGCTCAGCGGTTTGGGCTGGGGACGACGCTGTGGCTGTCGGCGGGCGGGATGGGGTTTCTGTTCCTGGTGACAGTGTTTCTGGTCGAGACGCGTCAGATCAATCGAACCAGGTAGCTCAGTTCCCCGACTTCGCTGAGGACGCAGGTAGCCGGGCAACAATCAGCAACAGCTTGATGATTGCAGACCCAAAGAGCATGAAGATCGGCGATTTCGGCTGGGGATCGCTGTCCGCACTCTGGGCCCGATTGCATTGTTTCGAGCCCCTGCTTGAACTCAGGATGGTGGAAAATATTGGAGCGGGAGGAGAATCCCGCCCCTAGGGCCACTGCAGTTGCTACGTTCCTACCGTGAAGTCATCTGTGGATTGGCTACCATCTTGCACCGGATCGCCACCATCAATGCCAGCCCGCCAATCGCCATCAACAGCAGCGAGCTGGGTTCAGGCACCGGGCACATCTTGACTATCATGTCGTTATAGTCCTGGTCGCCACCTGCCAGGGGCAGATCCTCAATGCCCAGCCAGAAAGTCCCGTCCGCCTGCTGGAAGAGTGCGAAGTGCTGGTCGGTCGCTCCGCCGAACAAAGTGCTGGTGTAGAGCGTCGTGCCTCCCGCCAGAATATATAAGCCGTAATTTCCGGAGGGATCAAAATTCGTTACCGTGCCTGCACCCTGCGGCCCGGTGAAAATCTGATTTCGGTTCGCCGCATCGGTCGGATCGGTACCGACCAGATACCAGCCGAATTCATTGCTGTTGGCCAGACCCGCCACCTCCAGCATCAGAGCCGAGCTGCTGCCGCCGCCCGGCGTCATGTAGAACGCGCCCGGCGAAGCGAAACCTGATCCCGAGTACACCGACAGGGCCGAGTTCGGCGATCCAGCGAAGTTGCAATTGCCTCCGCCCGCCAGGCAGAAGCCGATATTCATGTTGGCTCCGTCCCATGAAGTGTTGCTGAAAAATGTCGAGCCATTATTGGAGGCGGTCCATCCGCTCTGGAAGGTGCCGGTGCCGACGACAGAATCCGCCAGCGCCATCGAAGAGAGTAACAACAGCGCGATTACCAAAGAAACCAGCCGCGAACGACTAACGACCATTTACGTCTCCCCCGAGCCAGTCAAGAATTACCGCTCCTGGCCCGCTTGAAATCATAGCCACCTGTACCAGTGCATCCGTCATGCCAAGAAACACAGCCAGCAAACAAATGGGTTTGGTATCCGGCCAGAAAGCGAATGTGAAATGAATTGCGCAACCTGAGGGGAACACATTGAGCCAAGGGAAAAGACGCGCATCCCCCGTTAGTCACCGCAAGTAATCTGGCTAAAGGATTACCGCCCCGCACCCAGGCAGCGCCGGCCCCTCGACTTCGTTGAGAGAGATTAGCCGGCTGCCCGGTGGGCCCCTCGCTCGCCTGAAGCGCGCCGCCCCCGAACCACACCATTGCAAAAATGCTACATTTACAGATTCATGTCCGCCCCCAGCTCCCGCTTCGTCAAGGCCTGCCAATCTCAGCCAGTCGACCGCACGCCGGTTTGGTTCATGCGCCAGGCCGGACGCTATATGGCCGAGTACCGCGCTGTCCGCAAGCAGCACTCGCTGATCGAAATCTGCAAAAAGCCCGCCCTCGCTGCGGAAGTCACCATCACCGCCGCCGAAGCTCTCGGCGTTGACGCCGCCATCATCTTCGCCGACCTCCTGCTGCCTCTCGAAGTCATGGGCTTGGCCTTTCACTTTTCCGCCGGCGAAGGTCCCGTCATAGAAAAGCCCGTTCGCGCCGCCGACGATATCAGGCAACTCCGGACCGATCGTGCCGCCGATCTTGGCTACGTCTCCGAAGCCGTCGCTCTCGTAGCCAGGCACTTCGGAGAGAAGCTTCCAGTGGTCGGATTCTGCGGCGCGCCCTTCACTCTCGCCAGCTACATGATCGAAGGCGGAGGCTCGCGCAACTACATCCACACCAAGAAAATGATGTACAACTCGCCCGCCGCCTGGGCCGAGCTGATGCAAAAACTGGTCGCCGTAACCGCCGCCTACGCCGCAGAGCAGGTTCGGTCGGGAGCCGACGTCATCCAGATCTTCGACAGCTGGGTCGGATGCCTGAGCGTCGAGGACTATCGACAGTACGTCTTACCCCACGTCACCGGGTTAGTGAAGAAGGTGCAGCAAACCCACGCTCCAGTCATCTACTTCGGCACCGACAGCGCCACTCTGCTGCCGTCGATGAAAGAATCCGGAGCCGAAGTGATCGGCCTCGACTGGCGTATTCCGCTGGACCAGGGCTGGCAGAGTTTAGGCTTTCAGGGGGCAGTACAAGGGAATCTCGATCCCGTGCTGCTCTTTGCCGATTGGAAAGAACTGAAGTTTCGCGCCGAGGACATCCTGCGTCGCGCAGCCGGACGCCCCGGCCACATCTTTAATTTGGGCCACGGAATCCTGCCAGAGACGCCGGTAGACAACGTGAAGATGTTAGCCCGTTTCCTACGGGAGGGCTGATAAGAATTCCCCAGCGAACTCTGCGCCCTCTGTGGTCAAAGTTATTTAGATGAACTCAATCGAACAAGCCGTCCTGCTTCTGGCCCACGGAAGCCCTAACTCCGTCGACGAAGTCCCGGATTTTCTCCTTCAGGTAACGGGAGGCCGCCCGCTGCCGCCCCCGGTGATCGAGGAAGTCAAGCACCGCTATGGCTTGATCGGCCGCTCTCCGCTGACGGAACTCACTTTGAAACAAGGCGAACTCCTGGCCTCCGAGTTATCGCTTCCCGTCTACGTTGGCATGCGCAACTGGAGACCTCTTATTCCGGATGTCGTCCACGCTATGGTTTCCGACGGAGTCTCGCGCGCGGTGGCGATTTGCCTGGCGCCGCAGAATTCCCGTACCAGTGTCGGCCTGTACCGCAGCGCGCTGGAAAAAAACGGGGTGCCCTTTGCCATTGACTTCGTCGAGTCCTGGCATGACCACCCTTTGCTGATTCAAGCCTTCGTTGAAAAACTCCTCCAGGGATGGGACCGCGCCTGCACCGAGTTCAACGCTCGGGTGCCAGTGATTTTCACCGCTCACAGCGTTCCCCAGAGAACCATTATTGAGGGCGATCCCTATGAAAGCCAGTCCAGGGAAACCGCATCTCTGGTCGCACGCGAAGCGAAGTTGAATCCCGAAGACTGGAATTTCGCCTTTCAGAGTCAGGGTATGTCCGGGGGGCCCTGGCTCGGGCCCTCGGTCGAAGACACGATTCGCAGACTAAAGGAACAAGGGCACCGCGCCGTGTTGATGCAACCTATCGGGTTTCTCTGCGACCACGTCGAAGTGCTGTACGACATCGACATAGCATTCAAGAAGTTCGCCGAGAGCCAGGATCTGCAGCTGAGACGGGCCCAATCGCTGAACGATTCGCCGCTGCTGGCTGGCGCCCTGGCCGACATCGTCCGCGCCAAACTTAGGTAGCGGGCCAGCGGGTCGGGTAGCGACTAGCTACCAGCTTCTAACTAGCTACAGACTTTTCATGAAACGCATCGCTATCATCGGGGGCGGTATCTCCGGCCTTTCCGCCGCGTTCACTCTGGACGAGCAGCGCCGCACCGGGGTCCCGGTCGAATACGTTGTCTTCGAATCCGCTCCGCGCCTGGGCGGCGTGCTGGTCACCGAGCAAGTCGACGGCTGCCTCATCGAAGCCGGCCCTGATTCCTTTCTCACCGAAAAACCCTGGGCCACGGATCTGTGCCGTCAGCTCGGACTCGGCGACCAGCTCATCGGCTCGAACGATCCCGACCGCAAAACCTACATTCTCTCTCGGGGCAGACTGGTAGTCATGCCTGACGGCCTGATGTTCATGGTCCCTACCAAAATTCTGCCGTCGG
>Ga0335077_10004378_pt1 | contig 17219 bp, 11 predicted proteins | sample Lox_Sample_31_FD_207151 | JGI IMG/M metagenome (GOLD analysis project Ga0335077, IMG submission 207151) | Soil microbial communities from Loxahatchee National Wildlife Refuge, Florida, United States - Lox_Sample_3.1 | ecosystem: Environmental > Terrestrial > Soil > Wetlands | place: USA... | reverse complement strand
ATACAGAAAATTCTGTTTGTGATTCTTCACCATCCATTCCGCCAGAATGGAGCCGCCGCGGCTCACGATTCCAGTTACCCGGTGTGCCGTCAGGGGAACATGCTGAACCAATACGCCTGCGTGGATCGTCATATAGTCCACGCCCTGCTGCGCTTGTTCCTCGATGACCTCAAGCATTAGCGCGGCTGACAAATCTTCCACCCGTCGCACTCTGCTTAGGGCCTCATAGATTGGCACGGTGCCAATCGGAACGGGTGACTCCTCGATGATCGCTTTGCGAATACGAGGAATGTCACCCCCGGTGGAAAGATCCATCACCGTGTCGGCGCCATATTTAATGCAGTAGCGAAGCTTCTTGAGCTCCTCTTCAACGTTCGACGTGGTGGAAGAATTGCCGATGTTGGCGTTGATCTTGCAGCTACCGGCGATGCCGATACACATCGGTTGCAGATTGCGATGGTTTACATTGGCAGGGATTACCATTCGTCCGCGAGCCACCTCTTCACGAACCACTTCGGGCTTGAGTCGTTCCCGCTGCGCAACATAGTTCATTTGATCGGTAGTGACTATGCGCCGCGCGTCGTGGATCTGTGTACGAATCGAGGCTTCCGCGTGAGGTATTTGTCTGTTCATGTTTTTGGCTCTCTTTATCGAAATCTTCTACACCTCGGTGTACGCCTCTGGCGCAAAGCCAGGTGATTCCGTCCTCGCCGGATTGCCGATTAGCGCAGGACCGGCGGAGCGCTTTGAGCATTCAGTCAATTCCTGCAGCCATTGAAAGGTCGCGGAGGACAGCGAGTTATGGGGGCAGCGCCAGCGCCAGTTTCCGTCGGCACGACCAGGCACGTTCATTCGAGTTCCGCTGCCCAAGTCGAGCAAATCCTGCAAAGGAGCAATCGCTAGCGCCGCCACCGATGACCACGCCAGACGGATCAGTTCCGGAGCAGCTTCGGCACTATCGCCCGGTCGGCGCTTGAGGTAACTCCACAAGTTCTGTCTCTGGTCACCAGGCAATTCTTCGTACCATTGGCGAGTCGGGGCATTGTCATGAGTGCCCGTATAAACGACCGTGTTGGGGACAAAGTTTTGCGGGAGATATGGATTGTCTCTATGGCCGTCGAAGGCGAATTGAAGGACCCGTGTACCCGGCACCTGAAATTCATCGCGCAACGACTGCACGTCGGGCGTGATCAGACCCAGGTCCTCAGCGATGAACGGCAGACGTCCCAACTCTCTCTGCACCGCCTGGAAAAAGCCGGCGCCCGGGCCCGGCACCCAGTGTCCAGACTGAGCCGTTGACGCCCCGGCTGGAACGTGCCATGCGGCCGCGAACCCCCGGAAGTGGTCCAGACGAATCACATCCACGTGAGCCAGCAGCGCGCGCAGCCGGTCGATACACCATCGATAACCAGTCGAGCGCAGGGCGTCCCAGTTGTAGACGGGGTTTCCCCACAACTGTCCCTGAGCGCTGAAATAGTCGGGAGGAACCCCTGCAACGAAGCGCGGCCGGCGCTGCTCGTCCAGCAGGAACAGTTCCGGGTTCGCCCAGACATCGCTGGAATCCGGGGAAACGAAAAACGGCAGGTCGCCAATCAAGCACACGCCCTTGGCATGGGCGTGCTGCCTGAGTTGCTCCGCCTGGCGGAGCAGTAGAAATTGTTCCAGTCGAAACTGATCCATTTGAATTGCCAGCTCGCGCCGCGCCTTGGCGAGGGCATCCGCGTTACGTTGAACCAGCTTTTCCGGCCATTCGAGGTAATAGGCACCGCCATACTTGGTTTTCAGCGCTCGAAAAAGCGCATAGTCTTCGAGCCAGTGTTCTTGGGTTGCACAGAACTCGTCGTAGGAAGGCCGCAGGTCTTTGCGCGTTCCGGCTTTGAATTTTGTCCACGCCGTTTCGAGCAACCGCTGTTTGAACGGGATGACCGAGTCGTAGTCGACGTCATCCGATGCGAAGCGAGACTCGCAATCGCTTGCCTCCAATAGTCCGTCCGCGACGAGGCCGCCGGGACTGATGAGCAGTTCGTTGCCGGCAAAGGACGATAGTGATTGATACGGCGAGTTACCATAACCAGTCGGCCCGAGCGGTAGCGCCTGCCACCATCTTTGGCCCGCCTCATGTAGGCGATTGACCCACAAAAACGCCGACGATCCCAGATCACCGATTCCATAAGGTGACGGCAAAGACGTGACGTGCAGCAGTAAGCCGGAAGCGCGGTAGTCGGGCGGAAACGGCGGAACGTTCGTTGGCCCGCCGGTACTGCTCATGGGCGGACTCCCGTCTCCTGAACCACTGCGGAGGAACCCAGTGCATTGTTCACCATCTCCTGGGCTTCGTTCACGATGGCGTTTAGATGCGTCTGGCTTTTGAAGCTCTCCGCGTAGATCTTGTAAATGTTCTCCGTGCCGGAGGGCCGGGCCGCAAACCAGCCGCTGGTGGCCACGACCTTCAGGCCGCCGATAGAAGCGTTATTACCCGGTGCCTTGGTCAGCTTGGCGGTGATGGGCTCGCCGGCCAGATTTGATTCCTTTACCGCTTCCGGCGAGAGTTTTTGTAATTTAGCTTTTTGTTCTGGAGTTGCGGGCGCGTCGATCCGCGTGTAGTAAGGGGTGCCGAACTCTCCCGTGAGTTCGCGGTAGTGCTCTCCGGGATCCTTGCCTGTGCAGGCTGTAATCTCCGCCGCCAGGAGGTCCATGATCGGCCCATCCTTGTCGGTCGTCCATACCGTGCCGTCAAGGCGAAGAAAACTCGCCCCAGCACTCTCTTCCCCGCCAAAACAGTACGAACCGTCGAAAAGGCCCGGCACGAACCACTTAAAGCCCACCGGAACTTCGCGCAGATCTCCGCCGAGTTTCTTGACGACACGATCGATCATGCTGCTGCTCACCAGGGTCTTTCCGACGGCGACTTCACGGCGCCACTGTGGCCGATGCGTGAGCAGGTATCGGATGGCCACGGCGAGATAATGGTTTGGGTTCATCAACCCTGACGTGGGAGTCACAATACCGTGCCGGTCCGAGTCTGGATCGTTGCCGAACGCCACCTGGAATTGATCCTTCAGTTTGACCAGCCCGGCCATCGCATAGGGACTCGAACAATCCATGCGGATCTTGCCGTCGTGATCGACGGTCATGAAGGAAAAAGTCGGATCAATCACCGGGTTGACAACGGTGATATCCAGTCCGTAGGTCGAGTTGATCGGCTCCCAGTACTGCCGCGCGGCTCCACCCAGGGGATCCACACCAAGCTTGAGCTTGGCGCCGCGAATCGCATCCATGTCGACGACGTTCTTGAGATCGCGGACGTACGGCAGCATCAGGTCTTCCTGGTGCGTAAAAGCCGCTTGGATAGCTTTACTAAACGGGATTCGCTTGACCCCCACATTGCCTGTTCGCAACAATTCGTTCGCCCGGCTTTCGACCCAGTGGGTCACGTCCGTATCGGCGGGGCCGCCGTTGGGCGGGTTGTATTTGAAACCTCCATCTTCCGGCGGGTTGTGCGATGGCGTGATGACGATGCCGTCAGCGAGACGCTCCTTGCGACCACGGTTGTAAACGAGAATGGCTCGCGAGATGACGGGCGTCGGGGTTACACCGTCGCCTTGCTGGATGACCGTCTCCACGTTGTTCGCGGCCAGCACCTCAAGCGCGGTGCGCTGCGCGGGTGCAGATAGCGCGTGGGTGTCTTTTCCCATGTAGAGTGGGCCGTCAGTTCCCTGCTCGCGGCGGTAATTGCAGATCGCCTGGGTAATGGCCTGGATGTGAGCCTCGGTGAATGTGCCATGCAGGGGCGAGCCGCGGTGTCCACTGGTGCCGAAGCTGACCAGTTGGTTGGGATCCTGCAGGTCGGGATGGCGCTCAAAATAGTCCCTTTCCAGCCGAGCGACATTCAGTAGCATCTCTTTGGGAGCCGGTTTGCCCGCGAACCGCGAAATTGTGCTTTCGTAGGGTCCCGCTGCCATTGACCGCGTTTCTACGGTATTGGGCATGGTTCCACCTTCCAAATGTCGGCTGCGTACTCGGCAATGGTGCGGTCGCTGGAGAATTTCCCGGAACTCGCTACATTCAGAATTGCTTTGTGCGCCCATGCGCCGGGATCGGCATACAATGCGCCGAGCCGTTCGTGCGCCTGGCAATAGGAGGTCAGGTCCGCCAAGTGCATATAGTGATCGCCCTGGGTCAGGAGCGTATCGCGCAATGGAGCGAATACGCCTGGTTCGTAGCGGCTGAAGTGGTCAGAGAAAATGAGGTTTAGAGCCGCTCGAGTCTCCGGCTCATTTTCATAGTGCCACTGCGGCCTATACCAGCCGTGGCTGTTCTCGACTTGATCCACCGTGAGGCCGAACAGGAAGAAGTTCTCCTCCCCTGCCTCCTCCGCCATTTCGATGGTCGCGCCGTCGCGCGTTCCGACCGTCAGGGCTCCGTTCATCATGAACTTCATATTGCTCGTGCCGCTAGCTTCGTAGCCGGCGGTCGAGATCTGGTTAGAGACATCGCTGGCCGGAATAAGCCGTTCTGCCAGCGAAACGTTGTACTCGGGAAGAAAAACAATCTTGAGTCGGCCGCGTACGGCAGGGTCATTGTCAATTGTGACCGCCAGGCTGTTGATGAATTTTATGATGAGCTTGGCCAAGCGGTACGCTGGTGCTGCTTTGCCGGCAAAGAAGAATGTGCGCGGCACCATCTCCATGTCTGGATTTTCCCGAAGCCGGTTATAAATGATGACGATCCGTAAGGCATTCAACAGTTGTCGCTTATACTCGTGGATGCGCTTGACTTGGCAGTCGAAGATCGTGCCCGGATCCACGGTTTGTCCCGACGTCGACTTAAGCCAATTGGCAAATTGGGTTTTGGCCTCGCGCTTTGACGCGAGAAACGCTTCACGAAAGCTATGATCCTCGGCAAATGGTTTAAGTTTGTTGAGTTGGCTAAGGTCAGTAGTCCACCGGTCGCCGATGGCCTCGGTGATGGCGGTGGCTAGTTTAGGATTGGCTTGCAAGAGCCACCGCCGCGGCGTCACCCCGTTAGTTTTGTTATTGAAGCGCTCTGGATACATCTCCGCCAGATCCCTCACCGTGGTCGTCCGCAGAAGTTTGGAGTGAACTGCAGCGACACCGTTGGTACTGTGCGAGCCAACAATCGCCAGGTTGGCCATGCGGATCTTGCGCTGGCTGCCCTCTTCGACAAGGCTTACGCGCACCACGCGTCCCTCATCGCCTGGGAACCGCACGTGAACCTCATCGAGGAGCCGCCGGTTGACCTCGTAAATGATCTCTAAGTGTCGAGGGATAAGCATCTCGAACACGTCGGCGGGCCACTTCTCAAGCGCTTCCGGCAGCAACGTGTGATTTGTGTAAGCGAGCGTTCTCTTGGTCAAATCCCACGCTAGGTCCCATCCCAACTGAGCGTCATCCAGCAAAATTCGCATCAGCTCGGCGACGGCCAACGACGGATGCGTGTCGTTGAGCTGGATTGCCGCCTTCTCGGGCAGCTGCTCCCAATTTTTATTGAACCGTTGGAACCGCCGGACGATATCAGCGAGTGAGCAGGCCACCAGAAAATATTCCTGGATGAATCGTAGTCCTTGCCCAATCGTCGTTGAGTCGTCGGGATACAGCACGCGGGTGAGGGACTCCGCCTCAAGCGTGTCCCCTAGGGCTCCCACGAAATCACCGGTACCAAATTCCTGGAAATCGAAGTAGTTCGGCGCGGCTGCGGCCCACAGCCGGAGCGTGTTGATCGTCTTTCCGCCGTAGCCTACGACAGGTCGGTCAAACGGAATGCCGATCAGGGTTGATGGCCGTCCAGGTACCACCTGAATGCTGCCCCCGATCAGTTTGAACGAGCACCCTAGCTTCACCTCCACCATTTCAGGAGGCCGCACTACCTCCCAGGGGTCACCCATCCGGATCCAATTGTCTGGATGTTCCTTTTGCCATCCATCCTCAATGGATTGCTTGAACATACCGTACTCGTACCGAAGACCATAGCCTGTGGCTGGCAATTCCATTGTGGCCATCGAGTCCAGAAAACAAGCCGCGAGCCGCCCCAGACCTCCGTTGCCGAGGCCTGCGTCGGGTTCCTCTTCAACTACCTTGAGCCAATCGAGCCCTTTCTCCTTCACCGCGTACTGAACCAACGGGCTAAGCAGGAGGTTGGATATGTTGTTCGTCAGCGAGCGCCCAAGAAGAAATTCCATGGACAGGTAATAAACACGTTTGGGATTGGCTTTGTTATACGTGGTCCTAGTCAGCACCCAGCGTTGTGCGAGGACGTCTCGAATCGAATGTGAAAACGCCTCGAAACGCTCTCGCGCCGTCGCGACCTGTGGGTCGATGACGCGGTCGAAGACCAAGTGCCTGTCATAAAAAGCGTTCTCTGAACCGGCGAATGCAATCGGGCCGCAGCCGTACTGTTTGAGAAGTTCTGAAGCGCGCCATTCTTCTGGCGTTCTAGGAGGGACGCGAGGGTCCTCCGCGGTTTTAACGACTTTTGTGCTCATTGGAGGTCCTTTTGATCTGAGTTACCTGAATCGGTACTATCCAACATCAAAAACCCTCAATTCCTCGGCGAACGATTGGGGCGACTCACGCGGCCACGTGATGATCGTCATTCCAAAGCCGGATCACCGGATGGGAAAGCTTGTGCTCATAGCCGAGCGCGCTCAGGCTCGCCGTGGTCAAGAGAAAATACTTGCCCGCTGGTTCCGGACCGAGCGCCAGCCAGCGGGCGGCAAGAACTCGAATGAAGTGTCCGCTGGAAAAGAGCAGTACATTTCCCGGAACTGTGCGGACACGCTGGACCACACGGTCCGCCCGCTCGCCCACTTGTGCTGGCGACTCACCTCCCGGACAGCCGTCCCGGAACAGTTGCCAGTCCGGGCGTTCCGCGAGGATTTCAGCCGAGCGCCGCCCTTCATATTGACCGTAGTTCCATTCCACCAGATCCGGATCAGTCTCGGCCACAGCGCCAAACCCGGCCAGTTCACAGGTTCGGGCCGCGCGCTGCAATGGGCTGGTAAGCACCTTGGCAAATGTCATGCCCTTCAGCCGCTCACCGAGCCGCCGGGCGTTGCGCTCGCCATTCGGAGTCAGAGGTAGGTCGGTAAGGCCGGTATGTTGGCCCGAGAGACTCCATGCCGTTTCGCCGTGACGTGCCACATACAACACCGGAAGTACATCGCTCATGCTGGCTTTATCCCTTTACTGCACTTAATTAATGCCCGATTCGCTTGCCGCTCTCTCGCCTAGTCGGAGCGACTCTTTCTCGGCAACACTCGCGGTTGTTGTCCCCGCTGGTGCGCTTGCCCGGGCCAGCTTCCAACATTCTTTGGCGATGGCCCAGTCTTCCTCAGCCCGAATCACCAGGACGCGCACACGTGAATCTCCCGTGGAGATATCCTCGTCGAGAGAAGGTCGTGCGTTTGCTTTACCGTCGAGCCTGAGGCCGAGAAACTCCAATCGACTGCAAGCCGCGGCTCGCACCTCGGGGGAGTTCTCGCCCACCCCCGCGGTAAACACGAGGGCATCAATTCCTCCCAACACGGCGGCCATGCCACCTATCGCTGCTCGCAAACGGTGGACATAAATGTCGAATGCCAGCTTCGCTCTCTCGTGACCTTTTTGGATGCCGGCAAGGATACCCCGCATATCGCTCGAAAGCCCCGAGATACCGAGCAGACCCGATTTTTCGTTTAGCACCTTGTCGATGTCCTGTCCATCGAGCTGCTCCTGACGCATCAGGAAAGTCAGAATTCCGGGATCCACCGAGCCCGAACGCGTACCCATCATCAAACCGTCCAGCGGAGTGAATCCCATCGTGGTATCAATGCTGCGGCCTCCGTGAATTGCCGCCACCGAACAACCATTGCCCAGATGGCAGGTCACCAGTTTGAGCGACTTTGGATCTTTCCCGAGCAATTGCGCGGTGCGTTCGCTGCAGTACTGGTGATTGATGCCGTGGAATCCGTAGCGGCGAATGCCGTTCACGAACCACGCATAGGGCCCCGGGTAGATGGCCGCCGATAGCGGCATCTGGCGATGAAAGCCGGTGTCGAAGACGGCCATTTGCAGAACATCGCCCCGAAGTTTCTCGACGAGCTTCATGCCCTCCAACTCGGCGCGAATATGCAGCGGCGCAAACGCGGACACGCTGTCAATGGCCGAGCGCACTTCGGGCGTGATGACTACGGGGTTCTCGAAATGCGGGCCACCGTGGACCACACGGTGTCCCACGACATCGATCTCCGAAGTGGAAGCAATGGCACGCGCCTTCCCATCACGCAACGTGCCCAGCAAATGCCGAATCACTTCTTCGCGCGAGGAGAAGGCCAACTCTTCTTTCAGGACGACTCCCTCTGAGTTTTTCACCATTAACGCTGCAGTATCGACGCTCCACTCGATCCTCCCCTCCCACAGGGGGGCGGGTGGATGCGTCGGAAGTGTGGTTCCAATTTCGTACAGGCAGGCCTTCTGGCTGCTGGAACCCGAGTTGAGCACGAGTATTTTCATTAATGTTTATAGGCCCATTCCGTTCATTACTGCCGCTTTCCTGTTTACTTGTAACTGCAGTGCCCGTGAGACGGCTGCCTTGTACCCATCCATTCGCACCGGCCTTGGAGGGTGGTCCACTCAGCACCAAGCAGATACTGTGCGGCCGGGTCGCTCAAACCCGGCCACGCCTCACACTCGATCAGGTTAGGCTGACTGTTCCGGCCACCGCCATCCAGTAATCTCCGGGCTGTCGATGCCGTGCTTATAGGCGTGGGCCCGGCAGGCGATCTGCGCGTTGCGGAATTTCTCCTTGGCGTGGCCCCCGATCCTCTGCAGTTTGGGAACGCGGTCAATGGCGTCGATGGCCAGGCTGAAGCGATCGGTCTCGTTGTTGATGGCCAGTTCCATCGGCGTGTTGATGTTGCCTTTCTCCTTGTATCCCCGCACGTGAAGAGTCTTGTTCTTGCGGCCGTAGGCCAAGCGGTGAATCAGCCACGGATACCCGTGAAAATTGAAAATGATCGGTTTATCGCAGGTGAAAAGAGAGTTGAAGTCCGCGTCGGTCAAACCGTGCGGGTGTTCCGTGCTCGGCTGCATTTTGAAAAGGTCGACCACGTTGATGAAGCGGATCTTCAGATCAGGAAACGCCTCGCGGAGCAGCACTGTTGCGGCGAGGGCTTCCTGCGTCGGAATATCGCCGGCGGAAGCTATGACCAAGTCCGGCTCGCAACCCCGGTCGTTGCTGGCCCAGTCCCAGGTGCCGATGCCCTTGGTGCAGTGCGTGATGGCGGCATCCATATTCAGGTACTGGAGATGCAGCTGCTTGTCGGAAACGATCACGTTGATGTAGTTCTCGCTCCGAAGGCAGTGATTGGCCACTGACAGCAGGCAATTGACGTCGGGTGGCAGGTAAATACGCGTAACTGCGGCGCTCTTGTTGAGCACCACGTCCAGGAACCCGGGGTCCTGGTGCGTGAAACCGTTGTGGTCCTGCCGCCAAACCGTCGAAGTGATCAGCAGGTTCAGCGAGGCGATCTTCTGACGCCACGATAGATGGTTGCAGATGGACAGCCACTTGGCGTGCTGGTTGAACATGGAATCGATGACGTGGACAAAGGCTTCGTAGGTCGAGAAGAAGCCATTGCGCCCGGTAAGCAGATAGCCCTCGAGCATGCCCTCCATGGTGTGCTCGCTGAGCATCTCGATGACCCGTCCGTCCGTCGCCAGTTCGCCGCCATCCTGGTCTTCGGGGAAGTATTCGGCGATCCAGAATTTCTTGGCGGCTTGGTAGACTGCTTGCAGTTTGTTCGAGGTGGTTTCGTCCGGGCCGAACACGCGGAAGTTAGTCATGTTCGACTTCATCACGTCGCGCAGGAAGTTCCCCAGGGGCGGGACATTCTCGGCTTCGATGCTTCCAGGCCGATCCACCTTCAGGGCGTAATCGCAGAAGTTAGGCAAACGCAGCGCCTTTTTGAGGACTCCTCCGTTGGCGTGCGGGTTGGCACTCATGCGGCGGTTTCCGGTGGGTGCGAGCTCTTTGAGCTCTGGAACCAGCCTGCCATTCTGGTCAAACAACTCCTCGGGCTTTTGGTCGCGCATCCACTTCTCGAGGATCCGCAGTTGTTCGGGATTTTTCTTGACGTCGGTCAAGGGCACCTGGTGGGCGCGCCAAGAACCCTCCAGCCGGTGGCCACCTACCTCTTGCGCCGCGCCCCATCCTTTCGGAGAGCGCAACACGATCATCGGCCAGCGCGGCCGCTTGGCCACGCCGCTCGTGCGGCATTCCCGCTGGTGCTCCTGGATCTCCCGGACGCAATGTTCCACGGTGGCTGCCATGGCCTGGTGCATGCTGTCGGGATCGGAACCTTCGACGAAGTACGGCGTCCAGCCGTACCCGCGCAACAGGTTCTCCAACTCTTCGTGGGTAATGCGCGCCAGCAGTGTGGGATTATTAATCTTGTAGCCGTTCAAGTGCAGGATGGGGAGAACCGCGCCATCGCGAATGGGGTTCAGGAACTTGCTGATGTGCCACGAAGTGGCCAGCGGTCCAGTTTCGGACTCTCCGTCCCCGACGACCGCGGCGACGATCAGGTCGGGGTTGTCGAACGCCGCACCGCAGGCATGCGAGAGCACGTAGCCCAGTTCGCCTCCTTCGTGGATCGAGCCGGGAGTCTCCGGCGTGCAGTGACTTCCGATACCGCCGGGGAAGGAGAACTGTTTGAAGAACTCGCGCAGGCCGAGTTCATCCTCGCTCTTTTCGGGATAAATTTCGGAGTAGGTTCCCTCGAGATACCCCGGGGCCAGAACGCCAGGCGCGCCATGCCCGGGCCCGGCCATGAAGATCACATCGAGGTCGAGTTTCTTGATGAGCCGGTTCAGGTGGATGTAGGTGAAAGCCAGGCCAGGGCTGGATCCCCAATGCCCGAGCAGGCGGTTCTTGATGTGCTCGGGCTTCAGGGGCTCCTTTAACAGGGGATTCGCCTGGAGATAAATCATCCCGAGCGCCAGATAGCTGCACGCTCGCCAGTAGGCGTGGGTCTTCCTCAGTTCCTCAGGATTCAGCGGCGATCCTTGAACTGTGGATCGCGCTTTCCCATAAGCACTCAGTGAAAGGGACGAGGGTTCTTCTACTTGTACTCTAGAAGTCATTTCTTAAGCTCCTTGTGTCTCCGCGGTGGAATCACAACAGATTTCCGTTTTGTTGGGGCAGTCCATAGCGCATGCAACTCCCAGATGGCGCGAGCACCTAGTGCAGTGCAACAGAGCGGCCATTCGTAAGCGTTTGAAAATGGACTGGTTGCCCGAGTGGGAGGTGCCAAAACCACTAGCAGATGACAGATCATTGGCACGAGTCTCATCCGGAAGAATTGCATGGATCGCTGTTGAGGCCAACTCTGGTCTCGATCATCGCGACGTACTCGTCTCGCACGCGCGCCTGATCCATGAGTGCTACCGTGGCAGGTCCTGCTGCATCTGCTTAGAAGGGAAAGAAATCACGTGACTATAGAGCGGGTTGCTTTAAGCCTCGACTGCTCATCCCACGCACGTCGCGGTTGGGGAGCATCGGCTTGTACGCAGCCCAGAGATGGAGCAGGCTGATACCTCGATGCAGGAGATAGAAACGGGCAACTATGCAATCCCGCGGTGGGTTCTTTGTCCGCCCAGTTCCGTCCGGGTCGTGAATTGGAACATTAATCGCGGTTTGCAACTCCAACGGGTTATCGAGTTTCTGGCCAGTACAAAGGCCGACATCATCCATCTGCAAGAAAGCGATCTCAATGCCCGGCGGACGCATCACGTGAACGTGGCGCGAGAAATATCGCAGAAGCTGCAGATGAACTATGTCTTCGGACGCGAGTTCGAGGAGCTAACCCAAGGCTCTCATGCATCACCTGCCTACCACGGCCAGGCCACGCTCTCGCGTTGGCCGTTGTCGAATTCCCGCATCCTAAGATTCCAGAAGCAATCGAATTTTTGGCACCCACACTGGTTCCTTCCGAGAATCGAGCCGTTTCAGGAAAGAATCGGAGGACGCCTGGCATTGGTCAGCGATGCCAATATCGCGGGGAAAACAGTCGTCACCTATAACCTGCACCTGGAAAGCAAAGGTGACGACGGCTTGCGCTGCTCCCAGCTTGGCGAGGCCTTGGACGATGCCCGGCAATACGACCAGAACACGCCGATTGTGCTCGCTGGCGACTTCAATCTCGATGTGTCCGAGGGGCCTGCCGCTTCCGCGTTAAGCCGCGCGCAGTTTCAGAGCGCATTTGCAAATCAGCACGTGCCGACAACACCTCACTCGTTCTTGGACCAGGGGCGAGTTATCGATTGGATCTTTACGCGAGGACCCATTCGCGCCAACCAACCCCAGGTCCATCGCTCAGTCTCGGCTTCTGATCACTATCCTCTCTCCCTTACCTTGACTTTCGCTTAGTGCAAAAACTTCATTCAAGGCGGGGAGAATTTTCTCTGCTGCGATTACGCATGCGATGTGTGTCACTGGCGTAACGAAACCGTCAAGGAACTGGCAGTCCGCGGGGAACATCACGATTGCATTGTTTGGACCTATTTGGACTCTCGCGGTCCAGTCAGGTTCTGGACAGCCGAACATCCGTCTGATAATAGCGGTGTTATATTGCCCCCTTGATCCAGCAAGAGTGGGACCTGCCCGATCAGGTAAGGATTATAAAACCTGGCTCTGGCGTCGGCCCCAAACTTGCCCGTACTGGACCGAATAACCGCGGGCGGACAGTCACGCATGAGATTCAGCGCTATCCTCTGGGTGTTGACCGTATCATCCAGAAAATCGGACGCGTCGAAGCGGGCCACGCCAAAGTTGCGAGCTGAATCCGGTGAGGCTTGTCCCGCAGAGACTTGCACAAATGTATTTCTTCGATGAGATCCAGATTCTCTTATGAGGCCTCCCTATGATCGAACTTGCACCCTCTATTCTTTCTGCTGATTTCGCTCGGCTGGGTGCACAAGCACTGGCTGCCTTGGAGGGCGGAGGAACCGTTCTTCACGTGGACGTCATGGATGGCCACTTCGTACCCAACATCACGATTGGACCTCCGGTCGTTGCTTCTCTTCGCAAGATCTCACGAGTCCCGCTCGATTGTCATCTCATGATTGAACGCCCGGACGAATTCATTCCCGCTTTTGCCACGGCCGGCGCCGATTGGATCTCCGTCCACCAGGAAGCTTGCGTCCACCTCGATCGCACCCTTCATCTGATCGCAGCGCACGGATGTAAGCCCGGAGTGGCCATCAACCCGGCAACTCCAGTTCATACGCTCGACGAAGTTCTTCACCTCGTTCACCATGTCCTCGTCATGAGCGTGAATCCAGGCTTTGGTGGTCAAACTTTTGTCCATTCCTCCTTAAGGAAGATTGAGTCGCTCTTAAAGATCCGCGAGACTCGCGGGCTGCAGTTTCGCATTGAAGTAGACGGCGGGGTGCATCATGGCACGGTAGCGGACATTGTGCGTGCTGGGGCTGAGATCTTGGTCGCAGGAAGCGCCATATTCGGTCAGGGAGACCCTTGCGAAAATGCCGAGCGATTGCTGGCATCGGCCTCCGAGGCCGCAAAGGAACCAGTTCGGGTTTTCTCCCCGGAGGTGCGAGGCACAAGTACGGGCGAGGGCTGTGACGGTGTAAGCTTGCGCTGAACGCCGGTCTCATCCTCAAGACTCGAACATCAGGTTTTTCCACCCGCGGGGACTTCCGTATCCGGCCACAATACTGTCAAGAGCAGCGCTACACCGATTCCGATGGACGTTTCCGCAAACCGATCAAAGGCAACTCGCCAGGCCGGACCCGTCCTCGGAACTAACATAACAATCACGAGCGTGATTCCACCGAAGCGATAGGCGCTCCGATCTGACCGGGTAAGTGTGCAAAGTATGCCAGACATGAACACAGTAATCCCAAATATTGCTATCTCTGTTCCGAAATAGCTGGCCACAATTCCGCCCACGATTGCTCCAAGCAGCGTTCCTACAAAACGCTGCCACGAGACTTTGAGCGCAGCACCCAGAGACGACTGCGTAACAACCAGTGTCGAGATTGCCGACCAATATATCTCGGGCAACCGAAAAACACGCGCGACCAGCAACGAAGCCACCGCAGCGAACGCAGTTCGGACCGAATGCATCAACATCGGCCACCCGGCCCAAGTGGCCAAAATGTCCGTTGGAGATTCCTTAGTCTTGCTCAGCCGTATTCTGTCAAGGTCCCCCAACGGAACTCCGTTTAGACCGGCTCGGACCTAAACCGACTCACGTAGATACGTGGGCAGCATTTTCACGTCGCAGTGAGGACTCTCGAAACAGCGCGAGTGTATGGCGTGTTCTTAAGCAAGACTGCTTCATTTCGCAGTGTGTGTTGAATGCTACGCGATGGTCACTTCTGGACTCAAGTAGACGTCCTGAATTGCATTCAACAGCTGAATCCCTTCCGGCAGCGGCCGTTGAAATGCTTTACGGCCAGAGATCAGCCCGGTGCCACCTGCCCGTTTGTTGATCACCGCCGTGACAACCGCTTCCTCGAAATCATTGGCGCCGGACGCTCCTCCACTGTTGATCAGACCTGCCCGCCCCATATAGCAATTCGCTACCTGGTAGCGGCAAAGATCAATGGGATGGTCACTGGCAAGATCCGAGTAAATGCGCTTGTCGAATTTGCCGTAACTTGAATCGCCCATGTTGAGCGCCTGATAGCCCCCGTTATTTTCGGGCAGCTTTTGCTTGATGATGTCCGCCTCGATCGTCACGCCCAAATGGTTGGCTTGGCCGGTCAGATCGGCCGAGACGTGGTAGTCCTTGTCTTTCTTGAAGGAGTTGTTGCGAAGATAGCACCACAAAACCGTGGCCATGCCCAGTTCATGCGCGTGTGCGAAAGCCGTGCTCACCTCGACGATCTGCCGATCGCTCTGCTCCGAGCCGAAGTAAATCGTTGCCCCCACTGCTGCGGCCCCCATTTCGTACGCTTCCTTCACGGTCCCAAAAAGAATTTGGTCGAACTTGTTGGGATAGGTCAGCAATTCGTTGTGGTTGATCTTCACAATGAAGGGGATCTTGTGGGCATATTTCCGTGCAACCGCGCCCAGAACGCCATATGTCGACGCCACGGCGTTGCATCCACCTTCAATGGCCAGCTTTACGATGTTTTCGGCGTCGAAGTAGTCCGGGTTTTTTGCGAAACTAGCTCCCGCCGCGTGTTCGATCCCCTGGTCCACAGGCAGTATCGACACATATCCGGTCCTGCCCAGCCGGCCATGTTCGAACAGCCTCTGCAGGTTCGTCAGAACCCTAATGTTCCGGTCGGACCCGGCCCAAACGCGGTCGATAAAGTCGGGCCCGGGAAGGTGGAGCCTTTCCTTGGCAATCTTTGGTGAATTGAATCCGAGCAAGGCCTCCGCACGTGTGCCGAGGTGAGCTTGGATTGTAGTGCGTACACTTGTAGCCATGATTTCCTCCTATACTGCTCGCTTCACTTTTGGGGCAAGCATGCTGCCTGCAGACGCATCTGCGAGCCACACCACTCTGCCCTTTTTCGGTTGGATCAACTGAGCGGGAAGTTGCGCCGGCTCGTACGGTCCCTCGAGCACGGCCTTGAGCGCGGGCGCCTTTTCCGCGCCGTGCACCATGAAGATGACCCGTGCCGCGTTGTTCAGGACCGGGGGCGTCAGCGTAATTCGATCCGTATACAGCTTGCCCACCCAATTGCTGACGACCAGCCGACGTTCTTCCTTCAATGCCTTTGTGCCTGGAAAGAGAGAAGCCGTGTGCCCTTCCGCGCCCATCCCGAGCACCACGAGGTCGAAACGGGGCAGCTGGTCCGCTTCCAACCTGAAACTCGCGCGCAACTCCTCCTCGTACTCCTCAGCCGCCTCTGCTGCATTCCTTTTCTCACCCTTAATGCGATGTACCTGCTTCGGATCCATTGGTGCTTTAGCGAGCATCGCTTCCGAGGCCATCCGAAAATTGCTCTCCACGTCGTCCGGACGTACGTGCCGTTCATCACCGAAAAACCATTGAATCTTGCTCCAGGGCACTAACGCCTGCAGCAAAGGGTTGTTCGACAGTAACCCGTACAGCGCTTTCGGCGTGGAACCGCCCGCAAGCGCAACGCAGAAGGAGTCCTTTTCTTGGACCGCCGCCCGCCCGGCGTCCAAGAATTCCGCAGCGGCGGTATGCGCAATGGCATTGGCATCCGGCAAGATCATGACTTCCCGATTGTTCGCTATCGTGTCAGTGCACACTGGCAGTCGCTTTCCCGACCGTTGCGGGAACTTAGCTCGCCTCGGGCGACAAATGCTCTTCTTCGATGATTCGCCATGCGCGCCCATCAATCGCCAGCAACGTGTCGCCTTCCGCCGGACCCCACGATCCTGCGGCATAGTTCGGAAAGCGTTCGGAAGGCAGAGTCTTCCACACGTCCGGCCCTACATTCGAATCCGATCTCGTCCGATCCAAGCCCTATCTGCACGATTACTCCTGAAGGCAAAGTCGCCAGCCTGCCTTGCAACACGCCTGCCAACACGGCAAGTGCGGACCGTCCTGGCAAGCCGTTGATAGTGAAGGCAAAGGAAGAAAATGCGCGGCGCAGGCGATTTCATCGCTTGTACCTGCGTTACAACCTCGACGTTATCGTTAAACGCTCGCCATGAAGGACCGCCGCAGCGGCTTCCTCCACGTGCGGCTTGTAGCCAGGATGTCTCCTTTCCGTTGAAAACAGGACGGTTGGCCAATTCTCGGGCGAAGGCCTTTCATTGGACACATAGATGCTTCATTGCACTGCGTCGAAACGGAGATCGCTATTGACTCACTCATCCAGATCCGCGAACCGCGGCGCCCGCAGCCGCTTTCGAACAGTGGAAAGCCACTCGCAATTTTCGGGAAGACGGGAAAAGAGTGCACGGCTGACTTCGTGTGGGCCGGCCGGCCAGCCCTCTTGCTGTTTCGGACGAGGTCCAGCGGAGGGCCAGGAGTGGGAAGCAGTCCAGGAGATGCTTCTGGCCTCACGTCCCAGATTCCTCAGAATGGCCTACGCCATCTTGCGAAATAAGGAAGACGCCGAAGACGCGGTTCAAGACGCATTGCTCTCGGCATGTCTTCATTTGCGCTCTTTCGAGGGCCGGTCTGCTTTTACAACATGGTTCACGCGCATCGTGCTGAATGCGGCCTTGATGATCCGGCGTAAACGGAAACCATCCTGGATGGAGCC
>Ga0335077_10004377_pt1 | contig 17222 bp, 14 predicted proteins | sample Lox_Sample_31_FD_207151 | JGI IMG/M metagenome (GOLD analysis project Ga0335077, IMG submission 207151) | Soil microbial communities from Loxahatchee National Wildlife Refuge, Florida, United States - Lox_Sample_3.1 | ecosystem: Environmental > Terrestrial > Soil > Wetlands | place: USA... | reverse complement strand
TTCTCATGATCGGCATTTGGAAGGTACTCGCGAATCGTGGCGAGACTGGGGCGTCCGTGCGCTCTGGCTACGACCTCATCCGGATGGAAACCGTGCTCCGTAGCCCAGCGTTTCCACACCCGCGCCACGGCGGGCGTGGAATCGATCAGTACTCCATCCATGTCAAACAGGAGTGCGGAACAATGAATTTGCGTCATCACCCGCCGTATCAAGTCATGGGAATGCGTTTATGTAGGCCAGATTACGCTTCTAGCCGGATGCTGCTCAAGCTGTCAAGGACTCACGAACTCAAGTTCGACACCACACGGAGGAATCCCGAAGGATTAACCAGAGCAGTCCAGATGCGAAGCGAGAGCGAGAGCAGGAGGGCTGAAGTCTTGCGCGCTCCAAGGATGAATGCCTGGGGTGGGAGACGGGAATCGAACCCGCAACAACCGGAGCCACAGTCCGGTGCTCTGCCAGTTGAGCTACTCCCACCGCATCTGGTGATTATAGCTCAGGGAACGGACGTTCGACCTCGGACGTCAGCCCCCGAACGTCAGCTGGAGATGCGGGGAAATGGCATCTCCACCCCGCAGCGACACAGAGCAATGTATTCCAAAGATGGATGACACAAGAGGTCTGAGGTCTGAGGTCCGAGGTCCGACCTTACCCGCGCCCAACGCCAACGTACTCGAAGCCCATAGCGCGCAGGCGCACGGCATCAAGCAGGTTCTTGGTGTCGACAATCAGAGGGCGCTTCAGCAAATGTTTGATGCGGCTGAAGTCCAGAGCGCGAAATTCCGGCCAGCCGGTACCCACCACCAGCGCGTCCACACCTTCCGCCACCGCATATGGCGATTCGCAGTAGGAAACGGTGCCGTTCAATTGCAGTTTCGCCTCCGAGATGGCGACCGGATCGTAGGCCCGGACCCGCGCCCCCCTGGCGATCAGACTCTGCGCCAGGCGAATCGAGGAGGATCCAGCCACCGAGTTGGTGTTGGGTTTGAAGGCGAGCCCCAGAATTCCGACATCCTTATTCTGCACCGACTCCATCACGCCGGAGATTTTTTCCACCAGACGATCGGCAAAGGTATGATTCACTTCCCGGGCTGCGCTCAACACCTTGAGCGTGATTCCTTTCCCCTGGGCCAGTTCGGCAAGCGAATCCATATCCGACTCGGCAAACAGTCCGCCCATCCCCGCGCCCGGCTGCAGACAGCGCGGCGCGATCTTTTTGTCCAGCCCCAGCGCCAGCGCGAGGTTGACCGCGTCGGCGTTCACCCGCTCGCATAGCGCTGCCACTTCATTGATAAAGGAAATCTTCGTGGCGACGAAGGCGGTGGCTGCTTCCCGGACCAACTCCGCGGTTTCGTGATTGGTGACGATCACTGGAACGCCACGCATCACTAAAGGATGAAAAATCTGCTTGATTGCCAACACCGCATCGTTAGAGGACGTGCCGAGGATGATCCGGTCTGGCCAGTTGAAGTCCTCCACCGCGCAACCGGGAGTGAAGAACACGGGCTGCGAAACAATCGTGGCCCGTAATCCCGCTTCCTTCACCCGCCGCTCCACTTGCGCCCCGGTACCCACCGGCGTCGGTGTCACCAGAGTCAGGATGGGCGGCTTCGGCGCCACCTTGGCAATCCGCGTGGCCAGGTCGGCCAGGTGCTGGGGCGTATCTTCGGCTAGAAAAATGACTTGCGCCTTGCGCGCAAACGACTCCATGTCGGTCGAGTAGAGCAGGCGTCCCGACCGCACATTCCGCTTAATAATTTCAGTGAGATTTTTTTCGTAAAAAGGAATGTTGCCCTGGGCCATCTCCACCATGCGGGAACTGTCGGGGTGGCAGCAGGTCACCGGGGTGCCAAAGTCCGCCAGACACGCCGAAATCACCGTGCCCAGGTACCCTGAGCCGTAGACCCCAATCTGCATATCATCCCCCGAGCTCTGCCCGCCATCGGGAAACCCGCGGGGGAAGCGGTATCTCGACGGTGGACAGATCGCCCAACTCCTTTATGTAACGCTCCCAATTACGGATTGGCAACACACGACAGGGACATGTACTTCCGGACAAGGGCGAAGGTACTCATGGCGAACGGGCTCCCGATTCGGGACGCGAGACTGATTCCCCCTGCGATTACCGCGCAGCGAAAGCGCGGCCGAGACGCACTGGAGCCAGGTCCATCCATTGATTCTGCTGCTCTTCGCGGACGAACGTGAGGTGCTCCACCAAAATCCGCCGGTTGCACTCGAACTGCGACCAGCGCCGGCGGGCGATTTCAAATGCGGTATCGGCTTCCTGCTGAGTTTCCATTTTCACAATCGTCAGATGCGGCATGTAGGGCCATTCCTCGGTAAAGGCCATCATGCCCGTACTGAGTTGATCGTGCAGTTCCCGCAGACGATACGCCGCGTAGGCGACTCGAATGAACACCGTCGGCGTAACCGGCACAAAGGTTTCCACATCGCCCAGCGTGACTTCAAACGGATTCACTCTCCCGCAGACCTCTTCCAGCATCTCTAGCGCGGAAGCCTCAGTTCCCTGCAACGGCCGAGGAGGCAGTATGGTGAGATGTGCTGCCAGGTGAGGCAGTTGGGGATGCAGTTCCCGGCGGAGGTTTTCGACAAACTCTCCCACCGGGTTCCTCACGTAGGCTACCAGGGCGTAGCGAGCGTCCGGCATCATCGCTTTGGTCATTATACGCTGGAGAAGCGAGTTGATCCGCCGGACCAGGCTTCTGCCTTGCCAAATCCCGCAGTTGCATCCCGCTGGACGCGCCTGACACTATCGCGATAAATTGCCAACCATGATGCCTTCCCCAAGAATCATCCCCCTATTCGTTCTCGTGCTGGTTACCACCCTGGCCAACCCGGCGTCTGCGGCCTCCTACAAATACATGCGGCGAGGCCAGAAAACCGACGCCCAGACCACGCCCACGGCTGGCATCGCCATGATGGGCGGCGGTACCGATCTCGATGACGCCTTTCGCTGGCTCTGCCAGAAGGCGGGTGGCGGAGACTTTCTCATCCTGCGCGCCCGGGGCGACGACGCCTACAACCCCTACGTTGACGGTCTTTGCAAATTGAACTCGGTCGCGACGCTTGTCATTCGCAATCGCAAAGCCGCTCAGGATCCCAAGGTGGCTGACATCGTTCGCCACGCCGAAGCTGTGTTTATCGCCGGCGGCGACCAGTCCCGCTACGTGAATTTCTGGCAAGGCACCCCGGTGCAGGACGCCATCAACGCCAACCTCGCCGCCGGCAGGCCGATCGGGGGCACCAGCGCCGGCCTTGCCGTGCTGGGAGAGTTCGCCTACGGCGCGCTCAAAGACAAGCCGCACGACAACGATCTCGCTTCCACCGACGTTTTGCGCAACCCCTACTTCGAACGTGTTACTGTGATTCGCGATTTCCTGAAGAACCCGCTCCTGCAGAACACCCTCACCGACAGCCATTTCGCCATCCGCGACCGCATGGGCCGGACCCTCGGGTTTCTCGCCCGCCTGATTCAGGACGGATGGTCGCGACAGCCTCGCGAAGTCGCGATCGACGAAAAATCCGCCGTGCTGGTCGAACCGGATGGCAAAGCCACCATCGTCGGCACCGGCCGCGGCGCCTACTTCCTGCGCCCCGTACAGCCGCCAAGTGTCTGCGAGAAAAATGTCCCCCTGAGTTTTGCCAACATCTCCGTCTACCACGCGCCGCAAGCAGCGCGGTTCGACCTAAGCGCCTGGACCGGTGACGGCGGTGTTGCGTACTCTCTCTCCGTCGAGCAAGGAGTCATCCATTCCACCCAAGCTGGCAACGCCGTCTACTAGAAGCGGATTGGATGCCTGCCCACGCTTCCCCACCAGCCGCAAGGCCGCGGCAGACATTCGCCCGGAGCGTAAGTGTTTGGCGCGCACTTTGGCGTTGACTTCCGGCGCTTTCTCTGACAAACTTCCGCCGTTCCGGAAAGCTGCTAAAGGGGCATAGCAGTTGATGACCAACCCGTCTCTTCCGCCGAGCCACGTCGACGACAATCTGGAGCAGATTGTCCATCTCGTCGACTCCGGAAAACTCGAATCCGGCCTGTGATTCCTCCGGTTTTACCTCGCACGTCGATCACACAGTTCCCAGCCGAAAACTCTTAACCCTTTCATCCGTCTCGACTGGAACTGATCCGCCAGTAAAGGACCGCCATGAAAAAAAATGATTCCGTCATATTGATCGCGATTCTGGGCCTGTCCGCGTTTCTGTGTGCGCAAACCCAGCAGGGACGCATTGCCGGCCGCGTCACCGACGCCTCCGGCGCCATCGTCGCCAACGCTACCGTCACCATCCAGAGCACCGAGACCGGCGCCAGGCGCGTCCTCGAAACCAACTCCGCCGGCGACTACTTCGCCCCCAATCTCAATCCCGGCCTCTACACGATCAGCGTTACTGCTCCCACCTTTAAGACCGCACAGCGCCAGCAGATACGCCTTGAAGTTGCCACCGACATCCGCATCGACTTCGAACTCAAGCCCGGTCCGGTTTCCGAAATCATGGAGGTCACCGGCGAGCAGCCGCTGGTCGATACCATCAGCGACACTCTGGGCGGCACCATCACCAATAAAGCGATCAACGAACTCCCGTTGCAGGGCCGGGATTTTCAGAACCTCCTCGAACTTCGTCCCGGCGTCCAGCGCACGCCCGGCGGCGGTTTTCATACCGTCACCACCAACGGCAACCGCCTCGAAGACAACAACTACACCGTCGACGGCACCGACGATAACGACATTTACTACGGCGAGACCGTGATCAACGATGCCGGCGTCTCCGGCACTCCCGCCAGCCATCTTCCCCTCGATGCCATTCAGGAATTCAACACCGAGACCAATCAGGGGGCGGAATTCGGCTGGAAGCCCGGCGCCGTCGTCAACATCGGCCTCAAGTCCGGAACCAATCTTTTCCACGGTACGGCCTACTATTTTCATCGCAACAGCGCTTTTGACGCCCGCAACTACTTCAATCGCGACCCGCAGCCTGTCGCCGATCTGCTGCTGCACGAATTCGGCGCCTCCGCCGGCGGCCCGATCATCAAAGACAAGTGGTTCATCTTCGGAAACTACGAAGGCGTTCGCCACAAAGTGGGAAATCCGTTCGACGTCGAGAGTCCCGTCACTCCCTCGATCGGCGATCCCTCGATCAGTCTGGCCGACGCCGAAACCGCCGCCGGCTGCCCCGCCGCCTGCAGCCCGGTCAGCATGCAACTGGCGAAGTTGTTCTTGAACAATCCCGGCTCGACTATCTCTCCCGACGATCCTTCGCTCATCAACTTCAACTTCAACAACCTGAACCGCGAAGACAATTTCGTGGTCAAGTCCGACTATCACCTGAACGATAAGAACATCTTTTCTGGCCGCTATTTCTACGCCAACAGTCTGCAGACCGAAGAAGATACCGCACCCATCCGTCCCGATTGGCTATCCATCGCCAACACCAAGGTCAACGTGATGGGGGTCAACTGGACTTGGACGCCGAACTCGCGCTGGGTCAACGAAGCCCGCTTCGGCTACAACCGCTATTGGCAGAATGACGATGTCGCGGACTATCAAAAAAGCGCGGCGTCCTATGGCCTCAACACCGGCGTCACCGACCCGCGCCTGTTCGGATTTCCTGAAATCGACATCGGAAGCCTGTTCGAGATGGGCGGCAACCTGAGTTGGCCGCTGATGACCGCGCCCACTTACACCTACCAGGCGCTCGACAACGTTTCCCTCACCCGCGGCCGCCACAACATTCGATTCGGCGGCGAATTCCGCCGTGGCGGCACCGACATCTTCCGCGCCCGCCGGGGACGCGGCCTCATCGTCTTCGACGACACCACCGACGACAACGGCGACGTGGTCACGCCCGCGCTCGTCAACTTCCTCCAGGGCAACTTCGGGGACGCCGGTTACGCCCGCATTCTCACCGGCGACATTCCCCGTTCCATCACCATGTCAGCCTTCGGCGCGTTTGTCGCCGACGATTGGCGCATCACCCCGCGAATCACTCTGAACCTCGGCCTGCGCTACGATCTTTCTCTCCCAGTAAAGGACGCCAATAATCAGATCGCCAACTTCCTCCCGGGGAAGGACGGGCTCATCCAGGTCGGCCACGGCATTGACTCTCCCTACCTCACCGACTGGAACAACTTCTCCCCGCGGCTCGGCTTCGCCTTCGATGTCTTCGGAACCGGCAAAACCGTGCTTCGCGCCGGCGTCGGCATGATCTACGAGCAGCCTACTATCCGCGAATTCATCGACCGCGGTGGCCTGAACGAAAATCCTGCTGGGCTTCCCGGCGTCACCCCGGGCACCGGCAACATGAAACTGGCCACCCGCGAGATCGATGATCCGTCCGTTCTAAGCCAGGCTTGGCTCGCCGGGACGCCGCTGTTTGCTTCGGTGCTGACTTCGCCTTGCGATCAGACCAACCCTTGCGATGTCTTCGGAGTCAAACCCCACCTCGCAACCCCGTATGTCTTATCCTGGAACCTCAACCTCCAGCAGCAACTCACCAGGTCCACCGCTTTCGAGGTCGCTTACGTCGCCAATCACGGCGTGAAACTATACAGTCATCGCGACATCAACCAGTCCATCGGCCCGCTCAGCTTCAACTGCTACAACAATGGAGATGACAGCTACGACGGATGCCGTCAGGATACACGCCCCTTTGTCCTCAACTGCGGCACCGGCCGCGGTCCCTGCATGCCTTGGGTGGGATACGCCAACTTCCTCGAGAACCTGGGCAACTCGAATTACCATTCGCTTCAGGTCACGGTCACGCAGAAGGCCTCGCACGGTCTCAACTTCCTCGCCGGCTACACCTGGTCGCACGCCATCGACAACGGCACCAGCAACCGTGGCGGCTACCCGCAGGACAGCCTCAATTTCCCCGCCGAGCGCGGCAACGGAGATTACGACCTCCGCCACCACTTCACTTTTTCGATGACTTACGATTTGCCCAACTGGAAGACTCCGCTGCAACTCGGAGAAGGCTGGCAGATCACCAGCATCCTGAATCTGCAGAGCGGCCTGCCCTACACGCTCTACGATTCATTTGACGACATCAGCTACACCGGAGAATTTCTCGACCGCTGGAATTTCAGCGGAAGTCCCTCCGACATCAAATGGACCGTCGATCCCAGCAAGCAAATTCATTACTACGATTACACCCAGGCGCCGTCGATTCCCCAATGCGCTGCTCACGCCTCGCAAGATCAATTGGCTTATTACGGTTGCTTCGTCGAAGGCAGCGCCGTCATCACTCCGCCGGAGAATGGAACCTTTGGCAACATGGGACGCAACCTCTTCCGCGGACCCACCTATGCCAATCTTGACATGTCGGTCACCAAGCGCTGGAAACTCTCCGAGCGCGTCGCTCTGCAACTGCGCGGCGAGTTCTTTAACATTCTCAACCACCCCAACTTTGACTGGTTTACGCTGCCAGTCGACTTATCCGATCCGGTCTACGGTATCAACGATCTTGCGGTGGTAAGAACCACCCCCGATGTGGGCGCCTCTAACCCGGTGGTCGGCTCCGGAGGCTCCCGCCACATTCAACTGGGAGCGAAACTGATCTGGTAGGTTGCGCACAACCTTGACTTGGTAAAGGCGCGCCGCTTCTTCTCGCGCTTTTCCTCCCAGGAAGGCCCCGGCACCCGCCGGGGCTTTCTTGCTTGCGCCATGTCATGCAGCGACGCTTACGCCCGCCCTCTTCTCCATGACGTCCAGAAATGCCGCCAGCCACGCCGGATGCGCCGGCCAGGCCGGAGCCGTCACCAGGTTGCCGTCGACGTGCGTCTTGTCCATCGGCACCTCGACGTACTCTCCGCCAGCCGCCACCACCTCCGGCCCGACCGCCGGATAGCAACTGCACTTGCGGCCTCCCAGCACTCCCGCCGCGGCCAGCAACTGCGCCGCATGACAGATCGCCGCGATGGGTTTCCCCGCCTGGGCAAAATGCCGCACGATTTCCAGAACCCGCGGATTCAGCCGCAAATACTCCGGCGCCCGCCCTCCCGGCACGACCAACGCGTCATAGCTCTCCGGCTGGACTTTATCGAACGTGGCGTTCAGCATGAAATCGTGCCCGCGCTTCTCGCTGTAAGTCTGGTCGCCCTCAAAATCGTGGATCGCCGTCCGCACCGTCTCCCCGCTCTTCTTCCCCGGACACACTGCCTCCACCCTGTGACCCACCATTTGCAGCGCCTGGAATGGCACCATTGCCTCGTAATCTTCCACATAATCCCCAACCAGCATCAGGATTCGTTTGGTCTCCATAAGGTCTCCTCTCAGTATTGTAGCCACGGTGCCGCTCTTCGGGTGGTGTCGATCCCGGGCTAAAGACACGCCATTCGCCGCCTATAATGTGCAGCGTCCGCCTTCGCCTTCGAGGACACTTGGCCAAGCGAATCCGCATCGTCAATCTCGAACACGGGCTGCCCGCGCGCGATGAGGCCATCCGGCGCCTGGACGAAGCGATACAGCAGGCGCGTAAGGCCGGCATTCCGGCGCTCAAGATCATTCACGGCTGGGGTTCGAGCGGCGCCGGCGGTATTCTGCGTTTCGCCGTGCGCAACCACCTGAGAAAACGCAAGGACAAGAAAGAGATTCGCGTATTCATCCCCGGCGAAAGCTGGTCGCAGTTCGACGCCTATAGCAAGGAGCTCCTCAAGCAACTCCCCGAATCGCTCCTCGACGCTGACCTGGGCCGCGCCAACAAAGGCATCACCCTGGTGCTGCTATAAGCGGTCGCGAGCCAAACTCGCAGGCAGTTAGAATTGGAAGCGCAGGCGGACGATATGCATTCAAGAGAACGGTTGGCGAATGACCTTCGCAGCCTGGGCATCGAATCGGGCGATACGGTGATGGTCCACGCCTCGGTGCGCGCCGTCGGCGAACTCGCAGGCGGTCCTGATGAAATTCATCTTGCTCTCAAAGACGCCCTAACCGCGGAAGGCACGCTCCTGATGTATGCAAGTTGCCCGCGTTACTATGACGAGGTAGGGCGCGGCAGCCTCACCCAGGACCAAGAGCGTGCCATCCTCGAGAACTTGCCCGCCTTCGATCCGCTCACGGCGCGTTCGGCTCGCGACAACGGTACGCTAGTCGAGTTTCTGCGCACCTGGCCGGACTCGCATGTCAGCCGCCACGTTGCTCGATTTATCGCTTGGGGCAAGCAGGCGGAACCCCTCACCGCCGAGCAGCCGTGGAATTACGCCTTTGGCGCAAATTCCCCTCTGCATCGATTTCTGGGTCTCGACGGCAAGATACTGCTCTTAGGCTCCGATCACGATGCTGTGACCTTCTTCCATTACGTAGAGCATGTGGCCGACATTCCCGACAAACAAATCGCCCGCTTCCGGGTCCCGGTACAGGAAAACGGCCGCCGGGTCTGGCGCGAGATGGAAGAGGTTGACACCTCGGACAAAGGCGCACACCGGAATTGGCCCGAACAATTCTTTGCCAGGATCGTGGACGCGTATCTGGCCGGCACAAGGAATCAAGGAGGCCGTGTCGGGGACGCGATGTCCTATCTCTTCCACGCCCGCGCCCTGCTGGACTTCGCCCTGCCGGTCATGGAAGCAGTGGCGAGGGATCCCAGAGCGATAGAGGGGCTCAAGTAGAGAGGAAGAGATCTCATAACGACCGTGCCCGCCCTCTCGACACAAAAAGCGCGAAAGAACAGGGCACCCCGAGGTATCCTGATGCAGAATTTCGGACGAAACCGGGCCACCCGTCCCAAGGGATCTCTCCTACCTGATTGCTGCTTTAACGCCAGTTGGTTTCAGGCTTCGTGCAATTCGTATTCGGAATCGTGTCCGGACATCTCGGGGCGGAAGCTCGTATGCCAGGCCATTCGGCGTTAGTGTGCAAAAGAGTTCGCAATGAGCATTGCACGTTGCGTAGGGCTTGTGCACTGGTCTGAAATAGAACATCCTGTGAGTTGCGAAATCCTCGAGTTCCTTGGGAACACTCTCTACTGACATAGACAAAACGCCCCACACGCCGGGTTTCAAGGGTCGATTGTCGTTGCAATTTCGATGGAGGGCGTGGAGCACACAAGACAGGCTTCCTAATAGGAATGATTGGCCGGACTTTGGATTGTCGCGCTTATCCGGAAAACTGAAGAACGCGGGAATATAGTCCCCGTCTGCGTCGAAATGGTCGTCCTGATAACGACGATATAGCGTGTCGCCATCGAGAATGGGGGAAACGATTTGACCGTTTTCCGACTCAGGAGTGTTGAGTGCCAGCAGATAGGAGGTGACGCCTAATTTCTGCGACACTGTTATCATCAAGGTCTTGAAGGCCGTTTTGCAAAGTTCTGATATTCGGCTCATCGTCTTTGCTGTATTGCGCTAGCACAACTTCACCTTCGTTCAAAAACTCTAGGAACGCCTTCTGTGGACCCGATGAGAAGTACAACACGGTACCGCCCTCAGCCGAGGGTGCTGCGACTTCGGGTAGGAGATTTCTAGACCATAGGAACTGTATGGCATCGCGCGCCTGAGTAATAGTGTCAGCCGTAGGAGCAGGAGCGCCGTAAGAATCCCAATCGACTGCAAGACCACTGATCTCGCTTAGTTTGTCGTTTAGGCAAGAAACTGACTTACGAGTCTGAAACAAACTGCTCTGTTCTTTCCAAGTCCTTAGAGTTGATGCGAGGTTCTTGTAGAAATCCGAGCTTGACGCCGAGGTTATCGTCACGGCGTCGTATTGCAGAACCTCTTCTGTCCGCTCCAACCTCTGCACGCTCATGTCAGGATGATACGCAGCAACGAGCATCATCTTAGTTTAGTCTCCATCTTGTCGGTTAAGCAACTAAAGAAGATTCCATTCTTCATGTCTCTTAGGGACTCAATATCCTCCCAGATTTCCTGACGGCCCCGTCTCAGATTACGCTTGATTTCAATGTCGAGAAGAAGCCGAACTTCCGTTGTGGAGACAGGAGGCAGGAAACCGCTATTGACTATCACAGTTGTGTCCGATTGCGGCGAATCCTGCAATTCCACACGACTGAACATGGTGTTCATATATTGGGGCAATTCGGGGGGAAGAAACACATAGAACTTAACGTACTCCTCCAATCTTTCGAGAACGGGAAGCCCAAGTTCATTTATGTAACGAACAACAACGGCCTTAAGCTCCGCACCAGTATAGATCCGCTCAAGACTGCGTGCTGCCGTACGCCCCTCTGAAACAAATTCCTCCCAGGTGGTGTAGGGAAAGAGGCGACTGAAGAAAAAGCCGTCCAGCCGAGTTTGAAGCACATACAGTCCGTTCTTGGACTCGCTTCGCCAACCGAGTTGTTGCTGAGCAATCTTCTGCTGAGGAGGCTGGTTCGGGGTGAAAGTCAACTCAGCCTGATTCAGCATTATTGGCACTGGAGGTTTAAATTCTAGCAAGCTGGCGAGAGAGTCATGCAAAACGGGCAGCATTGCGGTGGACATCGGAGTCCACACGACGCCGAGCAGAGCCTCCCTAATAGGCGCTTTGGTGAGGTGTCTCGGTGGCAAACGCTTCCCCTTGGCTAGAACAGCGGATTATACATGACGATTGATAATCACCGCCCGTTACCAGTATGCATTACCCTCTTAATGAAGGGAATAGGGGGCTGGCTGTGATCTTTTAAGACAACGGATGCATAATCTGCACTTCGTTACCCGCCAGTGGTCATCGCCGGCAAGTCATCCCGGCCACGCCTCGGTGCTTCCCCTCCCTTCCCACCTTGGGAACTCCATCCAAATTTCATGCCCCTCCGGCACATCTTTCTCGCACTCTGCGGTGATATACCCAAATTGTCCACCCGCATTTCTCTGAGACTCCCCATTTCATAATCAGGTGCGATTCCTATGTTGGTGGACTGGTCTTCCCGCGTTCTTCTCCTTCTTGCCCTCTCAACCACACTCTTGGCCCAGGACGCTTCTACCGGAGCCCTTCGCGGCTCGGTCAACGACTCGACCGGCAGCCTTATCTCCGGCGCCACCGTGGTCGTGGTCAATGCGGCCACCGGATTCCGTTATTCCGTCACTTCCGACGCGGATGGCCGCTTTCTCCTCGATCTGCTTCCCCCGGGCGATTACAACGCCCGCGCCGAGTTCGCGGGCATGTCGCCGCAAGTGACTCCGAAACTCCACGTGGATGTTGGCGGCGCCACCGAGGTCAATTTCCGCTTGAGCATCGCCGGCGTGAAGGAAACGCTCACCGTCTCCGGCGCGCCGCCGCTGGTCGAAACTCAGCCAACCTCGATCTCCACCATGATCGACGAGCGCGCCATCAGCGAACTGCCCCTGAACGGACGCCGCTTCACCGACCTCGCCTTGCTCGCGCCCGGCGTGACCCAGGACCCTCGCGGCCTGACCTCCGCTTCGAACGGAGACCTCGCCTTCGGCGGCATTCGCGGATTCCAGTCCAGCTACTTAGTGGATGGCGCCGACAATAACAACGCTTTCTTCTCTCAAGCCCGCGGCCGCTATCGCGCCCCCTACCAATTCTCCAACGAGGTAGTGCAGGAATTCCGCGTCTCGTCCAATACCTATGGAGCGGAATTGGGGCGCGCCGGCGGCGCCGTGGTCAACGTCGTCACCAAGTCGGGTACGAATCATCTCCACGGCAGCGGCTTCTACTACCTGCGCGACAGCGCCTTCAATGCCACCCAGCCGTTTCTCAGCTTCAAGCCCGCCGATCGCCAGCACCAGTTCGGATTTACCGTCGGAGGACCCATCCGCCAGAACCGCGCCTTCTTCTTTGCCGGATACGATCAGCACATCTTTCACGTCCCAAGCGTGGTGCGCTTCGATGATGGCAGCGCCCAGGTCATCCCGCAGAAAGGCGACGAGCCGCTCCATCATGGAGATTACGAAGACAGCGACAAGGCCCTGGTCTTTGCTACTGCTGCCCGCCTCTCCAACATGGCCGGCACGTTCCGTTCCCAGCTGCTCGGCAATACCGCGTTTGTGAAATTCGATTTCGCGCTTAGCCCGCGCCACTTTCTCTCCGCGCGGATCAACACCTCGCGCTACTACGGACAGAACAACGTCTTCTTCGATCCCGCCAGCCCGATCACGACGTTTTCCATGAGCGAGAATGGCGAAGAGGATGTCTCCACCGAAAGCGGGTCGCTATCGCTCACCAGCAGCATCTCCCCGCGGCTGATCAGCCACCTGCGGGCGCAGTTCTCCCGCGACCTGCAGCAGTCCACCAGCAACTCTGACTCCGTGCGCACCCGCATCACCAGCATCATCGACGGCTTCGGACGCTCGTCCATCCTCCCGCGGCAGACCCGGGAGCACCGCGCCCATCTGACTGAAACCTTCAGCTTCGAGAGCGGACGCCATGCCTGGAAGTTCGGCGGCGACGCCATGATCACCTGGGTCTACAACTTCTTTCCATCGTTATTCGGAGGGGAGTACATCTTTGACGACATCCGCGTGAACCCGTTCACCTTCGAGCCGATGCCCTATGGCATGGCAACCACGCCGTTGCGCGCTTTTGCGCACGATGTGCCGCGCTACTACATCCAGAATTTCGGCACTGCGGTCTCCCATCCCGACACCAACGAGTACGCGGGATTTCTGCAGGACAATCTGCGCGTTACCCATCGTCTCGCCATGAGCTTGGGCGTGCGCTACGACCTGCAGACTTTCAGTTCCAAAGGTCTGGCGAGCAATCCACTCTGGCCCGCCGCCGGCAAACTTCCCCGGGACACCAACAACTTCGCGCCGAGGATCGGCCTCGCCTTCTCGATCGGCGACCATCATCCGCTGGTCCTGCGCGGAGGGTACGGTCTTTTCTATACCCGCATTCCGCAGATCTACACCTCGACCGTCGCCACCGACAACGGGCTCGCCTCCTCAAACTTGATTCTCGACAACGCCGACTTCTACGACCACCAGCTTTTTCCCCAATACCCGAACCCGTTGGTGAACTGTGCGCTCAACGCCACTTACTGCGCTCCGCCGCCCAGCATCGCCAGCCGCCTGGGCAAGGATGTCGCCGCCTTCGGCAACAATTTCCAGACACCCAAGGTGCAGCAGGCCAGCCTTAGCGTCGAGCGCGAAATCGTCGACCGCTTCGCTGCCGGCGTTTCCTATATGTATGTGCACGGCGAGGATCTCATCCGCGCCCGCGATGTCAACCTTCCGCCGCCGACCGATGTGACCTATCCCGTCTACGATGCCACCGGAACCACTTTCCTCGACAAGTATTACAACGTTGCTTCGTTCTCCACGTGGCAGATGACGCGCACCCTCACCTGCCCATTTCCGCCGTGCATTAACCCGCTGCAGAGGCCCATCTCGCAACTCGGCGCCATCAACTCCTTCGAGAGCGCGGCTTCCAGCGTGTATCACGGCATGACTGTCTCCATACGCCGCCGCATGACCGACGGCTTCTATTTCCGCTTGGCCTACACCTTCGCCCATGCCATCGACGACGGTCAGGATGCTCTGGTCGTGGGCCGCCCGGTGGTGGTGCAGAATTCCTATGCCGCCAGCGCGGAAAAAGGGCCCAGCGTCACCGATCAACGGCATCGACTGGCGTTCTCCTGGGTCGCCGCACCCAGCCCCTTCGGGCGAGGTCAAAAACTCCTCGAAACCCTGTTCGATAACTGGAAACTCTCCGGAGTTATCACCGTGGGCAGCGGGAGGCCCGTCGATGCCCGTATGACCGGCGACCCCAATCAGGACGACAATTCCTCCAATGACCGCCTACCCGCCGCCGGACGCAATGCCTTCCTCGGCCCCGACTACGCCACCACCGATATGCGCCTGACTCGCAGTTTCCTGCTGGGCCATCGCCTGCATCTGGACCTCATCGCCGAGTCCTTCAATCTTCTCAACCGCGACAATCAGAGGGTCGTCATCACCGACGACGGCTACCAGAACAGCGCCGGCGACTTCGTCCAGATCGAGAAGCGCCTGGGCATCAACTACTACCCGGCCCATTACCAGGTTCCCGCCAACTTCCTGAAGGCCACCAATGCCTACGCACCCAGGCAAATTCAATTCGCCACGAAATTAACCTTTTAGGCATAACCGCGCACTCAGAGGCAGGGGTTTCACCTGCCTCCGCGCAGGCCCGGCGATCACTCTATATCCCTACAAACAATCGACTTGCAACGAACAACCATTTCCACCTCATTCCGGACTAGCCCAAAAAACCAGGCTCGTCTTTACATATCTCTTGACTTGCCCAACGAACCTTTGCAATAACTATCCGGTCCAAACGGGACGAGTTTGGGGGTGTAGCTAGTTGGCCGAAGTCAGAATCCAAGAGGGCGAATCTTTAGAGAATGCGCTCCGCCGTTTCAAGCGCAAGGTGCAGCAGGAAGACATCATTAAGGAGGTCAAGCGTCACTCCTTTTACCTGAAGCCCGGCGAAAAGAAGCGCGTCAAGGAAGCGTTGGCTCGCAAACGCAGCCGCAAAAAGGCACGCAAAGAGCAGGACTAATTCTGGTTGGGCCGCACCCCCTCTGGGGCGCGGCCTATTTGTTTTCAGTGACGTCCCGTTTTGGAACGCGATCGACTGGCCGAATCGCTTTCCCCGTTTTACTCAGGCAGTAATCCATGTCATCCGACATGGCCGGGCCGAACCCAGGGGTAAATGGTAACTAGGAATTTGAGGGGGCAAAAACCTAGGGTCTTTTCGTGCGCCACGAAAGTCTCCGGATTTCTGGCCGCGACCGGGCTCCAGGCGGAAGGGAGCATCCTCGATGGAATTCCAGGACAAGTTCTTGAAGTGTGTGGATTGCGGCGCGGACTTCGTCTTCACAGCCGGTGAACAGCTTTTTTTCCATGACAAGCAGTTCCGCAACGAACCCAAACGCTGTAAAGCCTGTAAGGCCAAGCGGGTGGCGGTCTTAGGGGCTGCCCCGGCGCAAGCCGGAGGCGGCCACGGCAAAGTCGAAACCCGCACTACCTGCTCACAGTGCGGCAAGGAGACCACGGTCCCTTTCCGCCCAACCCAAGGTCGACCCGTTTTTTGCCGGGAATGTTTCGTGCAGAAGCGGCAGGCGGCTACGGCGTAACCGGCAGCGATTCGGCCTTAGCTCACCTTCCTCCGAGATTGCGCGAGGGGCCGAGGCTTGCGGTCTTGATGTTTGACCAATAGAGCTTCGATTTGGCGGAGCAGATCCTGCGTGCCTACGGGTTTGACCAGCATGGACTGGACACCCTCCTGGTTCCAATCGCCTTCCTGCGGCGGATAGGCGGTGAGGATGGCAATGGCCGGATCGTAAGGCTGGCGGCGGGCGGCGCGGATCACTTCCAGGCCGGCCTGTTCGTTCTCCATGCGCACATCCGTGATCACCATGTGGTAAACGTCGGCGGCCAACTTCTGGAGCGCTTCTTTTCCCGACGCCGCGGTATGCACTTCGAAGCCGTTGAATTCGAGGACGGCTTTGAGGGTCAGAAGGACGGCAACATCGTCGTCCACCAGCAAAATACGCCGCTTCATACAGCACCTCAGGGGAGCTACGAGGAATACGTTAATATTGTAGCGTGGCCGGCTACTACGTGCAGAATTTTGGGTGCCGGGCGACCCAGGCGGACGGAGCCGCGCTGGAGCGCCAGTTCGAAGAGCGTGGACTGGAGCGCGCGCCAGCGCCCCAGCAGGCTGAAATTGTTGTTCTAAATACTTGCACGGTCACGGCTTCCGCCGATCAGGACGCGCGAGCCGCCATCCGCCGCTTGCACCGTGAAAATCCCAACTGCCAGATCGTGGTGACCGGCTGCTATGCCCAGCGCGCGCCGCAGGAGGTTGCCGCGCTGCCGGGCGTGAGCCGGGTGGTGGGGAATTCGCATAAGCATCGGCTGGCGGAACTGGCGGGGGTCAAGTCTCGGACGTCGGACTTCGGACTTCACACCTCAGACCTGGACCCTCCGACTTTGGACCTCGGACTTCGAACCTCGGACTTTGGCTTGGCGGATTCTGGCGTTGGACTTCGCGCCTCCCATACTGCGGCTGCCGATTCCCGGCACGAGAAAAGCTTCGTTCCGCTGACGGCGTTAGTCGCGAATGCGGGAGGCGGAGAACTTACCGAGGGCCGGGGGCCGAGGGCTGACGTCGGAGGTCCGACGTCCGACGTCCGGGTCTTCGTCTCCGACATTTTCGCTCACACCGAGCTCCTGGCCGCGCCGGTGTTCGATGCCGCCAACGAGCGTACACGCCCGAACTTGAAAGTTCAGGACGGATGCGATAACCGCTGTTCGTTCTGCGTGATTC
>Ga0335077_10004376_pt1 | contig 17224 bp, 17 predicted proteins | sample Lox_Sample_31_FD_207151 | JGI IMG/M metagenome (GOLD analysis project Ga0335077, IMG submission 207151) | Soil microbial communities from Loxahatchee National Wildlife Refuge, Florida, United States - Lox_Sample_3.1 | ecosystem: Environmental > Terrestrial > Soil > Wetlands | place: USA... | reverse complement strand
AACCGGAATACGTTCACGAGTCCTGTGAAGGCAGCCTGAGGCGTCTGGGCATTGACCACATTGACCTCTACTACCAGCATCGTGTCGACCGCAACACGCCCATCGAAGAGACCGTTGGAGCGATGGCGAAACTGGTGAACCAAGGTAAGGTCCGCTACATCGGCCTGTCCGAGGCCAGTCCTGCAACCCTGCGGCGCGCTGCGAAAGTGCATCCCATCACCGCCCTGCAGTCGGAATATTCCCTGTGGACGCGCGATCCCGAGGACAAGATTCTCGCTACCTGCCGTGAGCTGGGCATCGCCTTCGTCGCCTACAGTCCGCTCGGGCGCGGCTTTCTTGCCGGGCGCTTCCAGCGCTTTGAAGACCTGCCCCAGGATGATTACCGCCGCGCTTCTCCCCGCTTTCAGGCAGAGAATTTTCAGAAGAATCTCGATCTCGTCCAGCGAGTGGAAGAAATCGCAAAAGAGAAAAACTGCAGGCCCTCGCAGCTTGCACTGGCCTGGGTGCTGGCACAGGGCGATGACATCATCCCGATTCCCGGCACGAAGCACCGCAACTATCTCGAAGAGAATGTAGGAGCGCTGGAAGTGAAGCTGACCCCCGACGACCTGCGCCGTATTGACGAAGTGTTCCCTTTCGGGGCCGCCTCCGGCGCGCGTTATCCCGAACACATGATGGCGCGGGTCAACGGTTGAAAATGCAGCCCGTTCCCTGGGCGCTTACAGAGGATCGCAGATATAGGGTTCACTGATGAAGACCAGCCCTGCCAACTCCACGAGATCTCTGGCTGCGCGAAGCTGAGCTTCTGGAAGCCAGCAGCCTTTCGGATCTTTGATCCCTTCTGATGTCAATCCTGACTGGCTCCAAATTGCCTTGGCATGGAGGGCTTTGGCAGTGGCCACAATGTTCGCGAGCTCGTCAGGCGGACGATATGCATAGACGAGGTCGGCCTGCTCGGGAGGGCGCCCCAGAGGCCGGACTGTGACCTTGCCCTCGCGGACCTCATAGACCGCATGGTCCGCGGGTTTCGGTCCCCCGCGGACCACAACGTATAAGCCTGCTCGCGCCAGCGTCTCTGGGACATCCTTGCTTGGCCAGTCGATCACGAGCACTGTTTTGACTGTCCGCAGCATTTCCGCAGGGTTCACGATAAGGCCTCAGAAAACAAATCTGCGGATGATTCAGCGCCAGGCGGCGTTGAATCACCCGCATTAGACAATCGCAGAATTCTTACGCCCTCGCCGGACTCTCTCCACCTTTCGCCAGCCCCGGACGTCCCGGTTCCGGCTTCAGAACCTGCTGCACGTCCTCATCCGGCTTGGAGGGTGGCGTGATCTTCGGCAATTCCTTGCCCTCGATGATCATGCGGATTTCATTGGCGTCGAGTACCTCGCGCTCCAGCAACGCCGCGGCAATCTTCACCAGTGTGTCGTGGCCTTCGGCGAGGGTGTTCTTCGCAGTGTCGTAACCCTTGCCCACCAGGCGGCGAACTTCATCGTCAATTTTGATGGCCGTGGCTTCGCTGTAGTCGCGGTGCTGCGCGATCTCGCGTCCCAGGAATATCTGCTCTTCCTTCTTGCCGAAAGTCAGGGGTCCCAGATCGCTCATGCCGAACTCGCAGACCATCTTGCGCGCCAGTTCCGTAGCCCGCTCGATGTCGTTGCCCGCGCCCGTGCTCATCTGGTTCAGGAACATCTCTTCGGCGATACGCCCGCCCATCATGATGGCGATTTCCGTCTCCAGATATTCCTTGGTGTAATTGTGCTTGTCGTCAATCGGCAACTGCATGGTCACGCCCAGCGCCATGCCGCGCGGAATGATGGTGACCTTGTGCAGCGGATCTGAATTCGGCAGCTTGGCCGCGACCAGCGCGTGCCCGGCTTCGTGATAAGCCGTGACTTTCTTTTCCTCTTCAGAGAGCAGCAGCGACTTGCGCTCCACTCCCATCAGCACTTTGTCCTTGGCCAGTTCGAAGTCGTACATCAGCACGGCCTTGCGGTTTTGCCGCGCCGCCGCCAGGGCCGCTTCATTCACCATGTTGGCAAGGTCCGCCCCGGAGAAGCCCGGTGTACCGCGTGCCAGCACCGAAAGATCAACATCATCGGCCAAAGGAATCTTGCGCGTGTGCACCCGCAGAATCTCTTCCCGTCCGCGCACATCCGGACGGTTCACCACCACGCGCCGGTCAAACCGGCCCGGCCGCAGCAGCGCCGGATCGAGAACGTCCGGACGGTTCGTTGCAGCCATCAGGATGACGCCTTCGTTCGATTCGAAGCCGTCCATTTCCACCAGCAGTTGATTCAGCGTCTGCTCGCGTTCATCGTGGCCACCGCCCAGCCCAGCGCCGCGATGCCGTCCCACGGCGTCGATTTCATCAATGAAAATGATGCAGGGGGCATTCTTCTTGCCCTGCTCAAACAGGTCGCGCACGCGGCTGGCGCCCACGCCCACGAACATCTCGACAAAGTCCGAACCCGAAATCGAAAAGAACGGAACGTTCGCCTCGCCGGCAACCGCCCGCGCCAGCAGGGTCTTGCCCGTTCCCGGAGGCCCAACCAGCAGCACACCCTTGGGAATGCGTCCCCCAAGCTTTTGGAACTTCTGTGCCTCGCGCAGGAACTCGATAATCTCCCGCAGTTCCTCTTTCGCCTCATCCACCCCGGCCACGTCCTTGAACGTGACTTTCTTCTGCTGCATGGAAAGCAGCCGCGCGCGGCTCTTGCCGAATGACAGTGCCTTATTGCCGCCAGTCTGCATCTGCCGGATCATGAAGAACCATAGGGCCGCCAACAGCACCAGCGGCGCCAGGTTCAACAGCCAGCTCGGCCAGCTCCCGTTCGTAATGTCCTTGATGTTGATGGTGACGCCCTTGTCGCGCAGCGTCTTGACCATGTCGGGGTAATTGGCGAAAACCGTGGTGTGGAAACCGGAATTATCGCGATACTTCCCGCGCACTTCCATGCCCGTGATGGTGACCTCTTTTACGTTCCCCTGGTCCACATCCGACATGAACTGCGAGAAGTTGACTTCCTTGTCTTTCTGCCCGGCGTTGCTGGTTTTCAATACCTGCCAGAGCAGAATCAGTGACAACGCGATTACCAACCAAAAAACTACGGTTTTTACTGTCGAATTCAACTTAAGGCTCCTGAGATAACTACACCCTGCTCCAAAACTTCAACCGGTAGGTTCCCTGCACCCAAATTAGATGCCGCCCGCGGATTTCGGATAGGATAAATTGCTTGCCTTGGCCATTCTAACCTGTCTTGAAAAAAAATGGGCGGCGATCTGGCTGTGACTTAAGTCATGAATCTACTTCAGCTTGCGGCCGCCAGGTAGGGGAGATTGCGGTGCAGTTGCTCGGTTGAGCTCAATCCATAGCCGACCAGGAAGGTCTCGTCCACCAGAAAGCCGAAATAGTCCGGCTGCAGTTGCACTCGCCGGGCGGATTGCCGGTCCAGCAGCGTGGCCAGCTTCACGGAAGCTGCCCCTCGTGTGCGCAAATCGCTCATTAGGAACTCGCTGGTCACCCCGGAATGCACCAGCCCCTCCACCAGCAGCACATGCTCGCCGCTGATATCCGGCTCGTGGCTGAAGAAGATTTCCAGTGTTTCCTCAGGAGAATTGGGGGACTGCCTCTGATATTTTGGCTTGATGAACTGGCAGGTTACCGGTACCTCCAGCGCCCGCACCAGGTCGGCCATAAACATGAAGCCGTTTTCCAGCAGCGCCAGGGCGTGCACTGTCTTGCCTTTGTAGTCGTCGGAAATTTGCCGCGCCATTTCGCGGACACGTTTTTGTATCTGCTCGGTAGGAATCACGATCCTTAGTGTTTCGGGTCTGGATGTCTGGTTCATGGATTGGGCCGTCCGCTTTCTAACGCGATCTCACGAATCCACACCGCTTCCTCAGTCTCCCTCAGCCCCCCACGTCCCGGAAATCCTCTCAGCCAGACGACTGTCGTTCCGCTGGAGACCACGGGCCACCGCTTGCGCTCCGGCCCGCTAACATGCTGCTTCTGCAGCAGTTCCTTGATCTTCTTTGGAGACTTGCTGTGCGCCGGCCAAAATCGGTCCCCGGCGCGCCAGTTGCGCACGCGCAAGTCTTCCTTCGCCAGCTCCAGCTCTACCAGTTGCTCGGGATTATAACCTTGCGTGCCTTTCCTCGGCACCAGTACTGCCTCAAATCGCGATCCCAGTTCACGAACCTCAACCCAACCCGGCACGGGCAAACAATATTCATAGTCGGATGGCTCCGGCCGTTTGTGCGCACGCTCAAAACGCAGGTCTGCTTTGTGCCGCGAGACCACCCATCCATCTGGCAACATAGTCGAATTTGCTGCGCCCGCGCCCTTCGTGAGCAGGGAGAGAACTTCTTCCACGTGGCGGAATTCGAGCGTCAGCCTGAGAACCGTCGCCGCGGCGCGCACTACTCTCCGCTGCATCGCCAGCGGCAATCCGGCCAGCACGCCCGCCTTCAGGATCCCCGGAGCAGGCATGGCCTGCGGCAAGACTCTCGCAACTTCGTCCGCCCAGTAGTCTTCCTCTGCGCGGGCGACCTCGGCCAGTTCCGCCAGCGTCTCGCGCACTGAGGGATTCAGATTGCGTTCCAGCCGGGGCAAAATTCCATGCCGTACCCTGTTGCGCGCATGCCGGAGATCGCGGTTGCTTTTGTCTTCTCGCCATTCCTGCCCTAGCTCAGCCAAATACTCCTCAAGCTGGCTGCGCCTGGTTCCGAGTAGTGGCCGAACAATGAACCTCGCAGCTTTGCCATCTGGATTCCTGTCGGCAACCCCGCTCTGTGAAACCGGCAAACGCGGATAAATGCCTGCCAGCCCTCGCGTGCCCGTGCCGCGCGCCACTCGCAGCAGGACCGTCTCTGCCTGGTCATCGAGGGTATGCGCCGTGGCGATTTTGTTGAGAGGTCCTGCCCGTAGCAGGCGAGTGAAGTACTGGAGCCGAAGCTCTCGTGCCGCTGCCTCAATGCTCAAGCGATGATCGGCCGCATAACCGGCCACATCTCCGCGATCCGGCAGGAACTCCAGCCTCAAGCCCCGAGCCAGCTCCTGCACAAACTGCTCGTCAGCATCCGCATCGGCCCCGCGCAACTGGTGGTTGAAATGGGCGACAGCCAGGGTGACTCCCAACTCCTTCCGAAGCTCCACCAGAACACGCAACAACGCAACCGAGTCCGCCCCGCCGGATACCGCAACTCCCACGCGGTCCCCGGGCTTCAGCAGTTCGTATTTTTGGATGTATGACCGAACGGCCTGTGCCAGCTTCTGCACAGCCAACATGGTACATCCACCGCGTCAGCCCGGCTTAACTCAACAGGCGGTTCACTTCCGCGTGGGCCGGCGCACCCTCCAACGCTCCATATGTGCCTGAGGCCTTCAGCTCTTCTGCCATGCGTCGAAGCAGTCCCAGCGTTGCCCGCATAGGCGATGAACCGAGGCTAACCCGCGCCACCCCTAATTTCTCCAGTTCCGACACCGTGGGAGAACCCGGTCCCGCGAGGATATTCAACGGACACTGCGCGGCCTTCACCAGCCGCGCGATCGTTTCGGCTTCACGAACTCCCGGAACAAACACGCAATCCGCGCCCGCGTCTCGGAAGGCAACCAGCCTCCGCACCGTTTCGTCATAACGCGTCTCTGGCGCCCCCGCTTGCGCTAGGTACACATCGGTACGAGCATTCAGCACCAGCAAAACACCCGCCTTCAATGCGGCTTCCCGCACGGCCCGAATCTTCTCCACCTGCAACTGCAGACTCACCAGCGGATCTTGCGGGTCATTCGTCCCATCTTCCAGGTTCATTCCCACCGCCCCGGCAGCGATCACCTCGACCGCGGTCCGCGCCGCATCTTCGGGACGATCCCCATATCCAGCCTCCACATCGGCCGTCACCGGCACCTTTGCCGCGCGCGCAATTCGTCCCACCCGCGCCAGCATTTCCTCTTTAGAAATCTTTTGCCCGTCCGGATAACCCAGCGAGAATGCAATCCCCGCGCTGGTCGTGGCAATCGCTCCCAATCCCGCTTCTTCCAATGTCCTCGCGCTGGCCACGTCCCACGCATTCGCCAGCAAAAGGACCTTGCCGCCATGGTGCATGGCCCGGAACGCATTGGCCTTGGCTTTCTGCTCGTCGAGGGCCGTCATAACCTGTCCTATCCTTCGCTTTTCCGCATCTTCGCCAGAAACCGGCTGATGTTCACTACCGCCCGGCCCACCGTTCCTCGCCCGATCTCCTGGGTTTCGTCGGCGGCCGTTACTCGCAGCGTGTAGAAACGCCCGTCGAGCGACTCCAGCACAGCTTCTGCCCGGACGCGCGATCCGATTCCACTCGCCGCGCGATGTTCCACGTTGATCGCTGTCCCTACGGTGATCTCATCCCCCTCACAATAGGGCTGTAGGGCGTGGAACGCCGCTGTTTCCATCAACCGGATCATGTCCGGCGTCGAATACACCGGCGGCAGCTCCGCGTGGTGCGCCGTCAGCGTATGTTTGAATTCGACGGTTTCTTCCGCCGTGCCTCTTGCGCCGATCGGAATCACTTTTGCCACAATCGAATCTCCGCGAAAGTAAAAGAGCCAATGATTCCCGCGAATCATCGGCTCGGTTTCGGACTGAATTATCTCCGCGAGATTAGGCCGCCGCTGTCTTTGCCACGCGCCGGTTTTCGATCCCATCCAGCGCACGCCACAGCGCCTTGGCCGTGTTCTCTCCCGCTGCCAGCGCCTTCTCCGCGGCAACGGGGTTTGCCTGCAGCCGCTTGGCAAGCTGTTGCCGCCACACCTGCGAATGGTAGACATCGGCCGTGGTATGCAGTGTGAAGTAGCCGCAGGTTTTCTCGTCGGCGGCATACATCTCGCGCAATCCCTGCGCTTTCTCCCTCGCTACCCGCGGCACCTGCGATTCATATGCATAGAAAGCGGCCAACGCTTCCTCCGGCGTTCCCTCGCTGGCAACTTTGTGGAAGTGCCGCATCAGTTCCCGCACCTCAGCCAGCGGAGTATGCCCCCGCAGGTCGCGGCGCGATCCCATACCCTCGGCGAAATCCAGCCACAACTCAGAGTGCTCCGGCGCAACTTCGCCAAACGCATCTTCCAGGCCCTTCTCGTCCGCAAGATTCGCCAGCACCGCGCGCCGCAGCTCGCCATCTTCCAGGCGGATGCCCAGCTCAGCCAGATAAGTAGGAAATGCTTCCACGTGATGATAGTAGTCTTGTGCGTACTCTCGCAGGTCTTCGCTGGTCAGTTCCCCTGCGGCCCACGCCTTATAAAACGGATGGCAGAGCAGGTCGTACTTCGCGATCCGCGCGTCCAACTGCTCGAAGAATTCCTTGCTTTGCATAGGTGCACCCTCCGGGAACCAACCAATATACGAGCCGACTACGCTCGTGGCAACCAGCCCTCGCTCGAAATTTTCATTTCGGGAACACAATTGAACATACCCGTGTGATTTCACTTCCGCTCAAGCGCGCCAGACGGATAATGGGCTTCGACCGCCACAAAATCTCCCCATGCTTAAGTCCTTATTTCTCTGTTTCTTCCTTGCTTCAACGGCCGCCAGCGCCGCGGGGCAGAACCCCCTTCCCGCGATCTCCCAGATATCTCCCACCAGCGGTCCCGAGGGCACGCGCGTGCAGATCAGCGGCCGCTCGCTCGATACGGTTACATCAGTTCTCTTCGGAACCTCGCCTGCCGCTTTTCAAGCCATCTCCTCCGAAAAGCTGATCGCGCTTGTGCCCCACCGCGCCGTCACCTCTGCCATCACACTGGTCTCTGCCCTTGGGCGGTCCACAAGTGCTCTTCCTTTTGTCGTCTCCAACGATCCCCGAGTCCCCGAAGAAGTCAGCTTCAAGGCCGGCTATGTCAACCCAGTGACCCCGCCGCCGGAATTCTCCTCTGCCCTCCTCTGGGGAATCGCTATCGCCGACACACGCGTTCCCGGCTACCAGTCCGCCGAAGTGAAAATCGCCCGTGCCCTGCTCACCTGCCGCGTTGACGCCAAAGACTACGTCCTGAATGACGACAGCGGCCGCATCCGCGGCGGTCTTTACCGCCGGAATCCCTGGTTCGGTACCGACCGCCACGAACCCATGCCTTTGGCGACCGACCCGCTCAATCACGCCGTGGTTCTCCATGTCGGCCAGGTTCCTTCGCTTGTCTGGCACTTCTGGAGCGCCTCTCCTCGCGCCACTTTGCCTCCTGGCCATCTCCAGGGCTGCACCGTCAAGGTCCGCGCCTGGATTTCTCCCGGCGCTCTGCTCCAGGTCGGCATGGACTATTGGCGTGACCCTCTCGTTAGCTATGGCGCCGGCGGCAACAATCACGAAGCGGGCGCCAGCAACTGGTATTTTCCCTCTCCCGGCTGGCAGGAAGCTACTTTCACCGATCTCGGTGGCGTGCAGTTCTAGAGGGCTGATTCTCGGCGAAACCCGGGCGGGAGTTTAGAATAGAGACACTCGCGGGTGGGGAACCTTCGCCGAATGTCTGCTTTTACCGAACAATACGACGTAGTTGTGGTCGGTGCCGGACACGCAGGGTGTGAGTCCGCGATGGCGGCCGCGCGCATGGGGCTCAAGACCGCACTCTACACGCTGAACGTAGACCTGATTGCCCAGATGTCCTGCAATCCTGCAATCGGCGGCATCGCCAAAGGCCACCTGGTTCGGGAAGTGGACGCCCTCGGCGGTATCATGGGCGAAATCACCGACGCGGTCGGCATCCAGTTCCGCCTCCTCAACACGTCCCGCGGTCCGGCCGTGTGGTCGCCCCGCGCTCAGTGCGATAAGCAGGCCTACCGCTTGAAGATGCGCGAGGTCCTCGAGTCCCAGCCAAATCTCAAGATCAAGCAAGCTGAAGTGGCGGAGCTGATCGTAGAGAGCACTCCGCATTCGGATGGCATCATTGCTGCAAGTGTTGGGACGGGCGCCTCGCCCGTCCAGGCGGAGCGCAGCTCCGCAGTCGAGGGGCCTTGCCTTTCTGACAACCGGGAGATGAGAACGGCGAACCGCGTCCTCGGCGTCCGTCTCCGCGACGGCCGCACGGTCGGGGCTCAAGCGGTCATCATCACCACCGGCACCTTCCTCAACGGGCTTATTCATTGCGGCGAGCAGCAATATCCCGCCGGCCGTTCCGGGGAACCCAATGCTGTCCTGCTGGGCGAAGCCCTAAAGACGCTCGGCCTTCGCGGTTGCCGCCTCAAGACCGGCACGCCCCCGCGTCTCGATGGTCGCTCCATTGATTGGTCGCGCTTCCAGGAGCAACCCGGCGATCCGGACCCCACGCCCTTCAGTTTCCGCACCCGCCGCGTGGCCCATCATGATTCGCAGGTTCACTGCTACCTCGCGTGGACGACGCCCGAAACCCACCGCATCATCCGCGAAAACGTCCATCGCTCGCCCATGTACAGCGGCCAGATCCAGTCCATAGGCCCGCGCTACTGCCCTTCGATCGAAGACAAGATCGTCAAGTTTCCGGACAAGATCTCACACCAGCTGTTTCTCGAGCCCGAAGGCCTGAACACCAACGAGATTTACGTCAATGGCATGAGCACTTCGCTCCCGGTGGAAGTGCAACTCGAGATTCTCAAGTCCATTCCTGGGCTCGAAACCGCGGAAATGCTGCGCCCTGGTTACGCCATCGAATACGACTCGATCGATCCCACGGAGCTTGAGCGCACGCTCGAAACCAAGAAAATCGCCGGGCTGTTTCTCGCCGGGCAGATCAACGGCACTTCAGGTTACGAAGAAGCCGCTTGCCAGGGCCTGATGGCGGGCATCAACGCTGCCCTCAAAATCAAGCACGAACCGCCGCTCATTCTCGATCGCACCGAGGCCTATACCGCCATCCTGATTGACGACTTGATCTCCAAGGGCACCAACGAGCCTTACCGCATGTTCACTTCGCGCGCCGAGTTCCGCCTGCATTTGCGGATTGATAACGCCGACCGCCGCCTGACTCCTCACGGACGCCGCGTCGGCCTCATCTCCGATGCCGCGTGGAATGAATATCTGGCGAAGCAGGAGCGGTTGGCCGCACTCAAGCTACTGCTGGAAAAGACAAAGCTCACCTCGCAGATGCTTTCAAGTTGCACCACAGAAGATAGTGTAGGGACGGGCGTCCCGCCCGTCCAGGCGGAGCGAAGCTCCCCGGGACCCATCGACTTCTCTTCCAGCCTCGGGCAACCCCTGGCTCAACTCCTCAGGCGACCCGAGATCACGATCGAGCGCCTGATTCCCATCCTCAGCCAGATGCAGCCGGAGTTCTTCGCCGAAACTGCCTCTGTGCTCCCTGTGTCCCCTGTGTTGAGCTCGCAGATCCGTAACGAACTCAAGTCTGTCGAAACCGAAGTGAAGTACGCGGGCTATCTGCAGCAGCAGCAGAAGGCCATCGAGCGTTTGAAGAAAGCGGAGCAGCGCTCCATCCCCGACTGGTTCGACTACTCCTCGGTCAGCGGACTGTCCCGCGAGATGCAGGAGAAGCTGATCAAGATCCGCCCGCGCACCCTCGCCCACGCCTCGAATATTCCTGGCGTCACACCCGCCGCTGTCTCGTTGGTCAACGTCTATATCGAAATCCAGGCTCGACGGCGCGATCAGGCCGCTGCGTTGTAATCCTGGCAGTCTCCGCGCTCAGTGCTGCGGACCCTCCTTACATTCATGTCCGAAAACGGCCAGCCAGTTCCGGCTGTTTGCGCTATGGTAGTGAAGTCATGCAGCTGGACATCAAAACTTGCTCCCGCGCCCGCCTCACCCGCGACCCGCGCTTCGACGGTCGCTTCTTCATCGGCGTGATGACCACCGGAATCTACTGCCGCCCCATCTGTCCGGCGCGGCCGCCGAAAGAAGAAAACGTGCGCTACTTCCCCACTGCCGCAGCCGCCGCCGAAGCCGGACTCCGTCCCTGCCTGCGATGCCGTCCCGAATCTTCTCCCGGAACGCCTGCCTGGCTTGGAACCTCGACCACGGTTTCGCGGGCGCTGCGCCTTATCAGCGAGAGCAACCTCGAGCCCGAGGACGGCAAAGACGGCGGCATGGAAGCTCTGGCCGCGCGCCTGGGCATCGGCTCTCGCCATCTGCGTCGTCTTTTTCTGCAGCATCTCGGCGCCAGCCCCATCACTGTGGCCCAGACCCGCCGTATTCATTTCGCCAAGAAGTTGCTCGACGAAAGCCGCCTGCCGATGCGCGATATCGCACTGGCCGCAGGATTCGGCAGTATTCGCCGCTTTAATGCCACGTTTCTCAAGACCTACGGCCGTTCCCCCAGCCGGCTGCGCAAGCCTAATGGCCGCGACGGCATGATGGGCGAAGACGAATATGGCTTTCAGCTCCGTTTCCGGCCCCCGTACGACTGGGACTCGTTGTTGGCGTTTCTCGCTCCTCGCGCCACGCCCGGCATCGAGGCGGTCGAAAACGGCGCCTATCGCCGGACTTTTCTCTTGCACGGTCACGCCGGATGGCTGGAAGTCACGTGCAACGCCGCCGCGAGCGGGCTCGATCTGCACGTTCACTATCCGCAGCCGCAACATCTGTTTCTCATCATCGAACGAGTGCGCCGCATGTTCGATCTCACCGCCGACCCGGAAATCATCGCCGCTCATCTGCGCCGCGATCCGCTCTTAAACGGTCGCGTGGCCACAAAACCGGGATTGCGCGTCCCCGGTTGCTGGGACGGATTTGAACTCGCTGTCCGCGCCATCCTCGGCCAGCAGGTCACGGTGCGCGGCGCCACCACGCTCGCCGGACGCCTCGTCCGCGAATTCGGCACACCGCTGCCTGATGTCAAGGTCGCCTCGGGTCTAACGCATCTTTTTCCTGCGCCTCAGCAACTGGCAGACGCGAATCTCTCGCGGATCGGCCTGCCGCGCGCCCGCGCCCATAGCATCCGCTCGCTGGCGTGCGCGGTCTGCGAGGGCAAGCTTTCATTCGCGGGTGTCGCCGACGTCGAGGTTTTCAGCAAGCGTCTGTGTGAACTTCCTGGCATCGGTTCCTGGACCGCGCAATACATCGCCATGCGCGTTCTCAGCGAGCCCGATGCTTTTCCCGCCGGCGATCTCGGCTTGTTACGCGCCGTCGGTCTAAAGCACGTCCGTGAACTGGAGTCTCACGCCGAAGCCTGGCGGCCCTGGCGCGCCTACGCGGCGATGTATCTCTGGCAAGTGAATCCGAAAAAAGGAGTCAGTTCCCATGACTACGTACTACACAAGAATGGAAAGTCCGCTCGGCCCGCTGTTGGTGGCAGGCGATAAGTCCGCTCTGCGCGAGATTCGTTTCGTGAACGGGCGCCATGCTGCCAAGCCTGATCCAGGCTGGAAGGAAGACGCTGCTCCCTTGAAAGAGACGCTGCGTCAGCTCCGCGCCTACTTCGCCGGCGAGCTAGAAGAATTTGATCTGCCGCTCGCCCCCGAGGGCACGACTTTCCAGCTCGAAGTCTGGAAGCGCCTCTGCGGCATTCCCTATGGCGAGACGATTTCTTATGGCGAACTGGCCCGCCGCATCGGAAATCCCAAGGCATCTCGCGCCGTGGGCCTCGCCAATGGCTCAAATCCCATTCCCATCATCATTCCGTGCCACCGTGTCATCGGCAGCAACGGCAAGCTCACCGGCTACGGAGGCGGCTTGCCCATTAAGGAAAAGCTCCTGGCTCTCGAACGCCGTCAGCTCCGTCTGCTCTAGGGTTGCGTGGCTGCCCCTGGCAGCCCGCATCCCCTTCAGTTACTATAGATTTAAGTATTTCTTCGATCGGCCCGCATCTAATTGCCTATGAAAAAGCTCGCTCTCGGACTTGTAATCCTGTTCACTGCCTTGGCCGCGGCCCAGGATGTCAACCCGGCTCTCCGTCCGCCCAAAGGCTCGCAGGTCGCCATCGTGGTTTTCGAGGATCTGCAATGCCCGCAGTGCCGCCGTCAGGCTCCACTAGTGAAACAGGCGGGAGCCACTTACAAGATCCCCGTCATCCGCCACGATTTTCCCCTGCCCATGCACAACTGGTCGTACGACGCTGCCGTGATCGCTCACTACTTCGATTCTCAGTCCAAGCAATTGGGCACAGACTTCCGCGACTATGTCTTTGAACATCAGCTCGAGATCTTCCCCGGCACGCTCCGCGGATTCGCCGAGAAATTCGCCGCCGAGCACAAAGTGAACCTGCCCTTCGTGATTGATCCCCAGGGCAAGTTCGCCGCTGAAGTCAACGCCGAGCGCGAACTGGGAAACCGTCTGGGGGTCAACCACACTCCTACTATTTACGTAGTAAGTGCCAAGCCCCAGGGCAAGCCTTTTGTGGAAGTGAAAGACCCGCGCAACGAACTATTTCAGGCCATCGACGCTATGAAGCGGGAGTAGAGGAACCGCGCCCCCGCTCCCAATCCAAACTTATCCCCGCTCGAACGCATGTTTCTTCTCCAGCTCTTCGAGCGCCGCCCGCATGTCCCGCTCAAACTTTTCTCCCTGCTTCATCCACCCGGCGTCCGCCGTCGCCCACTCGCCCTCCAGTCGGACAATCCCGTCCCCTTCGAGCTTCCGCCCCAGCTCCAGCATGTGCTCCACCGTCGTTTCTACATACAGTGCTTCCGTCGGATCGCCCACCCAGACCCTGCCGCCACGCAGCCGCGTCTGCCAATAAATCTTCCGCGACAACAGCAGCGTCATATCTTCTTCCGTTGCCTTGCCGAATACCCATTTTTCCCGCTTGAAGTCGTAATGTCGGCTCGAAAAGTTCACCGGCACCAACTTGCCCGACTTCACAAATTCCAGTTGCCGCCGGTCCACTTCCTTGCGCAGCGAATTGATCACCGGCGCCTCCGCATCTTTCTGGTCGAGCGAAGCCATGACCTCCCGCACGGTCAGGGAAAGGTTCACCGCCACCGGCGCGTGCAGCCCTTCTGTGTTCTCCAGCCGGATATCGCCGTGCAGCACCCAGAAATCTGCCCCCGAAGTCGATCGGTGAAACGGCCACTCCAATTGGAATGACAGCGGCAGCCCCGTCAGGCTGACGTAGACTCGCTTACCTGTGCTCTCTGCCGCACTGCTCATCGCCCTCAACCCTCGCTGTTCTAGATATCCTTAACCGAAGCTAGCAGGATATTTGATTCCCTCCCTCAGCTTCAAACCGTCGCCGCTCGGCATAGGGCCAATCGTTCTGAGCGACTCGGCTCCCCTTAACAAAGTCGCCCTTCCTGAGCTACGATTCTGGCCATGGCTCCGGCCGCGCTGCTGCTCTTCTTCGCCGTCATCGTCGTCGTTTTCGTGGGCGGTGGTGTCGTCGGACTCATCACCGGGCGCCGCCAGCGCACCCTGCAGCGCCGCACCCCACCCCTGCGCCGCCCCGGTCGTCGCCTCCGCGGCTGAACTGTTTTCCCACTTCCCGCACTGAATGTCCGCGATCTCAGCTCGTTAGCCTTTGAAAGTCCCGCTGTTCTCAGCCAGCCCATCCCACATGGTTGCTCCCAGGATTCTTATCGTCTCAGGTTCCCCCCAAACTTCAAAAAGAAAGGCGGCCTTTTTTCGGCCGCCCTTCGCACCCGATTTCAAACCAACTCTCAGCCGGCGACCACCGCTCTCGCCAGGTCCTTTTTCGGATTCATCACCGCAATCGTGGCCAGCAGCTCGTTGATGCTCCGGCCGCTGTCCATGCAGGCATCCACCTGCGGATGCCGTCCTCCGTCCGCATGTGTCACCAGCACCCGCGTCTGCGGATTCGCCTTCTTCACTATGTAAGGCAAATGATGCCGGTCATCTCGCGTGAGGGTGGCGCCCAGCAGCACCAGGTCGAACTTTCCCTTCCGCAGTGCTTCTTCCACGCCTTTGCGCCCCAGCACCGCTTCTACCTCGTGTCCTGCCTTCTGGATGGAACTTGCCTGCTCCGCGAGCACTTCCGGATTACCTTCGCCGTAGAGAATCTTCAGTTGGAACGACGGTTTTCCCCAATTTCCCATGTGTGACTTGACCCAGCCTTTCTTCCTGCTGGTCGTCACCGTACCAATGCTCTGAGGGGCTGGAAACATCACCGAAGGCCAACTCCCACACGTCCCAAAGTCCCTGTCAGCCTCCGCTACGGCTGCAGTGGCCTTATTCCACGGTAGTGGTGCCGTTTGATTTTCACAGGGCTGGCTTTGGCAATCCGCAGTGTGCGAGACTGTGGTCATGCCGAAACGGGCGATTCGTCTTGTGAAGCACATCGGTTCTACTCCTGTCCTAGCCGTGTGCATGGCCTGTAATGCTGCCTGACGATCTCGTAGCGAAATTGAGCCAATGCGCCACGAATGACTTTGTAAAGCCACGCGACCATTGGTTCCACGTGCTCGCGGGATTTACAGGCACTGTATTCGTGGGCTTACTACTCGAATTTCCAGAGCTACGGTACGAACTAAAGCTAATCGCGCGGGATTGGATCCCATATTTCAGGCATCGGATACTCACGCCGCCAGAACATCGGTTACATGCGGCAAAAGTGCTAGCGTTCGTTGGCTGGCTGCTAATTGTCGCGGGAGTCGGCGGAGAGAGATATGCGGAAGTGAAAGTTAAGGATTTAGACGCGAGTATCCAAGAATGCAGCGATTCCAAAGTACGCGAAGCGATTCTGGAAGCAGGCGATGCCGCAACATCTGCCAAGAACGCCAGAGATGAAGCCGATGCGGCTAAGGATGCGGCTGGCAAGGCGGTGGCCGCGTCATCAAAAGCTGCGGCTGCTGCGAATGGAGCACTCTTGGAGGTAAATTCCTCTGAGGCTGACATTAAAGTTGCGAAACAGCAAGCCGCCGAAGCTGAAGCGCATCTCTCGGACGCGCTTAAGATAGGCGAGGAAGCAACGGCGCAATTAAATCGCCTCAAGGAGCCGAGGTCGCTAATTGAAACAGAAAAGTCATTGAACGACCTAAAAAGATACAAGAACACTAAATACGCTTTCACCTCAGTTGCTGCCGATGCAGAAGCAATAGCCCTTCTCGTGAAGATCGATGATCTTTTGACATCGGCAGGCTGGCAAAGAGTGCCCCCTGAACGGGCGATGGTGCCGCCCGCAATCCAACCCCGAGGTGACTCTGACCTGTCTTTTGTTGTTCCGCAAGGGCTTGGCGTGGGTTTGACGGTGAGGACGCACTCCTCGCTCCCCAATACTGTGCTTAATACGATGGCTTCCGCAGCATGGCCAAATAACGCAAAAGCGGCTATGACACTAAATACCCATCTTTGGACAGACATGTATCCTGCGCCTCCTCGAAGCGAAATGCCTCATCTGGTTGTTGATTTGGGCACTTCGGAAGTAGTGGAAATAGATGTCGGGCGCAAACCGTACTGAGGACGCGAAATGGCACCAGTGCCTATTCCACGCATCACTTAACCGGGTCCCCGCTCTGCGGTACACTTACCGCCCGGAGAAACATATGCGCGCCATCACTGTCTTTGTCTCCCTCTTGATTCCATGCCTGCTGCTGCCTTGTGCTTTCGCCCAGGAGCCTGATGCGGATACCTCCACTACTCTCTGCACCTTTGCCGATGGCAATCAGATGAGCCTTCAGTACCGCGTCGCCGAGGAACACGGCAACGAGCCCCACGAGGGCAAACTCTGGACGCCCGGCGGTTCGCCGCTCACGCTCTTTACTCAGTGTCCGATTGAGCTCGCCAACACCGCCATTCCGGTCGGCGCCTACAGTGTGTACTTCATCCCCGGAAAGAAGAGTTGGACTTTGATCGTGAACCGCAACGTAACTGCCGGTGCGTCCTACGACGAGACGCAGGACCTCGTACGTGCCCCTATGGAAGTCGTGCCTATTGACGTACCCGGCAAGCTGCAGATTTCCTTCGCCCACATGGCTCCCAAACAATGCAGCCTCCGCTTGTACTCCGGGAAAGCCGGGGCCTTCGCGGAGTTCATGCAAAAGTAGCCGACTGCTGCCAGCCGCCATGACTCGTGCCGCCGCTAATGTCGTTCGCGCTCTGGGTATCGTCCTGACCCTGCTGGTTCTGCTCGCCGCCACCGGCATCCTGCTGATGCTCGTCGGCTATGGCGTCTTCAGCCCGCGCAATTCCACCGATCAGCTTGCCGCCGTCGGCCTTGGCCTCTTCTATATTGCGATTCTCGCGGGTGGAGTCTTCCTCATCGTCAAGCTCGGAAAAGGACTGGCAGGCCCGGCGGCTGCCACCGACCAGCCCGTCCAGCCACTCGCTGCCATCACTCCCGCGGATCGCATCCTTATCGACCGCCTGCTGCTCGTACTCCTCG
>Ga0335077_10004375_pt1 | contig 17228 bp, 13 predicted proteins | sample Lox_Sample_31_FD_207151 | JGI IMG/M metagenome (GOLD analysis project Ga0335077, IMG submission 207151) | Soil microbial communities from Loxahatchee National Wildlife Refuge, Florida, United States - Lox_Sample_3.1 | ecosystem: Environmental > Terrestrial > Soil > Wetlands | place: USA... | reverse complement strand
GGGATACAAGCCTAGCCAGAAGACGATGGCGATCATCACGGCCAACACCAGGCTTTCGCGCGGCAGCACATCCGGAATGCGCCAGTGGTGGACGTTGGGACCGCGGAAAACGCGCTCGATCATGCGCAGGGCGTAGAAGGTGGCAAGCAACACGCCGACGGCGCCGAGCACGGCGAGGATGCGGCTCACCTGATAGGTGCCGAGGAGCACCAGAAATTCGCCGACGAAATCGCCCAGGCCGGGGAGTCCGAGCGAGGCGAGAGCGAAGAAGAGCGTCGCGCCGGAGAGTCGCGGCGCGGCGTCCCACAAGCCGCCCATGCGGGCGAGGTCGCGCGTGCCCATGCGTTCCTGAAGCTGGCCCACGATCACGAACAGCGCACCGGTGCTGATGGCGTGGGCCATCATGGTGACGATCACGCCTTCGAGCGCGAGCTGATTCCAGGCGAAGATGCCGAGCAGAACGAAGCCCATGTGGCTGACGCTGGTCCAGGCGATCAGGCGCTTCACATCGGTCTGGCTGAAGGCGAGGACGGTGCCGTAGATGACGCCGGCCACGCCCAGCGCCATCGCGATGGGCGCGAACTGGTGCGCGGCATCGGGGAACAGGGGGACGACGAAACGCAGCATTCCATACGCGCCGGTTTTGAGCACCAGGCCCGCCAGGATGACACTGCCGGCGGTGGGCGCTTCGGTGTGCGCATCGGGAAGCCAGGCGTGCAGCGGCGGGACGGGCAGCTTCACCGCGAAAGCGATGAAGAATCCGAGCATGATCCACATTTGTGTGGACGACGCGAGCGGAGTGCGGAGCAAATCCTCGTATTCGAAGGTGTAGACGCCGGTCGAGCGATGATGCGCGAAGTACAGCGCCAGGATGGCGATCAGCATCAGCAAGCCGCCGAACTGGGTGAAGATGAAAAATTTCACGGAGGCGTAGATGCGGTGCTCGTGTCCCCAGATGGCGATCAGGAAATACAGCGGGATGAGCATAAGCTCCCAGGAGAAATAGAACAGGAACAGATCGAGGGCGAGGAAGACGCCGCCCATGGCGGCGACGAGCCACTGCAGGCACAGATGAAAGAAGCCGACCTGATACTGGATTTCGGTCCAGGAAACCAGGACGGAGATGATTCCGAGAAAATAGGCGAGCAAAAGGAGCAGAAGGCTGAGGCCGTCCATGGCGAGGTGGAAGTGGATGCCCCATTCGGGGAGCCAGGTCCAGTCGATCTGCGCGAACCAGCTTTGAAATTCCGCGTTGCGATTCGCGATCCACAGCCAGATCATGGTCGCGAGACCGGCGGTCATTCCGGCGAGGGCGATCCAGCGCGGGGCTTGTTGACTGAAGCGTCCGGCGATCCAGGAAAGAAGTCCGGAGGCGAGCGGAAGCAGGATCAGGAAGAGCAGGATCATAAAAATATCGCCATGGCCACGAAGACCACGGCGCCCGCGGCGATTCCGGCGGCGTACCAGCGCAGCTTGCCGCTTTCGGTGTAACTGAGGCCGCGCCAGAAGAGCGAGGTCAGATTGGATAAGCCGTCATAAATGGAATCGAGCAGGTCGCCGCGGATGATCCAGGCGAGACGCTCGAATGGACGCACGAAGAGGCGGTCGTAAATCCAGTCCATCGCCCAGTCGGAAAACCAGAAGCGACGGAGCGAGGCGCCGACGGGGTTCGATGCCGCTGCGCGCGCCAGCTCCGGCTTACGGAGATAGACCAGCCAGGCGAGGAGCACTCCCGTGAGAAATATGGCCGCGGTGATGGCGCTGGTCACGGTCTCGGTGAGTGCTGCTGGGGCTGAAGATTGGGGGAGCTGCGGAAGTGCGCCCCCTACGAATGCGAGGAACGGTTTTTTATCGTAGCCGCCGACGATCGAGAGCGTGGCCAGCGTGACCACCGGAATCGTGACGGCGAGTCCCGGACGATGCGAGACCGGAGTGCGAACTTCGCCGAAGAAAACCACGAAGATGAGGCGGAAGGTATAAAACGAGGTCAGCAGCACTCCGAATAGTGCCACGGCCCACCATGCGATTCCGCCCAGTTGAGAGGTTCCCGCGCTCCAGATGATGAAGTCTTTGCTGAAGGAGCCGGCGGTGATGAGTGGCAATCCGGAAAGAGAACAGCCGCCGACGAGAAAGGTCCAATAGGCGATGGGAAGCTCACGATGAAGGCCGCCCATGCGAAAGATGTTGTGCTCGTCATGGAGAGCGTCGATCACGATGCCCGCGGAGAGGAACAGGAGAGCCTTGAAAAAGGCGTGCGTCATGAAATGAAAAATCGCGGCGCCCCAGGCTCCGACGCCCAGAGCGAGAAACATGTACCCGATCTGACTGATGGTCGAATACGCGAGGATGCGCTTGATGTCGTACTGCGTGAGCGCGCTGAAGCCGGCCACGAGCAGCGTCGCGGCGCCGATCACGGCGACGGCGAACTGCACCGGCGGCGCGAGCTCGAACAGCACGTGCATGCGGGCGATCAGGTACACACCCGCGGTGACCATGGTGGCCGCGTGGATCAAGGCGCTGGTGGGCGTCGGGCCGGCCATCGCATCGGGGAGCCAGACTTGCAGTGGAAGTTGCGCGGACTTGCCGATTGCGCCCCCGAGCAGCAGCGCGGCGGCGGTGATCGCGATCGCCGATCCCGCGGGCCACTCGATTGACGCCTGGTGAAGCGCGGTTTGAATCGTCAGCGTGCCGAGCTCGGTGAAGATGAGGAACAGGCCGACCAACATCACGGTGTCGCCGACACGCGTCACGACGAATGCTTTGATCGCCGCGCGTCCGTTCGCGGGATCCTGATACCAGAAGCCGATCAGCAGATAGCTGCACAGACCGACGCCTTCCCATCCCAGGAAGAGCAGCAGGAGATTGTCGGCGAGCAGCAGCGTCACCATCGACGCGACGAAAAGATTCATGTAGGCGAAGAAGCGGCCGTAGCCGGGATCTTCGCGCATCGATTCGGCCGAATACAGGTGAATGAGGAAGGCGACGAAGGTGACGACTACGATCATCACCAGGGAGAGCGGATCGAGATAGAACGCGATCTGCGGACGGAATCCGGCGACGCTGATCCAGGTCCACAGGATTCGCGTGTAGGGCGTCGCGTGGGCGAGGTACGCCGGAACCATCGCTAGCGAGAGGATCGCGGAGAGAGCGATCGATCCGACGCCGGTGATGGCGACGAACTTTCGCGAGACGGTGCGCGAGGCGAGCGCCAGAACGAGTGCGCTTGCAAACGGGATCGCCGGGATTAACCAGACGAGGCCCAGCACGTCAGCCTCGCATCTCGCTGGCTTCGTCGCTGTCGAGCGAGGCGAAGCGGTGATAGAGGCGCAGCAGCAGTGCCAGGCCGACCGACACTTCCGCGGCGGCCATAGCGAGGATGAACAGGAACATCACCTGGCCGTCAGCCTGGCCCCAGCGTGCGCCGGCCGCGATGAAAGCGAGTCCGGCGGCGTTGAGCATGATTTCGAGCGACATCAGGATGAACACGAGATTACGCCGGGCCATCACGCCCGCCAGGCCCAGCGTGAACAAAATCCCGGCCAACACTAACGCGTCCCTCACGGGTATGCTCTGCATCTTGAACCTCCGCCTGCTTGCGTTTTCGAACACCGAGGTGATATGCGGCTACCATGCCGGCCAGAAGCAGCATCGAGGCCAGCTCGACGCCGATCAGGTAACCGCTGAACAAAACGATTGCGACTTGTTTCGGCGTAACGGCGCCCCCGGCGTTTTGCACTCCGGCGCCGCGAACCATGAGATCGATGATTTCGGCAAGCAGAAGGCTCGCCAGAATCGCGGGACCGATCCAGATTTGCGGTGTTTGGAGTCGCCGCTCGATGGCGGTCGCGCGCTCGCCGAGATTGAGCATCATCACTACGAAAATGAACAGGACCATGATCGCGCCGGCGTAGATGATGACTTCGAGCGCGGCGACAAACGGCGCTCCCAGTGTGAAAAACACGACCGCGACCGCGAGCAGCGACACGATCAGGTACAGCAGCGCGTGAATCGCGTTGGCGCGGGTGATCGTGAGCAGGGTGGCCGCGATGGCCACCGCGCTCGACACGTAGAATGCAGCTTCCATGGCAATCTCAGGGCATCAGAGTGTTGACATCGGTGGGCGGGGCTTCGCGCTCCGCTTCGCCTTTCGCCTTGCCGCCGATCTGGACGCCGGCGACTTTCCAGAAGTTGTAGCCGGGACGCTTCCCGGGGCCATCGATCATCAGATCTTCCTTTTCGTAAACCAGATTCTGCCGATTGAATTCGCCCATCTCGAAATCCGGGGTGAGTTGAATCGCGTAGGTGGGGCAGGCTTCCTCGCAATATCCGCAGAAGATGCAGCGAGAGAAATTGATGCGGAAAAATTCGGGATAGCGGCGGCCGGTTGCGTCTTCGGTAGCCTGGAGCGCGATGCAGTCTACGGGACACGCGACGGCGCAGAGATAGCACGCCACGCAGCGCTCGCCGCCGTCGGGATCGCGGGACAAAATAATTCTGCCGCGATATCTCGGCGCGAGGTACGGCTTCTGTTCGGGATATTGCACGGTGATCCGGCGATGGAACATGTGCAGGAAAACGCGCCAGACGGTGGAAAGAATACTGAACATGTCACAATCTCCAGGCCAGCACCACGGCGCCGGTCGCGAGCAGGTTCACCAGCGCGAGCGGCAACATGAGTTTCCAGCCGAGCGCCATCAACTGATCGAATCGCGGACGAGGCAGCGCGGCGCGCAGCAGAATGAAAAACCCGATGCACGCGGACATTTTGATCAGGAACCACAGGATCGGCGGGAGCCACGGTCCCAGCCAGCCGCCGAGGAACACCGTCGCGACGATGGAGGAAATCAGAGTAATTCCCAGATATTCGCCGATGAAAAACATGCCGAATTTCATGCCCGAATATTCGGCGTGATAACCGGCGATCAATTCGCTTTCCGCTTCCGGAAGATCGAAGGGAATACGGCGGGTTTCGGCGAGTCCGGCGATGAGGAACAGAACGAATCCGGCGAATTGTGGCACGATGAACCAGAGATGGCGCTGCGCCTCGACGATGCGAACGAAATCGAATGATCCGGCCAGCAGGACGGTTCCCATCAGCGAGAGTCCCATAAAAACTTCGTAGCTGAGCATCTGCGCCGCGCCGCGCATGGCGCCGAGCAGCGCGTACTTGTTGTCGGAGGACCAGCCCGCGAGCACGATGCTGTAAACGCCGAGCGAAGACATGCCGAGAAAGAACAGCAACGCGATATTGAGATCGTCGACGACGATTCCCGGCGCGACGGGGATCACGGAGAACGAGAGCAGAACGGTCACCAGGAGCACGGCGGGTGCGCAGATGAAGACGGCCTTGTCGGCGAACGGAGGGACCCAGTCTTCCTTGGTGAACATCTTGATCGCGTCGGCTAGGGTTTGAAGGACGCCGAAGGGTCCCACGCGGTTGGGTCCGTAGCGGTCCTGGAACAGCGCCAGGACTCGCCGCTCCACCCAGGGCAGACCGCCGGCGATGGTCAGAGCGCCGAGCAGGATAGCGATGATCGACCAGATGGGATGCGGGCTGGTCATTTCGATGCTCCGATGGTCCCGCGTTGGGGCAGAGATAGTCCGGCGAGCGGCGGAATTCCGGCTGGAAGCGCCGCAACGTGCGGCGGGAGTTCGGTGCGAATGCGAACCGGAAGGCGGAAGTGCTGGCCGTCGATGCTGATTTCAACTTCGCTGTTCTCGGCGAACGTTCTTTCGCCGACGGCGATGTACGGTTCCGGCACGAGCTCCGCGATCGCGGGGGCTTCACGGCTCAGCTCGTCCGATCCGAAGATGTGGTGAATCGGGATGATGAGCCATTCGCCGGGTTCGAGCTGGCGCGGCTCGCCGGGCGCGTCGAAATACGGCGCGGTGTTCGATTGCGGCGGCTCGATCAGCCGCACGCCGGGATCGCCGCCGCGCAGCGGGCCGCCGATTTCTTTTTGATACGTGTTGGTCGCCTGGATCGAGTTCCAGCCGGGGGACCAGAAGAAGGGAATAAGCGCGGCGGGAGGCTTTTGTTCGTTTCCCTCCATGGAGAACGCGAGCGCCGAATCGGGATCGTCGGGAGGTTTGGGCTCCGAGACATGGATGTTCGCGAAAATCGCGGTGCGGCCGCTTGCACGATGCGGCTCGCGCGGGATTTTCGCGCCGACGATTCGAAACTTCGCCGAGGGCGCGGCATCGCGTGCCGGTGCGAGCTGCGGCCATTGAACCGACATCTCGGCCGACACGTCGTCGAGGCTGGACCAGCGGCCGCCGCCCAGCCAGCGCCAGCTTTCGATCACATCACCGTCCGGAGGGAACACGGCGAAGAACCTCTGCGCACGAGCTTCAGCGCTCACCAATGTTCCGGCGGATTCGGCGAAGGTGGCGGCGGGAAGGAGCAGCTCGGCGCGTTCCGCCGTGGGGGTCAGCAATGAGTCGAGGACGATCAGGTGTGGAATGTTTTTGAGGAATGCTTCGACATCGGCGAGAGGCGCGCGGCGATACAGGTCGTTTTCGAGCACGATCACGGTGTCGGCGTGCCCGCCGGCGACCAGGTCGAACGCGGCGCTGAGCGGCTGGCTTTCCGCGATTGCGGATCCCATCGAGTTCGCTTCGGGAACGATGAAATACAAAGCCGCGCCGCACGCGCGGGCGACATTAGCTGCGGCATGCATGACGGCTTCGCTACCGGAACTCACGCCGGAGATGATCAGCGGGCGTTGGGCTTGCTTCAGCGCGCCGGCAATTTCGGAGGCCGCGGCATCTTCGGGGCCCGGCGCCGCGCCGTCGAGTGCGTGCGCGACCGCGAAACCGAACTGGGCAATTTCTTCCGGGGCGCCGCGAAAAACTTTGGTTGCGACGTCGTCGAGGCGAGTCGCGAGCGAAGTGGCGACGAACAGCGGCGATCTCTGATCCTGGCCGGCGTCGCGAACTCCATTATCGAGCCATAGCGGAATTTTGAGCCGGTTCGCGATTTGGAACGATCGCTGCCGGACGGCTTGGCGCAGCGTCAGCGCGATTCGCGGCGCGGTGTTGGTCACGTCTTCGCCGAGCACCAGGACGGCGTCGGACAATTCCATCTCGTGCAGTGTCGGAATAGGGCATGGGCCGTGACGGTAGATGTTCAGAGCCAGTGCGACCAGGTCGCGTTCGCGATCCGCCATGCCGGAAAAGAATCGATCCGGCCCCACCAGCGTGCCCAGGGCGAAATTCGATTCAAGCGATGCGCGCGGCGAACCGATTCCAATTGCCCGGCCCGCGCATAGCGTGTTCCGCAGAAATTCCAGCGCCGTTACGAGCTCCACCGGGTTTCCGTGGAGCATGGGTTTTCGGACGCGGCGCGGGCTGTTGACAAATTCGTAGCCGTAGCGTCCGCGGTCGCACAGAAAATAGCCGTTGACCTCGTGGTTGTAGCGGTTGACAATGCGGCGCAGGATTCCGTAGCGTTCGCCCGCGCTGATGTTGCAGCCGACGCCGCAATGGACGCAGATGGAGGGGGCGAAGGTCTGGTCCCACTTGCGTGTGTAGTGATGCTTCAAAGTTTTGTCGGTGAAAACGCCGGTGGGACAAATTTCCACGAGATTGCCGCTGAACTCGTTTTCAAGAACGCCGTCCTTATCGCGGCCGAAAAAGACCGTGTCGTGGATCGAAAACGAATTCAGATCGCGGCCGCCCGCGTAGTCGCGGTAATAGCGCACGCAGCGGTAGCACTGAATGCAGCGGTTCATCTCGTGATTCACGAACGGACCCAGATTCTGGTTGCGGAAGGTGCGCTTTTCGAAGCGATAGCGGCGATGCGCGTGACCGGTCATCACAGTCATGTCCTGCAAATGGCATTCGCCGCCTTCGTCGCACACCGGACAGTCGTGCGGATGGTTCAGCATCAGACCTTCGATGACGCCGGCGCGGAAGCGAACGGCTTCCGGATCGTCGATGGAGATGCGCGTTCCCTCGGAAGCGGGCGTGACGCACGCCATGACGATTCGCCCGCGCCGGTCGTGCTCGTCCTTGAACTGCTTCACCGCGCACTGGCGGCACGCGCCCACCGAACCGAGCGCGGGATGCCAGCAGAAATAAGGAAGATTGAATCCGAGCGAAAGGCACTGGTGCAGAAGATTCTCCTGCGGATTCACCGGGTGCGGTTTGTCGTCGATGTAAATCGTGGCCATGGCGGTTCAGGAATAGGGGCAGCGCTTTTCGCGGATGTGGCGCTCGAAATCTTCGCGAAAGTGATGGAGCGCGCTCTGCAAAGGTTCGGCCGCGCCGGGAGCGAGCGCGCAAAATGTATGTCCGGGCGCCCACATTCCCGCGAGCTGCTCGAGCTTTTCGATATCGCCCGCTTGACCCGAGCCTTCCTCCATCGCGCCGAGCAGTCGGGCGGACCACGCGAGGCCGCTCCAGCATGGAGTGCACCACCCGCACGATTCGCGCGCGAAAAACTGCATCAGGTTGTGCACCATTCCGACCGGACAGGTGCGGTCATCGAGTACGATCATGGTTCCCGTTCCCATCCGGCTTCCGGCTTTGGCCAGGCCGTCGAAATCCATGGGCAGGTCGAGATCGGATTCGACGATGAAATCGGTGGAGGCACCGCCGGGCAGCAGGCCGCGGAATTTCAGACCGTCTCGCATTCCTCCCGCGTAGCCTTCGAGAATTTCGCGAACGGGCGTGCCCATGGGAGCTTCCCACAGGCCGGGATTCTTGACGTTGCCGCTCACGCCGAACAGCTTCGTTCCGCCGTCGTGAGTGCGGCTCAATGCGCGGAACCACTGCGCGCCGCGATTGACGATGTGCGGCACGCAGCTCAGCGTCTCGACATTGTTGACCACGGTCGGTTTGCCGAACAATCCCGCGGTGGTCGGATAAGGCGGCTTGAGGCGCGGATTGGCGCGCTTTCCTTCGAGCGCGTTCAGCAATCCGCTTTCTTCGCCGCACATGTAGCGGCCCGCGCTCACGTGAAGATACATCTCCAGCGAATAATCCGAACCGAAAATTTTGTTTCCCAGATAGTTCTTCGCGTAGGCTTCGGAAAGCGCTTGCGACAGCCGCTCGGCTGAAAGGCGGTACTCGTTGCGCAGAAAAATGAAGGCGACGTCCGCCTCAATGGCGTAGGATGCGATCATCATTCCTTCGATCAGTTGGTGCGGATCGCGCTCCATCAGAAGGCGATCTTTGAACGTTCCCGGCTCCATTTCGTCGGCGTTGCAGACCAGGTAAGTCGGGTTGGGAACGTCGGGGCCGAGCGGCACGAAGGACCATTTCGTTCCGGTCGAAAAGCCCGCGCCGCCGCGACCGCGCAGCACAGCGTCTTTCACCTGTTGAGTGACTTGCCTGGGCTCGATCCCTCGCAGCACTTTTCGAATGCCCTGATAACCGCCGGCGGCCTCGTAAGCTTCCCGATCGAGCGGCGAACCGTCGGAATGCATTCTCCCGGTGAGCGGATTTTCGATCGACGCGGTCATTTGTATTTTTCAAGCTCCGCCGCGACGTTATCGGAGTTGAGGTGAACGTGCAGCTCGCCATCGACGAGCATCGCCGGAGCGCGGTCGCAGCAGCCCAGGCACACGATGGGCAGGAGGGTGAAACGTCCGTCCGCGGTGGTTTCGCCGAATTCGACGCCCAAATGTGCGGAGATCGCGTGGTGCACGCGCTCGTAACCGACGATCCAGCAACTGACGCTGTCGCACAGATGAATCACGTGCCGGCCCACTGGCTTGCGGTAAATCAGGTTATAGAAACTGGCGATGCCGTCCAGATCCGAAGCGGTCATCCCGAGATATTCCGCCAGATCGCGCACGGCATCGTCGGAAACCCAGCGCCGGTGATTTTGCAGAATCCGCAGGGCGTCGATGGAGACGGCCTGGCGCGTGGGATAATGCGCGGCCTCCGCCTCGATTTCATGGATTTCTTCCTGTGTCAGCATCGCGCCTCCTTTCAGCGGTCGATATCCGCGAGTACAAAATCCAGACTGCCGAGAATTGCGAGCAAATCCGGGACCATCAATCCGCGGCACAGCAGCGGCAAGGTTTGCAGATGCGCGAATGATGGGGTCCGAATGCGCGTGCGGTAGGAGTGCGTGTCGCCGTCGCTCAGCAGATAGTAGCCGTTATTTCCCTTGGTCGCCTCGATGGCCCCCAGAGCTTCGCCGGGAGGAATCACCGGACCCCAGCTCACACCGAGAAAATGGGTGATCAAAGTTTCGATGTCGTGCATGGTTTCCGGCTTCTCCGGCGGAGTCGCATGCTCCGCCTTGTACGCGCCCGGCGGCATGTTCTTTACGCACTGGTCGATGATGCGAAGGCTTTGCCGCATCTCTTCTACTCGAACCGCCGCGCGATCGTAACAGTCGCCGGTTTTTCCGATGGGGATGTCGAAACTGAACTGCTCGTAGCCAGAATACGGCTGCTTCTTGCGAAAATCCCAATCGAAGCCGCAGGCGCGCAGGTTCGGTCCCGTCACTCCCCAGTCGATCGCCTCGCTCACGCTGAGCTCGCCGACGCCTTTGGTCCGTCCCTTGAAGATCGCGTTGCGCATGATTTCGCGGTCGTATTCGTCGAGCCGCTTGGGAAGATAGTCCAGGAAATCGCGCATCATCCGGTCCCAACCGCGCGGAAGATCGTCGGCGACGCCGCCGATGCGGAACCAGTTGGGGTGCATGCGCGCACCGCAGATCGCTTCAATGATGCCGAAGGCGCGTTCGCGATCGTTGAAGGTGTAAAACACCGGCGACATCTGCCCCACGTCCTGCGAGAAGGTGCCGTACCACACCAGGTGGCTGATGATGCGGAACAGCTCCGAGAGCATGACGCGAATGGTTTGCGCGCGCGGAGGAACCTCGATGCCGGCCAGCTTCTCCACGGCCGTCAGATACGCGAGATTGTTGACGACGCCGCCCAGGTAATCGATGCGATCGGTGTAGGGGATATAGGAATGCCAGGTCTGGCGCTCACCCATTTTTTCCGCGCCGCGATGATGAAATCCGATTTCCGGAACGGCGTCGACGATCTCCTCGCCATCCAGTTGCAGCGCGATGCGGATCACGCCGTGTGTTCCGGGATGCTGCGGCCCGACGTTCAGGAAAATAAAATCCTCCTGCTCCCGGCTGCGCGACATGCCCCACTCTTCGGGTCGAAAGCGCAGCGCCTGCTGCTCGGCTTCCTCTTTGCTTTCGGGCAATTCAAACGGACCCATTTCGGTGGCGCGCGCGGGATGCTCTTTGCGCAGCGGGTGCCCCTTCCAGGTCCTCGGCATCAGGATTCGCTGCAAGTGGGGATGATCGTCGAACACGATGCCGAACATATCCCAGGCTTCGCGCTCATACCAGTTGGCCGACGGCCAGATTCGCGTGATACTCGGAATCGAGAGCCGGTCTTCGGCGAGGCCGACCTTGATGCGCAGATATTCGTTCCGGTCGAACGAGAACAGGTGATAGACGACGGTGAAATCGCCGCCGCGCAAGCCATCGCGGTGTTCGCGTGTTCGCTCGTCGACCGCGGTGAGGTCGTAAAGCATTTTGTACGGCTGTTCGATATCGTCCTTGAGAAAACGCAGCACTTCGCGGACATGCTCGGCGGAGGTCCACAGCGTAGAGATCTGGTCCCTGGCGCCGTTATCGCGAATGAGCAAGCCAAGCTCGGTGGGGATCTCGAGGCCGGCGCCGGAAGCGGCCGTCATACCTGATCCGGTTCGCGCAAAACCGTGGTCCGCGCGCGCATGGGGCGCTTCAGGTCGCGCATCGAAGGCAGCGCGGGACGTTCGACGGATTGCGCCCCGACCACCCAGCTCAAAGGCCGCCGCTCGGTGCCGACCGCGTTGCGCAGCAGCAGCACGCCCTCCAGAAACGCGTCGGGCCGCGGCGGACATCCCGGGACGTAAACGTCCACCGGGAGAAATTTATCGACACCCTGCACCACGCTGTAGATGTCATACATGCCGCCGGAGTTGGCGCACGATCCCATGGAGATGACCCAGCGCGGCTCCATCATCTGTTCGTACAGCCGCTGGATCACCGGCGCCATTTTGATGAAGACTGTCCCGGCGATCACCATCACGTCGGCTTCACGCGGCGTGCCGCGGATCACTTCCGCACCGAAGCGCGAGATATCGTACTTGCTGGTGATGCTGGTGGCCATTTCGACATAGCAGCAGGACAGCCCGAAATTGAATGGCCACATCGAATTTTTTCGGCCCCACGCGACCAGGTCCTGAAGCGTCGCCAGCACGATGTTCCTGCGTACGCTGCGCTCGAAGGGCTCGTTCTCTCGAATTTCGACCAGGCCGGACGTTTCCGGGCGAGTTAAGGTCCACTGCATCGGGAAAGTCTCACTTCCGTCCGGAGCGCAATTCTCCGGACCAATCCAGGCCGCCGATCCTCCACAAATACGCCAATGCGATTCCCAAAACGCCGGCGAAAATCAAAATGTCCCAATACCCTGGCCAGCCCAATTCGCGCGCAGCAAGCGCCCAGGCGAAGATGAACACCGATTCGAGATCGAAAATCACGAAAAACATCGCCACCAGATAAAATCGCGCGGAGAGCCGGACGTGTGCCGAACCTTCGGAGACGATCCCCCCTTCGTAGGGCTGGCCCATCGCCGGAGCAGTATGCCGCTGGCCCGCAAGGTAAGAGATCGCCAAGATGGCGGCGGCCAGCGCGAGCACCAGCGCCGCGTACAACGCAAGAGACCAGGTCATCATCACGAGCTGCGACAAATTGGATTACGCCGTCGCGTGGAGAGTTTCACAAAGCGCAATGTGAAACGTGACAGATTCTTCTGCCGGCTCAGAAACTGTATCGCACCGCCAATGATGCGTACGAATTCCGGCGAAACTCGCCGATGAAATCGTTCATGTCTCCGCGAATCCATGCGACGCCTGCCGTCGCGCGCCAGTGCTGGCCGTAGGTTTGCGAATACTCGAGGCGCGTGAACGATCCACCGCCGCGGACCGCTGCCTGAATCGCGAGGCTGCGCCGCGGATCGATGGTCCACGCCGCGCTTCCCACCAAGGAGCGCGCGAAGCCTTCCTCCGGCTGAAACTCCAGCGGATTTCCGGCCTTCGTCAGAACCTCGCCCGCATAGCCGCCGGAGAACGACCATTCTTTGACCTGGCGCTCGAGCTGGATCACGTACAGCGCGTACTGATCTGTGTCTGGGGTGGTCGAAGAGAAATACGCGGCTTCACCTTTCACGGTGAACCATGCGAGCGGAATCGCCGCGTCGGCGCCCACCAGGCGCAGCTCCGGATAATAGCGTTCAATCGCCACGCGGTCGGCCGCCGCATTGAAGGCTGAGGAAAACAGCGGCAGATTATTGTGACCGTCAAACGCGGACAGCGAAAACTCGTAGCCGGATCCGATATGATGCCAGCGCGCGCCGAAATTCGATCCGCCCGGATAGCGCGCGCCCAGATCCTCGATTCCGATTCCCTGCGCTTGTTCCGGAATCACGGTCCAGCGCTGGTCGAGCAGCGGCGTCCGGCTCGGCGTGAACCACGGCTGCCATACCAGGTCGAGACTGTCGTTCGTGGTCGCTTCCACCGTCATTCGAGCCGCGATCACGCCCAGAAAATCCGGCGCGATGACGTTGCTGAGGTAATCTTTCGGCGCAAAAACGTCGGTGGGGTTCAGTATGTCGGCAGCGCCCCAGCGGATGAACTGGCGGCCGATCTCGGCTGTGACGCGGCCCTTGTGAAGGATCGCGCTGAAACGCCGCGCGGAAAACGCCGGGCGCTGGATCTCGCGGCCGTCCCAATCGAGATGCCAGTCGCGCGCGACCTGGCGGTGCGAATCCGCGTCCGCGTCGAAGGCCCCGTAGATTGCGAGCCACGGCGCGATTTTGTAGGACGCTTCGTAGCGGATGAGAAGCTCATCGACCAGGTGGCCGCTATCGCTCGGCGCGGACTTTGGATAAACGTAGGTGTCGTTTTCGATGAATCCGCGCTGCTCGAAATTCTGCGCGAGCACCAGCGCCAGCAGCGCCCCGATCATGACTCGCGCCGTAGCGCGTCCACGGTGAAATCGTCGCTTTTGAGCGGCACGTCATATTCGAGCTTGTCGAACTTGAGAATGGTGCGGCTCTTGCGCGCCACGTCGAGCACTTCGGTGGTGCGTGCGGTCCAGATGTTGTGGTCGAGCTCGAAATCGCGGTACTCGATCACTCGCGCCAGTCCTTTTTTGTTATAGGCCTCGACTTTGGTAATGGTGTAGTTGTCTTTTTTCACCCACAAATACTGGTAAGTGTACTGCGAGCTCTTGCGCGGCCGCGATTCGATCTTCCACTGGCCGTTTTCCTCGCCCAAAAGTTTGTAATAGAACTGATCGACGTCGCGCTCTTCCAGGTCCTCGAAGCTGAAATCGGTACCGAAAAAGCGCGTGGAACGATCTTGCAGAGCGATCCGCTGCTCGCGGCCGATCTCCGGGCGCCACATCCACTGGTCGCTGGCTTTATCGGGATGATTGATAATCAGCAGCGCCACGCCTTTCACTTCGGGAGGCGCGGTGAAGCGCAGAATCGCCTTGCTCGCGCCGAACGAGCCAATCCGTTCGAACACCCATCGCTTGGTCGCCACGCGATTCTCATGGCCGATGACCTGGAGCGTGCCTTCGTAGCGCTGCGAATCGGAATACGTGCGCTTCTGCACTTCCTGGATGATCTGGCGCGGGTCCTGCGCGCGGGCCGCCGCCGCGAAGATCAGAAGGAACGCCAGACCCCTGGCTGTCATGTCGAACACTCGCTCCATCCACAATCCCGCAGTGGTCGGCGTGCCGTCGCGGCTACGCGAAGGGAGGCGTAGCCTACTCATACTCCAGCGCCTCCGTCAGCGAACCCCGCACCGCGCTCTCTGCCGGACCAATCGCCGCCAGAAATGCGGCGGCCAGAATCACCGGCGCAAGCGCGAGTGCGGTCGTCAGCGGATACGAATATCCCAAATCCATTCCGACCAGATCGCGTCGCGAAATCTCGACGGTGTAGTAAAGCTGCACCGCGCCCAATGCCAAACCCAGTGCCAGCCCGATCGCGCCGATCGCCGACGCTTCCATCCACACCGTGTGCCGGATTTGCTGACGCAATCCGCCGACCGCGCGCAGGACGCCGATCTCGCGGCGCCGGTCGGTGATCGATACGGTCAGCGCGTTGACGATCCCCAGCACCGCGACCAGGACCGCGACCGCGATCTGCACGTAGGTCAGCCCGAACCACTGATCCGTGATGCGCGAAACGAAACTGCGCAGATCGGCGTTGGTTAGCACGAACAGGCGCTCGCGTGATCCAAAGCCGTCGAGGATTCGCTGCCGCACATCCGCGCTGCGCGCGCCGGGCGCGAGGTAAATTCGAAAAATGTTTACCGAATCGTCGTTCCAGGCGCGCACGAACACGTCGCGCGAAATCAGCAGGCTGCCCTGCTGATCGGAAAAATCGCGCACGATTCCTACGACCGGCTCGCGCAGGTTCCCGGTGGGCGCGGGAATATCGAGAACTTCACCCAGATGCGCATCGTGCAGCCGCGCGAAATTTTCCGACGCGATCACTCCCTTGCCGGCGGCGGCCTGCGCGTACATCTGATCCTGATTCCCTTCGATTGCCGGCAGCTTCGCGCGTTTTTGGAGATCGTTGATGTCGACGGCAACCAGCATAATGGGCGTATTCTTTACGAGGACGCGCACGCTGCGGACAAGCTGCACGGCGCCTACGCCCTCGACCTTCCTCAGTTCGTCTCCGAGCGAGGCGGGAAAAACAAAGCTGCGCTCGGTCACGCTCTCCGCCGTGGTGACGAACAAATCCGGATTCAGGGCGATGCGCATCCAGTCGCGAATCGCGTTGTAGCTCGAGCGCGCCAGCCCTCCCAGCGAAATCACCAGAGCGAGCGACAGCATCAGCGCCGCCACTGTCCCCGAGGTTCGCCGCGGCGCCTGAATCAGACTGTCGGCCGCGAGCGTTCCTTCCACCGGACGAATGCGCTTGAGGATCGGCCGCAGCAAGTGCGCCAGGCCGAGCGCCATCGCCGGCGCCAGCAGCACCGCCGCCAGCACCACCAGCAAATATCCCCCGTAAAAGATCACCGTATAGCGATTGAACGCCAACGCGACCATCCCACCCGCCGCGCAGACGATCGCCCAGTTCCGGCGTGTCCGGCTTTCGCGCTCATTCAACATTTGATACGCGCCCTTTTGCAGCGCCTTCACGGGATCGACCAGCGCAGCCGCGCGCGCCGGAATCGCCGCGGCCACCAGGCTGGTCAAGAGGCCCATCGCGATCGCAACCCCGATCAGCCAGGGCGCCACCGAAATCTGGTCGGTGTTCTGCGCCACGCCGTAAACTTCTTCGAGCAGCCCTCCGATGTAGCCCGCCATCGCGCGCGCCATCACGATTCCGAATCCCACTCCGGCGAGCGTTCCGGCGAGCCCCGCCATCGCACTTTCTGTGAGAAACAGCGTGCGGATCTGCGCGCGCGTGGCGCCCAACGCGCGCAGGATTCCGATTTCCGCACGCCGCTGCGTGACCGCGATCGCGAAGGTGTTGTAGATGATGAACATTCCGATGAACAGCGCGAATACGCTGGTGATGTTCGACCCCAGAGCGTAAATCCGCGAGGTCGCCTCGAACTGCTCGCCGCGCGAACTGGGCGGCGCGATCTCGAATCCCGGCCCGATCGCCGCGCGCAGCTTGGCGATGCCCTGGTCGAGCGTCACGCCGTCCTCAAGCGCGACATCGATGCGGTCGAACCGCCGGCCGCGGCCGAAAATTTTCTGCGCGGCGTACACGTCCATCACCGCTAAGTTTCCGCCGAAGGCGCTGGCCAAGCCGCCGGGCTTCATGATGCCGCGGATGGTGAACGTTTTTTCGCCCTGCATGGTCTGCATGGGAACGCGGCTTCCGATGCGAAAGCCGTGCTCAGCGGCGAAGGTCCTGGTCACGATCAGCGAATCCGCCTGCGCCAGAAACACCAGCGGATCGTCGAGCGCCGCGTCGGTGGTGTCCAGATCGTAGCTGCGCAGGTTGCGGTCGCCGAGCATATCCACGCCCAAAATCAGCAGATTCGTGCCGGCGACGGAAACCGTCGCCTCGATCACTGGCGCGGCCGCGCGCACCTCGCTCACGTTCTGCACTTTTTCGAGCACGCCTTCCTCAAACCCCGGCTCGCCCGCCGAGATCTGAAGCTGCGTCTGGCCGGCAATGCGGTCGATGGTCTGGCGGAACGCCGCGAGCACGCTCTGATTCGCC
>Ga0335077_10004373_pt1 | contig 17231 bp, 12 predicted proteins | sample Lox_Sample_31_FD_207151 | JGI IMG/M metagenome (GOLD analysis project Ga0335077, IMG submission 207151) | Soil microbial communities from Loxahatchee National Wildlife Refuge, Florida, United States - Lox_Sample_3.1 | ecosystem: Environmental > Terrestrial > Soil > Wetlands | place: USA... | reverse complement strand
TCTATTTCGTTTTTCATGAAAGAAGGATTTTCGTGGTGGTCATTGAACGTTTGAAAATTCGAAACCTTGAAGTTGGAGCTTAGTTATGTACGGAAAATGTGGAAGTTGGTGGCGTGGTGCGGTTGCAAGCCCATTTATGGGAGGCGCATTCCCGTTTGGCCGCGGAGGCCGTTGGGGACGTTTCTTTGGTCCCGGAGAGATTCGCCTCGCGATTCTCTCCATGCTAGAGTCCGGACCGAAACACGGATACGAGTTGATGAAAGAACTCGAAAACAAGTCGGGCGGCATCTACAAAGCGAGTGCTGGTGCGATCTATCCCGCGTTGCAGCAACTGGAAGATGAAGGAATGGTGATCTCCGATACCGCGGCAGGAAAGCGCACCTACTCTTTAACCGACGAAGGCCGCGCGGAACTGCAAAAAGAAGCCGAGACGGTGAAGAGAATCTGGCAACGCGCCGAACAAGCTGGAGACTGGGCTCCCTGGATGGGTCTCGAGGGTGCCGAAGTCATGCGCCCTGCCGCTGAAGTGATGAAAACTGCGCTGAAGGCCGCCACGCGCGGCAGCCACGATTCCGCGAAGATTGCCAGAATTCGCGAAATCCTGGAGCGCTCGAAGCACGAACTAGAAGCCTTGGAGAAGTCCTAGCTGGTGTAGCCCCGGGCGCCTCGCCCGGGGTTGCGCGAAGTGCAATGCATTCCCCGGTGTCTCTGATGGTTTTCGAGATTCGACCAGCAAAATGCGAAGCTTCGTTCAGTCGGGCGGACGAGGCGTCCGCCCCTATATAGCCTTCACTGTCCTGCCTGCAATTGCGTCGCGAGCTGATTCACCGCCGCCACATCGTAGTAGGACGAAAGATCCGCATGCCCCGCCAGCGTCTCCCGATCCGTCCCTTCCACGAGAATCTTCACCTTCAGGAGATTCGGAGTGTTCACTGAAACCGTCTCAATCAACGATGCCACCGTCAATTGCTCGACTAAAACGCCCGAGCGATGCGTATCGGCAAAAGCCGAATTCAGGTCGATGACGGCCACTCCCGGATCGACCAGGTACACGCTGCGAATATCGGCCCCCGCCCCCAGCTGATGAGGGGAGTCCTTATCGAGATATCTGGACAGCAAGGCCCGCAGCAGTTCCTCGGCGCGTTGCTGGCGTCCCGACGGCATGGGAATCTGGGCCGATTCACCGCGCAGCGTGCCGTCGTCATCGTGCGCAATAAAGAGTACCACTCTCTCGCTGGGCCCCGTGACCGGCGGAGCCAGCGGACGCGTGTCCACCGTTGCCGTGGGCTGCGCAACGGCGGTCTTTCGCATATGCCAGGCGTAAACACTCAGACCGAGAGCTGCCGCCACCAGCACCGCGAAGCCGATGATGAGATGACGCGGGATCATCCATTCCGCCTCATGGAGCGTTCCCCAGTTGGTCTCGCGCTCCGGCAATCGCCGTTGCAACCGCACTCGTGACCAGTTGTTGATAGTCCGGCGCCGTCAACTGGGAAACGTCCGATCCTTGCGGCGCCACCTCAATTGCAATCGCCGGCCGGGTCACGTTGTTCAAGGGCCTGAGAGCGGCTGAGAGCGTTCGAACCGTCAACTGGCGTTTCTGCAACTCGCTTGCCACGCCAGACGCCGTGCTTTGGCTCAAGGGCAAAGCAGGATGTTGCGCCGTAGTCCACGAACGAAACGGGCCTCGATCATCTTCTCCGTAGGGAAGCAGCGCCGTATACACCCGCACCCCGTGGCCGCTTCCGCTGGCGTGCACCGCGATGTAAATCGCTGCATGATCGGCATTGGTGAAAATCGCGCGCTGATCTAACGGCAGGTTCGCGTCCGAATCCCGCAGCACCAGCGTAGAGATGCCGCGGCTTTCCAGTTCCCGTCTCAGGCTGCGAGCCAGCGCGACTGTGACATCCTTCTCGTTGAGCGTTGCGCTGAGCGCTTCGCCAGGATCGTCGCCGCCGTGGCTGGCATCCACGACAGCGAAATAGCGGCGGGGTGGCGGGCCCGTTACTGCGGGAACCGGTGTCGCAGGTGGCGCCTGCGCCGCTGGTATGGCCGGGGTGCTCGCAGCCGGGGTGGTACCGCTCTGTGCAGGTGTCGGCACGGGCGAGACGATCAACGTGCGTCCTTCGCTCGCGAACGTCGCAATGACCGGTACCGCAGCGTTGACGGTGATCACGGCCGAGCCATTGCCTTCGCTGTAAGTGGCCGACGGGATAGCCTTACTGCCGAAGGTCAGTGTCGGCGATGCCGGGCCAACGACTGGCTCACGCGAGAAAGTCATTCGCAACGCGCCTGGTTCGGTCGCAATCATCGGGTTCACCGGTGCGCTGAAACGAAAAATGAGCTTTGGTGGATCCTCTCCCGATAACACAGCCGTAAAGTGCGTAGCCACACCGCCGATAAATAGCCGGTCCGACACCTCATGCAACGACACCGGTCCACCCAGAATCCGCGGGAGCAAAGAGCTGAGCGATCCCAGGGGGACCAGTCCGCGATTATTTTCCATTAGGAATTTTCCGCCAAGGTCGGCATCCCGATCCTGCACGCGGGCGCGGCTTTTGTTAACCTGGAACTCGGCTTGTGCATTGTTGTATCGCAGCCGCCACCGCGATCCGTCCGACTTGGCTGTGACCTTTCCGAGCGGCTCCAACAGTTCCAGCAAACCCACGTAGTCGCGGCCCTCTCGTTGCACGACCGGCAGAGTGTAATTCGCCGCAGTCGAATACACCGATAGGTGCTTATCGCCGGAGGCTCCGGAGAGAAGCAAGGCTGATGCAAGAATCAGAGCCAGCAAGCGAAGGAAGTCCATATCGGGACGGCCGCTCCGGCTGTCCGGACGAGCCAAGCCGCGGCAGCGCAAACCCGAAACAGAACTAATCCAGCGCATACGCCGTGAGTCCGCTGAGGAGTTTTGGGTAGAAATCGGTGGACTTCTGCGGCATCACTTCACCCGCCAGGGCAACTTCCTGCATTTTCTGCACCGGGCAGGGATTCATCAGGAAAGCAATATCCGCGGCCCGTTTGCCCGCTACTTCTCGAACGGCCGCGAGCGCTTCCGCCGGTTCCCGCACATACGACAAATTCTGCTGATTGCGGATTGATTCCTCCGAGAGCTTTAAAACCCCCTCCAGCAGAACTTTATGCAACTGCACCACATCCAGGGATCGCTGACGGGAGGATAGACCGGACAAGAACCTGTCTGCAGTTGCTTTGGGCGAATGCAACAGCAGCGAGCGCGAGGCCGTAATGGCGACAAAAGCCATTCCCGTCCGACCCCGCTCCTCGAGCAGCGCCGTTGCTTTCGCTGCGTCGAGTGCACGGTCCACTTCTTCCACCACAAAGAACTCTGCGCTTCCTTTCTGGAAGTCGTCGACCGAGAAGGAGGGCAACGAGTGCACTACTCGATGCGTAGGAAGGATCAGCAGACCCGGGTCGTTCACGTTGACAAACGTCATCATGACGAACTCATACGGAGCCTCGCTGTCGGAAGTCCCCGTCGCCGTCCGGCATTCATTGCGGAAGCTCAGTGCCGTTTCATAGCGATGATGCCCATCGGCGATGACCAGCTTCTGGTCATGCATCTTCGCTTGCACAGCGCCGATCACGTTCGGATCTGAGATCTGCCATACCCGGTGTGCCACGCCGTACTCGTCGGTCACATCGATGGTCGGACGATCGGAATTTGCCAGGAGCGAATCGATCGCGCCGGAATCTTCGTAGAGGAGAAACAGCTGTTCGTAGTGCACCCGGGTTGCGCGTAGCAGATCAAGGCGGTCCGCCTTGGGCTTGGCAAGGGTTTGCTCATGAGGAAACACGATTTTCGCCGAGTAATCCTCGACCCTGCCCAAGGCGATGAATCCGTGCCGCTCAAACTTCTTGCCGGAGGGCGCAGTGAATGTTTGCGAATAGGGATAAATCGAGGGCCCGGAACCCTGGATCAGGACACCCTGTTCCCGCCACTGCCTGCCGCAAGCCGCCGCCCGGGTATATACGTTCTCTGTGGTATTGTCCCCAGGCTTGGAGCGGCCCAAAATAATTCTGACCAGGTTGAATGGGCTAGCGGAGTAGTACTTCTCCTGCATAGCCCGGGTGATCTTGTCGTAGGGTTGGGTCACCACTTGCGCAGCGGTTACCTTCAGTTGGTTGTAGCGAAGCGCACGAAACGGACGGATGTCAGCCATAGGAAACCTTTGATTGTAACAAGTTAGAGGAGATAGGCGGGATAGCCCGCCGAACGGGCTTTCTCAACTGTCAGATCTTCCAGTGCCAGTCAATTTGTTTGTCTCCTAGATTTGACAAAAAGCCTGCTCACTTCGTCGAAAGCTGTGCTAACATCCGGCCCATCGAGGTATTTATGGCCCGCCTGAATGAAGGGCGCCGGTCATCTCGCCCTGAGGCTCCAGTCCGACGTCGGGTTTCGGTTCTCCTTGGGGATCCGACCAGACTCGTGCGGCAGAAAAGCCTAGTTCCCTCCGCCTCAGTTCTTGGCTTGCTCGTGCTTTTGTTAGGATTTTCGGCTCTGGGCCACTCCGCACTGGCTCAGACCGACGTCAATGACATCCATGTCAAGGCACGTGAGGTAGAAAAACCCAAAGACCCGCCAAAGGAGAACATTGTCTCCACCAAGGAGGGTCTGAACGCGCATGTGCGTCCACTCAAGGTGGATGTCGATCTCGTACTTGTGCCGGTGACCATCACCGATCCGATGAACCGTCTAGTGACCGGTCTCGAAAAAGACAACTTCCAGCTCTACGAGGGTAGTTCCCAGCAGGAAATCCGTACCTTTTCCAGCGAAGACGCTCCGGTCTCGCTGGGAGTCATCTTCGATTCGAGCGGTAGCATGTCGAGCAAGATGGATCGCGCCAAGGATGCGGTCGTCGAGTTCTTCAAAACGGCCAATCCTCAGGATGAGTTCTTCATGATCACTTTCTCCGACGAACCGGAGTCGGTCAGCGATTTCACTAGCTCCGTCGACGAGATCCAAAGCAAGCTGGTCTTTGCTGTGCCCAAACACCGCACCGCCCTTCTCGATGCCATTTACATGGGCGTCAGCAAGATGCGTCAGGCAAAGTACGCGAAGAAAGCCCTGCTGATAATTTCCGACGGTGGCGACAATCACAGCCGCTACACCGAGAACGAGATCAAGTCCGTGGTGAAAGAAGCCGACGTGATGATCTATGCGATCGGGATTTATGACCGCTATGCATCGGCCATGGAAGAGCGTCTCGGTCCGCAATTGCTCAGCGAAATCACCGAACTCACCGGGGGAAGGGCTTTCACCATAGACAATCCCAATGACCTCGCCGACGTGGCCACCAAGATCGGTGTCGAGTTGCGCAACCAGTACGTTCTAGGGTACCGTCCAACAAAAGTGGTGCGCGACGGCAAATGGCGTAAGATAAAAGTGAAGCTGTTGCCACCGAAAGGACTGCCGCCTCTCAGGGTCTATGCCAGGACGGGATATTACGCGCCAGCGGAATAGGATCTCGAGGCTTCTGCTACTTCTAATCGTTGTCTGCGTCGCATGTGTGACGTGTGCCCCCGCTAGTGCACAGGAACCGGCATCCCAGGAACAGAAACCAGCTGCCAGCGAACAATCTCCCGCAGCATCCCAGGACGGCCGGAAATCATCCGAGGACGGTCAGAATGGAGTTTTCGTCTTCCGCAAGGACGTTGACGAAGTCATGCTGCATGCGACTGTCGTCGACGACAAGCAGCGCATCATTACCAATCTAGACCGAAATGCTTTCACCGTCTTTGAAGACGGCAAGGCCCAGAGCATCATTTCCTTCCACCACATCGACATTCCGGTCGCCATGGGGATCGTCATCGACAATTCTGGATCCATGCGCGAGAAACGCGCGAAGGTCAACCAGGCCGCGCTCAACCTGGTGCGCTCCAGCAATCCCAATGACGAAGTCTTTATCGTGAATTTCAATGACGAGCAATACCTCGACCAGGATTTCACTCACGACCTGCGCAAGCTCAAAGAAGCCCTGGAAAAGATCGATGCCCGCGGTGGTACCGCACTCTATGACGCTGTAGTGGCCTCCGCTGACCACCTGAAGCAGAATGCTCGCCTTGAAAAGAAAGTCATTTTCCTGGTTACCGACGGAGAGGACAACGCCAGCAGCGAAACTCTCGAACAGGCAGTAAAGCAGCTATCGGTGGAAGGCGGCCCGTCGGTTTATACCATTGGAATCCTCGGCGACGAAGATCATCCCAAGCGTGCCAGGAAGGCCCTGCAGATCATCGCCGACCGCACGGGGGGGATCGCCTTCTTCCCCAAGACTCTCGACGAAGTCGATTCCATCAGTCGCACCATTGCCAACGACATCCGCAACCAGTACGCGATCGGCTACAAGCCGACCAGTCCCAAAAAAGTCGGTGAATTTCGCCAGATCAAGGTTGAGGCAAAGGCAAAAGGCCACGGCAAACTGGTGGTTCGCACCAAGAGCGGCTATTACGCTGGTGCCGAGTCTGCTGCTGCCAGCAAATAACGCCTAGTGGCCGGCCTGCTCCAATAGTTGGGCAGCCGAGTCGATCAGCGCCGCCTCCTTCTCTAACGCCTGCGCCACCCGTACAATTTCCTGCTCGGCTTCCGGGTATTTCTTTTGCTCGATCCCCTCACGGACGCCTGGAACGGTCTTTACGTCGTACCCACTATAGATTCCCGGCGCATAGAGCAAGTGTTTGTACCACGGGCGCCGGGGAAGGCCATCCTCGTTTGTTAGGGCGCGCTCGCTCTCGATTAATTTCTCGTTGAGTGCCCGCAACATGTCCACCTGAGTGTTGCTGAATATCGTCTGACTGTTCGCCAGCGCCTTACGATATCTCTCAGCGCTGCGCGTTAACGCCTCCGCCGCGTTCTCCATCGGGGCAAAATTCAAATGGGGAGGAACGTCCTCGCGCTGTGGCGCGACCGTCGGTCGTCGAGGATCAAACGTGGCCTTGAAAACGCCCTCATCCAGTTCCTGATTACGCTCGCGGATCTCTTCCTGCTTGTCCGCCAATAACTTCTTCAGATCCTTTGTGTACTTCTGGACAGTGTCAGAAAGATCCACGAAGTCAAACGGAAGCACCTCGGCATCCGCAAGACGCATCACGGACGTTCCAACACTTTGTGCGAGGGCACGCCCGTAGACGAAATCGATGTCAGAGAAATGCGTGTACCAATAGAAGTCGTCATAGATGGAATGGTATATGCCTTGCTCGTCCTCACCGCCGTATCCCAGATTCAGGCTGGCAATCCCGAGATGATCCAGAAATCCCGTGAAGTCTGTACCCGATCCCAGCGCCTCAATGCGCAGATCAGCCCTCTGCCGGACTTCCTTGCGATCTTCGCCTTTGGCTGCCGCAATCGCCGAAAGGTGCGCCCGGTCCCACACAGTCATCTTCGTTTCCGGATCCTCAATGTCACGTGCCACGCCATTGACGAACTGTTCCAGGCTGTGCGAGCCGCCCATCTGAAACAGCCCTCGATCATTAGCATCGGTGTTGATGTAGACCGCCGCATGCTCTCGCAACTCTTTGGCATGTGCCTCCGCCCATTCCGTCGAACCCAGCAGCATCGGTTCCTCACCGTCCCATGCCGCATAGATGATGGTCCGACGCGGCTTCCATCCCTGCTTCAGTAACAGCGCGAAGCCGCGCGCCTCTTCCAGAAGAGGACTAGTGCCGGAAACAGGATCCTCGGCTCCGTTCACCCAGGCATCATGATGATTTCCGCGGATAATCCACTCGTCCGGCGCGACGCTGCCCGGAATCTTTACGATCACATCGTTCACTGGCTTAATGTCCCAGTTGAACTCCAGCTTCAGATGAACTTTCGCCGGCCCCGGACCGACGTGATAGGGAATTGGCAGCGTCCCCCGCCACTCAACCGGTGCCATCGGGCCCTTCAATGCTCCAAGCAGGGGCTGAGCGTCCCCGTAGGAAATTGGCAGCACAGGTATCTTCGTCAGGCTCTTCGCATCTTTTAGTGCCAGCCGCTTGGCATCCTGCGTCGCCCCGACGCCCGGGGTAAGCGGATCACCGGGACTGGCGGAAGCAAAGTCCATCACGCTGCCCCGCTGTACGCCATCTGGATTCCGCATCGGCCCCGCCGGAAAAACGACGTCGCGAGTGTATCCGTCGTCTTTCGGTTCAGAATAGATCAGGCAGCCGATCGCGCCATGCTCGGCCGCCACCTTGGGCTTTACCCCGCGCCAGGAGTGATAGTACTTGGCGATAACGATCGCCCCTTTCACCGATACGCCCAGCCGGTCCAGTTTCTCGTAGTCCTCGGGCAATCCGTAATTCACAAAAACCAGCGGCGCAGTAACATCACCGTCAATCGAGTAAGCGTTATAGGTAGGAAGCTGCTCCGATTTTTGATTCGAAGTCGAATCAACGGCCAGTCCCGGTTCCTCCAGCTTCGCCGTGAACTTCGTCGGCTCGACCATCTCAAGCACGCGCACTTTTGGAGTAGGGAACAGCACGTTGAAGGTCTCAATGTGCGCATCGAGTCCCCATTCCTTGAATCGCGCAAGGATCCACTCCGCATTATCCTTGTCGTAAGCCGACCCGACATGATGCGGCCGCGCACTCAGCCGTCGCATGTACTCGCGCAGGTTCCCCGGATCAGGAATACCGCGGAACTTCGTTTCCCACTCACGCTCGATCTGACTCGATTGGGGAGAGTATCCAACTAGAGCGCTTTCATCGGCACCGAAAAAGGCGGACGGAAGGCCTAGAACAAGAATCACCACCACGGCGGCAAGGCGTCGCATTTAATTCCTTTCGTCGTTGGATTGGGCGCCAATTATAGCGGACTGACCCTAAACCCCACGCTTGCTTCCCCCGATTGACGATTCCTTGCCGTCATCCGTACCCTGTAATGTGATTTCAAAAACTTCAGAAACGTCCCGTCTTCGCATCGCCGACGACATCACAAAACTGGTCGGCGAAACTCCCATGCTGCAACTCAAGCATCTGGTGCCTCCCGGATCAGCCGATGTCTTCGCCAAGCTGGAGTACCTGAATCCCGGCGGCAGCGTGAAAGACCGCGCTGCCATCGGCATCATCCGCCGCGCCGAGCAGGATGGCCTGCTTCGCCCCGGGGGCACGATCGTTGAAGCCACTGCCGGCAACACCGGCATCGGCCTCGCCCTGATCGGTGTCAATCGCGGCTACAAGGTCAAGCTCTTTGTGCCGGAGAAATTTTCAGAAGAAAAAGTCATCATCATGCGTGCTCTCGGCGCTGAGGTTACCCGCACTCCTGATGCGGAGGGAATGCAAGGGGCTATCAGGGCCGCCAAGGCGGTGGTTGCAACCGATCCCGCCGCCTTCATGGCCGGACAATTTGAGAATCTAGCCAATCCGGAATTCCACTACGAAACCACGGCGAGCGAAATCTACGAACAAATGGATGGACAGGTCGACGCGGTTGTTCTCGGCTGCGGCACCTGCGGAACGTTCACGGGCGTTGCTCGCTTTCTAAAAGAGAAATCTCCTCACGTCTATGCGGTTGCAGTTGAGACTCAGGGATCGACTTTGGGTGGCGGCCAGCCCGGCCCGCATAAAGTCGAAGGTATCGGCACCAGTTTCACTCCCAAGACTTTCGACCCAGCGGTTTGCGATGAAGTCATGATGGTGATGGACGACGACGCGTTCGCCACCGTGAAAGCTCTCGCTGTCCAGGAAGGAGTGCTCGCCGGATCGAGCGGAGGAGCGGCGGTATTCGCGGCGCTGAAAGTTGCGAAGAAGCTGGGAGAAGGGAAGCGAGTCGTGACGATTGTTCCGGATTCCGCCGAGCGCTATCTCTCTAAAAAGATTTTCGAAGGCGGAATCTGACCGGTCACGTAGGGACAGCCGCCTCGGCTGTACCGTCGGCATGTCCCTATTTGGGTTTGATCGTTCACAGTCTTCTCGCGGGCAGGATCGCACGAAGCTGAACAGATGATGAGTGTAGTTGATTGCATGACAATATCGGCTCCAGTGCCCGAGTAAAGTTGGAGGCGGAGTTCCGCATCATTTCTTTCGGTCGGTGGTAACCGGCTTTGCGAGGTGCCGCGCGGATGGAAGCAGGCTTTCGCTACGATATAACGATAACTACTTATTGACAAACGATAAAACCAGATCAGAATAAAGGTGTGAGTGATTTGAAAGCCCGCCTGTGAAAAGAAGCTCAACGATCTTTCTTCAGGTTGTCATCGTGCTCATCGGTATCGGTGCGCTTATTCTCCTGCTTTGGGAACCGCACATCGAGGGCCGGAATGCTCACGCCACGCTCTTTCAGATTTACTTTCACGATCCTTTCCTGGCGTACGCCTATATTGCGTCCATCGCGTTCTTCGCGGCGCTCTATCAGGCATTCAAGGTGTTGGGATACGTCCGGCACAACAAAGTGTTCTCGCAAGAGGTCGTGAGAGCGGTGCGGACCATAAAACTCTGCGCCTTAGCCATCATCGGTTTTGTCGCGGTGGCAGAGATTTTCATCATGTTGAGCAACAGTGATGATCGTACCGGCGGGGTTTTTATGGGCGTTCTCATCACCTTTGGAGCTGTCGTGATTGCCGCTACGGCCGCGATGTTTGAACGGATCTTGGAGAATGCCGTGGCCATAAAGTCCGAGAACGACTTAACGGTATAAGGCTATGGCAATCATCATTAACATCGACGTCATGCTGGCAAAGCGGAAGATGAGCGTCACTGAGCTTGCCGATAATGTCGGCATCACGATCGCTAATATTTCGGTGTTGAAAAACGGCCGTGCGAGAGCGATCCGGTTATCGACGTTGGAAGCAATCTGCAAGGCGCTGGAGTGTCAGCCTGGAGACATTCTGGAATATAGGAACTAGACCTGAATAAACTCAAATTTGCCGCGAACGCGGGGAGGTCGGATAACTGGCGATAGCAGGGATATTTCGCCAGTCACAGCAACGGTTCGCGTATCAAACCGACACTTCTGGTTTATCCACTCGATACTGGAGCTTGATTGCATGCTCAATGCACTCGGCCTGGAACCGATCTGCATCTTCAGCGTTGGTGAATAGGAAGAACTCGCTGCCTCCGTAACGCTGGTTATGGATTTTGTCGCTCACAATAACATCACTTACCGAATAATGAAATTGTAAAGCTGCTGGCTTCTCGGTTGAAGCGAATAGACCGTCAGCGCTCAGAACGCCCGGTCCTTGGCAATCGTCTTACGCTTGCCCTGCCGAATATAATGGCGGGTCAAAACTCACCCGAACAGGAGTCGGCCCGCGATGTCAGATCTCCGTACTCGGTTGTTCCGCACGTTCATCCTGATTGCCGTTATCGTTACGTTCTCTTGGTCCGCGCACACGCAGGAAGCTCCCGCCAATGCGCCATACAAGAATCCTTCCCTGCCGCTGGAACAACGCGTAGACGACCTGATCGGCCGAATGACTCTCGAAGAAAAAGTTGCGCAGATGCGCGACCACGCCACTCCGATCCCGCGCCTCGGCGTCCCAAAGTACGACTGGTGGAACGAAGGCCTGCATGGCGTCGCGTTTGCCGGATACGCGACGAATTTTCCCCAGGTAATCGGCATGGCCGCCACCTGGGACACTGACCTCGTCCACAAGATGGGCGAGACCGTCTCCACCGAAGCCCGCGCCAAGTTCAACCAGGCGATGCGCGAAGACCATCATGAAATGTTCTTCGGCCTCACCTTCTGGGCGCCGAACATCAACATCTTCCGCGACCCGCGCTGGGGACGCGGCCAGGAAACGTACGGAGAAGATCCCTTCCTGACGGGCCGCATGGGTGTGGCCTTCGTCACCGGAATGCAGGGAAATGATCCGAAGTACTTCCGCGTGGTCTCCACTCCGAAGCACTACGCTGTACATAGTGGGCCGGAACCGCTGCGGCACGGCTTCAACGTAGATGCGTCGCCGCACGATCTCGAGGACACGTACTTGCCAGCCTTCCGCGCCACGGTTACCGAGGCGCATGCCCAGTCGGTGATGTGCGCCTACAACGCCATCGACGGTCCTCCAGCCTGTGCCAACATGATGCTCCTGCGCGAACATCTGCGCGATGCATGGAAGTTCGACGGCTACGTGGTGAGCGACTGCGCGGCTGTCGCCGACGTATTTACAGGTCACCACTACACTCCCGATATGCCCCACGCGGCCGCCGCTGCCGTCAAAGCAGGCACCGACCTCGAATGCGGCTACGGTCAAGGACAAGCGTTTCCATCGCTGGTTGATGCCGTGCATCAGGGACTGATCAAGGAATCTGAGATTGACAACGCCCTGCGCCGTCTCTTCCGCGCACGATTCAAGCTCGGAATGTTCGATCCACCATCGAGCTTTGCGTATGGGCAGATCCCGATGACCGAAGTCAACTCGCCCGAGCACCGCCAGCTGTCATTGCAGGCCGCCCGGGAATCCATTGTGCTGCTGAAAAATCAGGATCACATCCTGCCTCTCCGGCCCGCAATTAGAAACATCGCGGTGGTTGGCCCGACAGCCGAACTCATTCAGGCGCTGCAAGGCAACTATAATGGCCCCCCGCCTTCGCCGGTGTATCCGCTGGTTGGAATTGAGAAACGCTTCTCCTCAGCGAAGATCACTTATGCGCAGGGATCCACACTCGTAGAAGGCTTCGCGATGCCGATCGAGCACACTGCCCTCCATCCCGCGCAAGGCTCTGGCGACGGACTCACCGGCGAATATTTCAGTTCGCCCGACCTGAAAGGGCAGCCCGTGCTCACCAGAACCGACCGCAACATCAATTTCAATTGGGACAAGGTTGTCCCTGTCGATGGCCTGCAGCGCAACAATTATTCGGTTCGGTGGACAGGCAGTTTCACTCCCCCAGCGCCCGGCCAATACCACGTGGGTGTGCGCGTGAACTACTGCTATGCCTGCGAAAACGCAGAAGGCTTCCGGCTCTATCTCGACGATAAACTGCTGGTCGAAAGCGGCGGCAGCACCCCCGAACGGGGTGAAGTTCGCCAGGCGCCTGTCACCTTCGAAGATACGCAACCACACCTGATTCGTCTGGAATATCTGCATGGTACCGGGACCGCCGGAATCGACTTGAGCTGGCAGGCACCGGCGGACGTGCTACGTGAGCAGGCCGTCGAGGCCGCAAGACAATCGGATGTGACGATTGCGTTTGTCGGTCTCTCGCCATCCCTGGAAGGCGAAGAGATGCCCGTAAAGTTGGCAGGGTTCAGTGGCGGAGATCGTACTTCGATTGACTTGCCCGCAGCGCAGGAAAATTTGTTGAGAGCGCTCGCAGCCACCAGCAAGCCGCTGATCGTCGTGCTGCAAAACGGCAGTGCGCTGGCCGTCAACTGGGCTCAGCAGAACGCCAATGCCATCCTTGAAGCGTGGTATCCCGGAGCCGAAGGCGGCACCGCAATCGCCGAAACGCTGGCTGGTGATAACAACCCCGCAGGGCGGTTGCCCCTGACCTTCTACTCGTCGCTCACCCAGGTTCCGCCATTTGAGGAATATTCCATGCGCGGCCGAACCTATCGCTATCTCTCCGAGAAACCGCTCTACGGATTCGGCTATGGGCTTAGCTATACGAGTTTTGAGTACAGCAGTCTGAAACTCCCGGAAAGCGTCAAAGCCGGTAATCCGGTCACGGTGGATGGCGATGTGAAGAACTCGGGTGCGATGGCTGGCGATGAGGTGGTTGAACTCTATCTCACTCAACCGAAGGCATTCGAGACTCCCCTGCGCGCGCTGGCCGGATTCAAGCGAATCCATCTTGGTCCAGGCGAATCGGCCCACGTCAGCCTGACGATCGATCCGCGGTCCCTGGGCCAGGTCGATGCGAAGGGCAATCGCGTGATCGTGCCCGGCGAATATGCAGTCTCACTCGCAGGTGCGCAGCCACAAGAAGCGGCGTCCGTTCAAACGGGCAAATTCAGTGTATCGGGCAAAGCCGAGCTGCCGAAATAGTGACCAAAACCGTGACCATCAAGAGTTGAAGAGGCTTCGGTAGAACTGGCGACGGAAACGAATCGGGGAAGGGCACGAGTTCCACTCATGCCGCTCAGGCGCGAAAACAACCGCACTTTAGCGCCTGAGGTCTGCTCCCTCCTGATTAACTGGATGGGATGGTGGGATTCAATCCCGCCGACTGATGGCGTGCCAAACCTTCGACGCGCTTGTGTTTCAGCGTAACGCTCTACGCGAACATTACAATGAAGCTGACGCTTTATGGATTTAGAGGAATCTGTGGTCTCGCGACTCTTTACGAAATTCTTTATGGTGGCTTGCTTTTGTTTCTCGGCCAGCGTCGGCAGCCGCGCGCAAACTCCCGGTGGTCCTGGCCATGCTTCTGCGGGCGCAGTTGCAGCAATTGAACACGCCGATATCACTCTCAATCCAAACGGGCTTACCATCGAGATCGCCCTCAGCGCTCCTTTTCTGCCACAAGGAGTGCCACTGACAAACCCCGATCGCCTCGTGTTCGATTTCCCGGGATTCACGCTGCCAGCAGGGAATCGGCTAATGCCGATCAACAACGGACCAGTACGAAAATTCCGAGCTGCGCTGTTTCAGCCCGATCCCCCCATCACGCGCCTCGTACTCGATTTGAAGGAACCGGTTAATTTTGAGGTGAAGTCCGTCGGCAACAAAGTCGTGATTGAGGTTCCATTTTCCAGGGCAAATTCCGTTCCTTCCGATTCGACATCTCCTCCCCTATCGGTAGAGAAGAAAGTCGAGAAGAAAAAGGAGCCATGTGGGGACGGTCGCCCCGGCCGTCCGCGTTGCGAAGCAACGCTCAAAGCTGATCAAGCCACGCCCCCCCGCATGGCCGCTACGAAATCCGAGCCCGTGATCTCCACTCCCAACCAACTGTCAACCGTGAGCGCCTACAAACTGCAAGACAAGGCGAAGGCCCTGAAGCTCGAAGATCTCCAGAATCTGGAGCAGAAGGTCAGCGCTGGCGATCCTGAAGCCGAAACCACGCTGGCCCTGGCCTGGCACCAAGCCACTCTGCTGAAGCGCGACGACGCAGAAGCGCTCCGCCTCCTGCACAAGGCGGCTGATCAAGGGTTCATGGCAGCCCAGGAGTCTCTCGGCATTTTTTCGCAGATGGGAATTGGTATGCCGCAACCGGCTCCCGCGGAAGCACTTGAGTGGTACAAGAAGGCTGCGCAACAAGGTTCGTTGGACGCGGCCACCAACATCGCCTTGATGTATGACGACGGTAAAGGCATCCCGAAAGATCCCAAGCAGGCGATGGTGTGGTTTCGTCGGGCGGCTGAGGGCGGCGAGCCTACCGCTCAGTACAACCTGGCATTGATCTATGGAAGGGGCAAGGAAGTACCCCAGGACTACAAGGAGTCTGTACGTTGGCTCACGGCCTCTGCAGACCAGAACGTACTTCCGGCTGTGTTGGATCTCGCCGCCTTTTACCTGCATCCGCCCGACGGTTCAGCCCCCGACGTGGGCCAAGCCATTCACTACTATGAAAAAGCAGCTGGCCTCGGCAGCGCCCGTGCACAAGCGAGGTTGGGAGATATTTTTGCCAATGGTGCACAGGGCAAGCCCGATTACGATCAGGCGGTGATCTGGTATCGGAAGGGCGCGGAGCAAGGACAGCCCGATGCCCAATTCGGGTTGGCCCTACGCTATGCGCTCGGCCAGGGTGTTCCAGTCGATCTCGAGCAAGCATTCCGTCTCTTCGTCGCTGCCGCCAGCCTGGGGCTACCAGGAGCTCAATACAATCTGGCAACCATGTACGAGGAGGGGAAGGGTGCCCCTGCGGATCAGTCACTAGCCCTCCACTACTATCGGTTGTCCGCTGAGCAAGGTATGCCGCAGGCGCAGCTCCGTCTGGGTCAATTGCTGGCGCGTAAGAAGGCCCGCACCGACCAGGTCTCTGCTTACAAATGGCTGATGCTGGCAGAAACTTCGATCAAGGAAAGCTCCCCCCTCCTGGCTGATCTGCGAAAGTCCATGAGCCCGGAGGAAATCAACCAGGCAGAACGCGAGGTGGACAACTGGCGAATTGCCCACTCACCAAATCAGCATAGGTAACCGTCACCGATCTGACGCGTAGGTAGGAAACAACCAGCCTCGAGAGCCAACGTCAATCGCGTGAGCAGAGCACGGTCTCTGCAAAACACCGCAAACTTTTGCACCTTCACTTCAGTCTCAGCCGCCGGTTGATCCAACGCCGACCAAGGAATGCTTTAGCTTCACTTGACGTGGGGTTCAATGCCGGACAAACTGTGGGCTACCGCCATCCAATCCATCGGTTGGCGACCAGGATCTCGTGGGGGAACGGCCAATCCAAAAGAAAAGGTCTTTGTTGAAGACTGTACCTCATTCTCGTTCGCAGACTCGGGAATCTGTTTTCCGATGCCTGCTCGCAGCTCTGCTCTTAAGCTCTCTCTCATCCTCAGCCCAACGTGGTGGCGGTGAGTTGCCGACGTTCCCCAACGTTGGTCCGGGGGGAATGATGACTACTGGTCCGGACGCTATGGTATTGGCCGATTACGCACAAATGTACCTTGACCAGCAGACCCGCGACATGAAAAGGGATGAAGCAGAACAGGAGAAGAGAAAAGCACTGGTTGACTCCGGACTGGTATCAGCCCTCGATCTGGATGCGCCTAATAGCTCGATCCAGGAATACAACCGGGCCATTACCTTGATGAAGGCGCAGAAATCGAAAGAAGCCACCCAACATCTGCAGAAAGCAATCGCGCGTTATCCCAAATTTGTTGCAGCTCATATCGGTCTGGGACTGGCTTACCTTGACCTGGATGACAGCCAGCGCGCCAAGTTGGAGTTCGAAACGGCCGCTCAGTTGGATGACAAGTCTTCCAGCTCTTTTCTAAATCTTGGCCGTCTGTCCTTCGCGGAAAAAGACTTTCCATCCGCGCAAAGATATCTAGAGAGAGCGGCATCGCTTCGTCCCCAGGACCCTGCCATCCTGTCCTCGCTCGTATTTGCGCAGAATCAAAACCAGCAATTTCAGAACGCCTTGGATACCGCCGATCGCGTACACAAACTCGATCACAAGGGCATGGCGAATGTGCACTATGTCGCCGCCATAGCCGCCCGGTCCCTCCAGGACTCGCAGCGCATGGAGCGCGAACTGAACTTTCTAGTCGCGGAAGATCCTTCTAATGCTCTCGCTCCGTCAGTCCGCAAGAATCTAGCGATTCTCGCGCATAACAAGGAGGTGTTGCTTCAGGCTGCGAACGCGGGTACCCCGCAGCAGACAACTCTCGTGTCGACTCC
>Ga0335077_10004369_pt1 | contig 17242 bp, 16 predicted proteins | sample Lox_Sample_31_FD_207151 | JGI IMG/M metagenome (GOLD analysis project Ga0335077, IMG submission 207151) | Soil microbial communities from Loxahatchee National Wildlife Refuge, Florida, United States - Lox_Sample_3.1 | ecosystem: Environmental > Terrestrial > Soil > Wetlands | place: USA... | reverse complement strand
AAGATGTCGATGCTTCCGAGCCCCAGATTGGCAAGACTGCGCTCGATCTGGTCCGCCAGGAAATCGGCCTGCATCGAATGCATGTTCCCCACCACGTCTCCATCTTTTAAGAACGCGGGGACCGCGCCCGGAGTCAGGAATCCGGCCTTGGTGGCCACCACCACTTCGTCGCGACGCGCCTGGCCGGAGCGAAAAAGATCCGACAGAGCAGCGCCGATGGAGCGCTCCGAGCGTTGGTGGCGGTAATTGATCGCCGTATCCAGGCAATTGATGCCGCCGCGCACGGCAGCGATGGCGGCGGCGCGGTAGGAAGCGTCGGTCCGGTCATCGGCATCGCCCAGATAGGTTCCAAGGCCCAGGCTCGAGACATCGAGCAAATCTACTCTCCGGTAGAAGCCGCAATCGCGGAAGGCCGTGAACCGCGCTGCCAGCCGCGCCGTTCCGTCAGGTGTGGCGAAGCCATCGGTCACCGTACGATTGTACCCAAGTGTCTGCGGCGTCACGGCCAAATGGTGCGATTGAGTACATCTCCGGCAACCTGACTTAGGCAGCATTCCATTACCATGAGTCTAGAATCCGAGGGTGAAATGCCTGCCACACAAGTCACTCAAGAATCCGTTGCGACCGGCAAGACAGTTCTGGTTCTGGATGATGAACCGGATCTGCGTAAGCTGGTGTCCGCGATACTAGCCAGCAACGGCTACACGGTGCTCGCCGCCAGCGATGGCGAAAATGCCGTAAAGACTTTCCAGAAAAGCCGACAGCCGGTGGACCTCCTGCTGCTTGACGTCGTGTCTCCGGGATTGTGCGGCCCCATGGTGGCCGACCGCATAGCCGAACTGCAGCCGGGGATACGCGTGCTGTTCATGTCCGGTTACGAGAACACGAACGTGGTGCGCCGCTATGTAGTCGACCCGGGTTTTGCGCTGCTGGCCAAGCCGTTCAACGCGGAGCAACTCGTACGGAAGGTTCGAGAGGTTCTGGAACCGGCTTCGGCCGTGGCCGCGCACGCCGGCTAGTCTTCGACAATGATCAAAACGCTCGCTTGTACTGCACCGGCGGTGCGGTTTCGATGCCGAGCGCCTTGGCGGCGTGCAGCGGGAAATAGGGATCCCGGAGAGATTCACGCGCCAGCAGAGTCAGGTCGGCGCGTCCTTCGCGAATGATGCCATCGGCCTGTGCCGGATCGGTGATCATGCCAACCGCTCCGGTCAGGATCCCTGCCTCGCGCCGGATACGTTCGGCGAACGGCACCTGATAGCCGGGACCCAGCGCAATTTTCGCGTACGGCACCAATCCGCCCGACGAACAGTCGACTAAGTCGACCCCAAGTGACTTGAGGGTGCTCGCCAGTTTCACTGAATCATCGATCGTCCACCCACCCTCCGCCCAATCGATGGCCGAAATGCGAATGAACAGCGGGAGCGAATCGGGCCACTCCCTGCGGATGGCTTCGACCACTTCCCGAACGAAGCGGATTCGATTCTCAAACGCCCCGCCGTATTCGTCGCGCCGATGATTCGACAGGGGCGAAAGGAATTCGTTGATCAGATATCCGTGCGCGCCGTGAATCTCGATCACTTCGAACCCCGCGGCCAGCGCGCGGCGCGCAGCCGCAGCAAAGGCCTCTACGATCGTGCAAATCTCCGCCTGGGTCAGTTCGCGCGGCGGCGTGTCTGTTTCGCGAAAAGGGATGGGGCTGGGGGCCACCGTGCGCCACCCGCCTTCGCTCTCGGGAACAAAGGCCCCGCCCTTTTCCCATGGCACATGCGTGCTCGCCTTGCGTCCTGCGTGGGCGAGTTGCATTCCGGCCACAGCCCCCTGGCTCCGAAGGAAAGCGGCAATTCGGGCCAGTGCGGGAATGTGTTCGTCTTTCCAGATTCCCAGGTCGGCGGGAGAGATGCGGCCCCGCGCTTCTACCGCGGACGCCTCTGTCATGACCAGCGCCGCGCCGCCCACAGCTCGGCTGCCCAGGTGCGCGAAATGCCAGTCGTTGGCGAAGCCGTCCTCACTGGAGTACTGGCACATCGGTGACACAGCGATGCGATGGCGCAAAGTGACGTCGCGAATTCTCAACGGCGAGAACAGATGCGCTGGCTGGGATTGAGGTTCACGGGCGCCCAAAACGGCTTCCGATCGTTCCATAACCTATCCGATGCCCCGGCTGTGCCCGCAGATGCTGACGTCTTACTCTTCCACCGCTTTGGTGTCGATCAGCTTTCGCACATCCGCGATAAATGCATCCAGCGGCTTGGCGCCCAGATCGCCATGCTTGCGATGGCGCACCGCCACCTGCCCCGCCTGCGCCTCGCGATCTCCCACCACCAGCATGTAGGGAATCTTCTGCAGCTGCGCTTCGCGAATTTTGAGATTCACCTTCTCGCTGCGATCGTCAATGGTGGCGCGGATGCCTTCCGCGTCGAGGCGCTGCCGCACCTGGCGTGCATAATCGAGTTGCCGATCGGTGATGGGCAGCACGATGGCCTGCACCGGCGCCAGCCACACCGGAAATGCGCCGGCGTAATGCTCCAGCAGGATCCCGAAAAAGCGCTCGATGGAGCCATAGAGGGCACGGTGCACCATCAGCGGCTGATGCGCCTTGCCGTCTTCGGCGATGTATTCGAGGCCAAAGCGGCGCGGCAGCGTGAAATCAAACTGCACCGTGGAGAGTTGCCATAGGCGGCCGATCGCATCCACCAGCTTGACGTCGATCTTCGGGCCATAGAATGCCGCTTCATCCGGCATCACTTTGACTTTAAGATTGAGCCGCGCCGTAGCCTTCTGCAAGGCATTTTCCGCAAGCTGCCACTGGTCCGCGGATCCGTCGTACTTGCCGCTCGAGCCGTTGTCCCAGGTAGAAAGCTCGGCCTCGTAACTTTGGAACCCGTACGTGTGCAGGGTGTCGATGGCGAATTGCAGGCAGTCGACAATTTCGTCTTCAATCTGGTCCGGCGTGCAGAAGATATGAGCGTCGTCTTGCGTAAACCCGCGCACGCGCATCAGGCCGTGCATCACGCCGGAGCGTTCGTAGCGATACACCGTCCCCAGCTCACCCAGGCGCACGGGCAATTCGCGGTAACTGCGCTGCTTGTTGGCGTAGATCAGAATGTGGCCGGGACAATTCATCGGCTTGGGCTGGTATTCTGCGTCATCCAGTTTCATGGGCGCGAACATGTTTTGCCCATAAAAATTTGCGTGCCCGGAGACCTTAAACAGCTCGCTCCGCACAATGTGAGGCGTGTACACCAGTGCGTAGCCGCGCTTCAGGTATTGGTCGCGCATCCAGTCTTCAATTAGTTTGCGGACCATGCCGCCCTTGGGATGGAAGAAGATCAGGCCCGGACCAGCCAGCTCCTGGATGCTGAACAGGTCCAGCTCCTGGCCGAGCTTGCGATGATCGCGCCTCTTGGCCTCTTCGAGCTTGTGCAAATACTCGTCCAGCTCCTTCTGCGTGAAGAAAGCCGTGCCATAGATGCGCTGGAGTTGCTTGTTGTGTTCGTCGCCCTTCCAATAGGCGCCGGCAATGGAGAGCAGCTTGAAGGCTTTGATCTTGGAGGTCGATGGCAGGTGCGGCCCGCGGCAGAAATCTATGAATTGCGGACCCAGCGTGTATTCGGAGAACACGTCACCGGCACGCTCGCGAATGAGCTCACACTTCATCCAAGCGTCCGAATATTTATTCAGGCCGTCTTGCTTGGGCGTCATCACGCGCTCGTACGGCAAGTCCCGCTTCTGGATTTCCCACATGCGCTTCTCGATCTTTTCCAGATCTTCGGGAGTGAAGGGCGTGGGCCGGTCGAAATCGTAATAGAAGCCGGTATCGATGGGCGGGCCAATGCCCAGCTTGGTCTCGGGAAACAGCTCCAGCACGGCAGCGGCGAGCAGATGAGCCGCCGAGTGGCGGTACACCTGCAGCGCTTCGGGATCCTTCGCCGTCAGAATCTTCAGATCGGCGTCTGCCTCGAGCGGCCGCGTGAGATCGTACATGTCCCCGTTCACCTTGGCCACAATCGCGGCGTCGGCGAGCCGCGGGCTGATGGATCGGGCGATATCGATAGGCCGGGTTCCGGGCTCGACCGACTGCGTACTGCCGTCGGGCAGCCGAACGTTTATGCTACTCATATCGGGAATCTTTCAGAGTAACATGGTCCGTTAAAGCAGAACCACTGGATATGGCGCTTCCGACTCTTTGTCGCGTGCTTTTGGCTCTTTCTTTGCTGCAGGCCCAGACCCAGCATCGGGATTTAAAAATATCTCCCGACAGCGTGACCGGCCTCGATCAACGCAGCCGGCTGTGGGCGGTGGTCGTGGGCATTTCGCATTACGACAATGTTCCCCCGCAAGCGCAACTCCGCTTTGCGGACCGCGACGCGCAGGCGTTTGCTGCATTTCTGCGCAGTCCCGCGGGCGGCGGGTTCCCCTCGGATCACGTGCAGATTCTGCTGAATGATAAGGCCAGTCTCTCCGCCATACGGACCGCGCTAGGCACATGGCTGGCGCGATCCGCCGAACCGGAAGACGTCGTGTATGTTTTTTTCGCCGGGCACGGCGTTACCGAGGGCGAGCATGACGGCTATCTGCTGGCGCGCGACTCCGATCCGCAAAACCTCTACGCCACCGCGCTGCCTATCGCCGAGCTCGACAAGATCATCACGCAGCGCGTGCGCGCAAAACATATCGTTCTCATTGCCGATGCCTGCCACGCCGGAAATATCGGCTGGTCGTCGCGCGGGGTCGCCGAGCAGGTGCTGGTTGGCCGGTATCTGGCCGAAATCGGGCAGAGCGGCCAGGGTGTCCTGCGCCTGCTGGCGTCGCGCTCGGATGAGCGGTCCTACGAAGATCCGCAGTGGGGCGGCGGACACGGAGCGTTCACCTATTTTCTGCTCGAAGGGCTCAAGGGTCAGGCGGACAAGGATCATGACGGAGTAGTTCGCGCCGCCGAGCTGATCGACTATCTGGCATCCGTCGTTCCCCACGAGACCAAAGCGCTGCAGCATCCTCAGGCCGCCGGGCACATGGATCCCGCCATGGCGCTCGCAGTGGTCACACACCCGGAACCCGCTCCAGCCCGTGCGGCGCAGGGAGCCACGTTGGAATTGCACGGAGTGGCCGGGACAGAGGTCTATCTCGACAACCGCTATTACGGACGAATCCGGCCGGCCGGTACGCTGCTGGTGGACCCGTTGCCCGCCGGACCTCACGATCTTTCGTTCGATCCCCCGGGAGGCGAGACCGTCGGACAATCGATTTCCCTATCGGCTGGAAAGACGGTCCTCACTCTGAACACGACGGCGCCGAAACCCAGCGTGGCGCGAAGTTCGCCGGTTGTGGGCGCCATCCAACAAGCCATCGCTGCGGGCAATATTCTGGATGCCGGCGGCGCGTGGGATGCCTACCAGCGACTGGTTAGCGAATCACCCCAAGAGCCCCAGCGATTGGCGGTCGAAACGGCTCTCGGCGCCGCGCTCGAGGAGACCGGCCAGCTCGCCATCAGCGAATACGTGCATGCGCCGATCACCGAAATCCGGCGTGACACCTTCCACCGCGCGGCGCGGGCATTCGCTGACCTCGAAACGCTCAGGCCCGCCGAGCCGCAACTGGAAGCCAAGGAACTGTTTTGCATGGGGCGCGCGCTGGTGGTGGATGGAAAGTACGAACAAGCCGCTACGGCGCTCGGTAAAGCGGCGGCGTTGGATCCCCGAGCCGCCTACGTCCAGAACGCGCTGGGAGTGGCTTATGAGCGTTTAAACAGGAACCGTGATGCCATGCGCTATTTTCAATCGGCCGCAAGCCTGGCGCCGGCGTGGGCGCTGCCGCACCTGCATCTCGGGTTGCAGTTCCAGGCGCAGGGCGAGAAATCCGCCGAGCAGGAATTCAAAACCGCTGTACAGCTTGACCCGCGCCAGCCCTTTCTGCGTGAGGCGCTGGCAGCGTACTATCGTACCCGAGGGCGCAATCAGGATGCCGAACAGGAACTGAGCACGCTGGTGCAACTAACGCCCGGTTACGCACCCGCCTACCGGGAACTCGGCCAACTGTATGAGATGACACGCGAATATGCCCGTGCCGCGGAGGCATTGGAGAGCTATCTTCGGCTGGCGCCCGAGGCTCCGGACAGGGCCGTGATTCTGGATCGGATCGCGAAGGATCGCACCGAAAAGAAGCCTCCTACGCTCAAACGGTAACAAATCTGACCATCCGCGCCACTTGTAATTTTCCAGCACCACCTGTCCCCCGCGCGCCGATTCATCGCGTTATCATGAAGAGGCCTAAAAGAAATTGCGATGAGCGCCATGAGCAGCAGCCCGATCGAAATCGACGACGAAGCCGCGATAGTCGCACAGGCACGCCTCGGTGACTCCAAGGCGTTCAGCGAACTATTGCGCCGATACGAGGGGAAAATATTCCGGCTGGCTCTGCATATTACGCAGAATCGCGAGGATGCCGAGGATGTCCTGCAGGAAGCTTTTCTGAAAGCCTACGAGCATCTCGACCAGTTCCAGGGCCAGTCGAGGTTCTACACCTGGATTGTGCGCATCGCGGTCAACCAGGCGCTGATGAAGTTGCGCAAGCGCAAGTCCGACCGCTCGGTTTCGCTCGATGAGACCATCGATACGGGTGAGGACATGGTGGCCCGCGAGATCGCCGCCTGGGACGAAAACCCGGAGCAAAGGTACTCGCGCGAAGAAATTAACGAAATTCTGGGCAGCGCCATTGACGGGCTGACGCCGATTTACCGCGCGGTGTTTGTCCTGCGCGATGTCGACGGCCTTTCCACTGAGGAAGCCGCCGATGCGCTCGACCTTTCCGTCCCCGCTGTAAAGAGCCGGCTGCTGCGCGCCCGGCTGCAGCTTCGCGATAAACTGACGCGCTACTTCAAACGCAAGGGAGATGACACCTTTGCTTACCTGTAAACAGTTCCTCGACGAACTGAGCGACTATCTGGATGAAAAGACCGATGAATCGCTCCGCAAGAAACTGGAGCAGCACATCAACGAATGCCCGAATTGCTGGGTAATCTGCGATACCACCAAGAAGACCATCCAGATCTACAAGGGCATGGATCCCTTCCCGATTGCTCCGGAGATTCATTCCCGTCTGATGTCCGCCCTGGAACAAAAGATGGCCCGCAAGCCCTAGTTCGTCTGGCTCGGGGCCCAGACCCAGGCGGCCCAGCTTCCAAAGTGTACCCGGCCGGCCTCCGCATTGAAAACCTTTAACGTTGAGATCGAGTCTTGAGCGAACTCCGCGGCCCGCCCGCACGTAGTCTATAGTGGGTGAGTGACCATGACCCAGACGTCACAGGCGGCTGACCGCGATCTGCTCGACATCCTATTCGGTCCGGCTACCGATGCGCGAACCTATCTCAAGCTGCTTTATCTGCTGCTGGGATTCCCGCTGGGCATTGCGTACTTCGTCTTCCTGATCACCGGACTGAGCCTGGGAGCGGGGCTGGCGATTACCTTTGTGGGCGTGCCCATTCTGATCGGTGTCTTTTTCGCCTGCTCGGGATTGGGTGCGTTCGAAAGGCTCATGGCGCAATCGATGCTGCATTTGAGCATTCCTCCGCCCCCCCGGCCAGCGCCCGCTTCCGGAGTGTGGGCGAAACTCAAGTCGCTGTTCGGCAACCCCACCACCTGGAAGAGCCTCCTTTACCTGCTCTTGAAATTCCCCTTCGGCGTTGCCGCATTCGTTGTGCTGGTAACAGCTTTCTCGATATCGGTCGCATTGATCCTGGCGCCGCTCACCTACAGCACGCTGACCATGGATTTTGGCTTCTGCCAGATCAATTCCAAGGATGAAGCAACGGTCTGCTGCCTGGTCGGCGTCGTCCTGCTGCTGGTTTCCTTCCACCTGGTGAACGGCCTGGCGTTCGTGTGGGGCCGGTTTGCCCAAATGATGCTCGGTCCGGAACTGCCGGTTAACCAATAACCCTACTCCGCCACCACCGGATTACGCAGCTCGCCTAAACCCGAGATGCGCACCACCACGTCATCACCGGGCCGTAGCCAGCGCGGCGGGTTTCGCGAGAAGCCCACACCCGCGGGCGTGCCCGTCGCCACCACATCGCCGGCTTCCAGGGTAAAAACTCCGGAGAGATATTCGATCAGCGCGGGAATCCGGAAAATCAAGTTCGAAGTGTTCGAGCTCTGCAGCACCTCACCATTGATGATCATCTGAATGTCGAGCGCATGCGGGTCCGGGATTTCGTCCGCGGTGACGATGGCCGGACCCATGGGCGCGAACGTGTCGAAGGTCTTTCCCATCATCCATTGCGTGGTGGCCATCTGATAATCGCGCGCGCTGACATCATGGAAATTGGTGTAACCGAAGATGTGCTCCTGCCAGCGATCAGCGGGGATATGACGGCCGCCGGTGCCAATGACAAATGCGAATTCGGCCTCGTAATCGGGTTTAGCCGAGAGTTTCGGCAGAACGATCGGGTCGCCGGGCCCGATGACGGCGGTGGAGTATTTCGAAAAGATGGTGGGGACTTTGGGGATCTCCATCTTGGATTCTATGGCATGGTCACGGTAATTCAAGCCGACGCAGATGATCTTCGGCGGGCGAGGTAACGGCGCCAGCAGGCGCGCCTTGGCCAGCGGCACCGCTGCGGGTTTGCCATTGAGCCAGGCCGTGACCCGCTTCCGGGCATCTGCCCCCCCTTCGATGACCGCAAGCAGCGTCGGGAAGCCGGCGCCCTTCAGCCCGACCACCTCGTTGCCCACGATCACGCCGGGTTGGGCAGACCCCTCCTGTTGAAATGTTACGAAACGCATTCTGCGATATTCTCCTAAGTGGAACCGGAAGCGGACATTGTAGCATCGCGACTGATCCCGGCTGTAACGTAACCGGCCTCTCGAACGATCTATACTATAGATCTATTCGGAATTCCCTAGACAAGGAGTATGCCTGTGGGAGACGCATCATATCCAGTTCAGCAGCCGAGCGGTTCGCCCGTCAAAACCGCCGTCATGATCGGCGCCATCGTAGCGCTGCTGGCTTCCAACGTGTATTTGTACCTCCAAATCGACCGCGCCAGAACCGACATGGCCAAGCTGCGCGAGCAGATGCTCACCGAGATTTCAAATCTTCGCGAGACCTCCACGGTGACGAACCAGACCGAGCGGCGTCACATCGATTCGCTCAAGGAAGAGCTGGAGACCACCCGCCGCCAGGCGAGTTCGATGGCCAGCCAGGCCAAGACCGAAGCGCTGAAACACGCCGACGATCTCTCCAAACAGATTGAGTCGGAGCAGAAGCACATGGCCAGCCAGCTCAGTGAGGTCAAAGAATCGGCCGGTACCGCGAACACCAGGGTCACCGAGGTGAGCGGCGACGTGAGCAACGTGAAGTCGCAGCTAGGCACCACGCAGGCAGAGTTGCAGAAGACCGTCGCCGACCTGAAGAGGGTCACCGGCGATCTGGGCGTGCAAAGCGGCTATATAGCCACCAACGGCAAAGAAATCTCCGCGCTGAAGCGCCTGGGAGAGCGCAACATCTTCGAATTCAATCTGGCGAAGACCAAAGCGCCGCAGCGCGTGGGCGATATCTCGGTGCTCCTAAAGAAGACGGACCCCAAGAAGAACAGGTACACCATTGAAGTGATTGCAGACGACAAGACCACCGAGAAGAAAGACCGTACCATTAACGAGCCGGTGCAGTTCTACGTCTCCAAGGCCCACCAGCCGTACGAGATTGTGGTCAATTCTGTGCGGAAAGATCAGATCGTCGGATATCTGGCCACTCCCAAGGACCAGGTGGCCCGCAACTAACAGACGGCAGTCACTCCTGAGGCAGGGCCGAGGCAAACAGTTTTTCCGGCCCTTTGACTTCCACCTTGACCTTCTCGCCTGGCGAGAGATTTCCAGCGAGTGTCAGGGTGTAATGCGCGCGCATCACCTCGAAGATTCGCGGCCCCGGCGATTCGTTCGAAGTTTTCCTCATATCCTTCAGGCGAAACGACGCGCCGCCGGTTTGGCGCGCCAGCAGCTCGAACATCGATTTCTCGTACCCGACCGCGTAGGCCACAAATATCGATACGCCATTGCGCCGGGCGAGTTGGATGACCTCGCTCTCTTTCACCCGGCTGGGACCTTCCAGCCCCGCGGTCAGCATCAGGACGACCCGGCGAAACGTGCTGGCCTGGAACCCGCCGTCGATGGTGGCATAAAGCGCGTCGAGCACGTGCGGGGTGTTTCCGTATTTCACCTGCGCCAGCGCGCGATGGAGAAGTTCATGGCTCGAAGTGAAGTCCTGGATCAAGTCGGCGGAAGAGTGAAAGGAAACCACCGCCATCTGCTCTTTGGGCTGAAGCTGTGAGATGAAATCCTCGGCCAGCGGCTGCACCATAGGGCCCGCCAGGCTGGTATCCAGAAGCAGGACCACGTCGATGATGGTGCTGGCATAGTCGGCGGATTCCACCTGCCGCGGAGTTTTGTCGTCCAGGACGATGAAATCCTCTGCTTTGAGTCCCGTGACGGGTTTCCCGGACTTCGGCTCCACCACCGTGACCAGCATCTTGGTGGAGGCGTGCAGCGACGCCGCGAGGACGAGCAGGAGCAAGGTCAGGCGTGTGCGTTTCATCCCGAAAACAACAGTCTAACCTACCTGCGAATTGGCTCAGTCCTTCAACTCGCCGCGCAAAACCGTAACTGCCTGACCGCCGAGAAGCACGCGATCGCCATTCAGTCGAATGCGCACCACGCCGCCGCGTGGGGATGCCTGGTAGGCCAGGAGCTCGGTTTTGCCGAGGCGTTTGGCCCAGAAGGGCGCGAGACAGCAGTGCGCCGAGCCCGTAACCGGATCTTCGTTGATGCCCGATCCGGGAGCGAAGAAGCGCGAGACAAAATCGAACCCGTTGTTCTGGGAGCGCGCGGTCACGATGACGCCGCGCACCGGAATTTCAGCCAGCAGCGAAAAGTTCGGCCTGGTCGCGCGCACAACGGCTTCCGATTCCACTTCGACGATATAGTCGAATTTGTTTCGCCCGACATATTTCATATCCGCGCCCAGCGCTTCTCCCAGCTGGACCGGCGCATCGGCGGGCTCTTCGGCCTTGACCGGAAAATCCATGTCGATCCAATCGCCCCGCTTATCGGCGGTAAGCAATCCGCTGCGCGTGTGAAAGCGCGCCTGTTCCCCGGGCTTTAGATGCCCCGCTTCCCAGAGCACGTGCGCGCTGGCGAGCGTTGCATGACCACAGAGATCCACTTCGACAGCCGGGGTAAACCAGCGCAAATTGAATCCATCGGCTTGGCGCTCCAGGAACGCGGTTTCCGAGAGGTTCATCTCGATCGCCACATTCTGCATCCAAACCGCGTCGCGCGCCGAGGGCAGAACGCAGACCGCGGCCGGATTGCCGGCAAACGGTTTGGATGTAAAGGCGTCGACTTGCACGATGGGTAAGGACATAGGACCTGGAAATATTGTCGCATCCGGTCTGGCGCTTTGAACTGCATCTTACGGTTACATAGAATGGAGCGCATGAAACTGTTGATTGCGGGCCTTCTGGTAGTTTCCTCAGTGGCTGCTGCGGGCCTGGAAGCGGGTCTCGCCAAGATCGACATCACGCCTTCGTCTTTCGGCCCTATGTATGGCTATGCGAATCGAAAATGTGGGCCGGCAAATGGCACGCACGATCCGCTGTTTGCCAGAGCCCTGGTACTCGCGGCGGGCGGCTCCCGCCTCGCCATCGTGACGCTCGATCTGGGGAGTATCGTTTCCGCCGGTCTCGGGCGCGAAGTCTCCACCAAACTGGGAATTCCGGTGCTGCTGCTCGCGGCGTCGCACACCCACTCGGGACCGAACTTTCTTCCCTCCCAGCCGAAAGCGCCGGGTGTCACGCCACCCTCGTTCGAAGCGTCGCCCTACCAAGTCGAACTGGAGAAAAAGATTTTCAAAGCTGTGGAGCAAGCGGCCTCGTCCATGTTTCCCGCGCGGCTGGGCATTGGCCGCGGCTCGCTGCAACTGGGTTATAACCGGCTGCTCCTGCGCGACGACGGACGCGCCCGTGCGCTGTTCGATAATCTCGAGCGCGTCCCCTATGGACCGCTCGACCCCGAGTTCACCTTGCTGCGCATCGAGGACATGAATGGCGCGGCGCGGGCGCTCATGGTGCACTACGCGTGTCACGCGGTGGTGCTGGGTCCGACGAGTTGCAAGTGGTCGGCCGATTGGCCCGGCGCCATGGTGGCCAAAGTGGAATCCGCCATGCCTGGAACGCAATGCATGTTCGTGCAGGGCGGCGCCGGGGACATCAACCCGCTGTTCGAAGGCCGCACGGGCAAGGAAGATCAGGATTTCGCCACGATGCAAACCATGGGAGAACTGATGGGCGACGACGTGCTTCGAGCTGTCAAGGAGATCAAGGCCACTTCGCCCGCCGGCTATTCGGTCCAATCAACCAGTGAGATGTTGAAATTCGCCGGCCGCTGGGACAAAGAGCAGACCATCGAAGTCGGCATCACCACCGTGCTGATCAATCGCGAGATTGCCATTGCCGCGGTACCCGGCGAGCCCATGCACAAATTCCAGACGTACTGGAAGGAGCACGCCGACGTCCCCTACCCGCTCTTCTACGGATACACCTACAGCGCGGGTGGCGTCTGGCCCGGATACCTGCCGGACATCCGTTCAGCGGCCTACGGCGGTTACGGCGCCGATGTGTCCACGCATATCGAGGTGGGCGCGGGCGAGACCATCATGCAGCATCACCTGATCAATCTGTACAAGCTGATGGGGATGTGGAGCGACAAACCGGGAAAGCCGTAACTCGAGGAACCCGCTTGCGCGCCCCCGCGGCGATGCGCTTGGAAATTTACGGTTCAGCGGCGTACTTCTGGTACGCCTCGGCAATGTTCGCCGTCTTGTAATCGCCGTGGTGGATCACCACCCGGTATCGGAACGTCAGCGATTTGCGTTCGGGTACGGTCCAGCTTCCGTCCTGATTCGGGTCGCGGGTGAAATCGCGAAGTCCGAACGGATTGGCGGCGAACAGGCCGTAACCGCGTGCGTGCCAGGTGGTGGGGTGCCGGAAACTCTTGGGGTGATCGAGAACGGCGATGCCCACGTCTTCGCCATCCACTTTGCCATCGTAATTGACCCAGTCGGCGCGCTTGCCCCAGATGGCTTTCTCGCCTTCGGCGCCCTGCGAATTCACCATGTGAGCAGGCGGCGAATTCAGTTGCTTCGCCACGCGAATGCCGAACGTGCCTTCCTTGGAGTCGCCAAAGGTCAGCGGCCCGTGCGTGGCGCGGACCGTAAATTCGCAGTCGATGATACGGATATTGTCGTCGCCGCGGAAAGTGTAAGCCTGCGTCTCGTCGCCGATCACGCGGCCGCCCGGGCCTTGCAGGCTGAACTCGGCCTTGATCACGCCTGACTCGCCGCCGCGCGCCTCGTCGATCTTTTCCATCACCATGTGGCCATAGTCCTGTTTGCCGTGATCGTCGTAATATTTCGCGAAAGCCTCTTCACCCCAATAGTCCAGCCCGTCGATGTTGCCGTGCGCGAAATAAAGCGGACGTTGGTGGGGCTCGAAGCTGGGCTCGCGCCGGCTTCCCGCCGACGCGTCGTTGCCCACTGGGAAGCCGCGCGTCACGATGGTGCCCTGGGCGCTTCGCAGAGGCATGAGATAAGGCTTGGCCACAGCCGGATCGAAATAATACGTGGTGAACGGCTTGCCGCCAATGGTTACGTCAATCTGATTGTCTTTGCGATCCACTGCCACGTTCTGCTGGGCCGCGCACGTGGCGCAGAACACCAGGACTGCTAGAGATAGTTTTTTCATCAGACGTTTTCCGGGACTACGAACGGTTCGCGATAGGCGCCGCGTAACAAACGGTTCGCCTCTTCATCACCGATGACCTGCTCGGTGGCGGGATCGAAATGCAACGTGCGCCCCAGCCGGTACGACGCGTTTGCCAGGTGGACCAGCGTGCACGAGATATGCGCTTCCTGGATGGGAGCGTTCAGCTCTTCCTTCTTTCGGCTGCGCACGCAATCGATGAAGTTGGCCCAGTTGTTTCCCCGGCGCGCGGCGGTCGCGCCCGGCGTCTGTTCGCGCCCCAGCCACGTGCGGTAGCTCTGATAATCCTCTTCGTTGGTGATGGCCATGAAGCCTTTCGACCCGTAGAAGATGTCGCCCACCGTGTTGCCCGCCATGTTGAGTGCTTCTTCATGACCGGGAGGGCCGATGAATCCAGGAATCGGATCTCCGCCGAAGCCCGGCGTGCCGATGCCGGCTTCATGGTTGGTGATCCAGTTCCGCACTTCAAACTCGAGCACTTTGCGTTTGCCCGCGCCATCGAATTCGAACGCGCAGCTCAGATTATTCGGCGTCTGCTGGTCATCATCGAACATGAAATGCCCGCCCATGGCGGTGGCCTTGATGGGAAACCCAACACCTAAACCCCAGCGCGCGACATCGATCTGGTGGGAGCCCTGATTCCCAAGGTCGCCGTTGCCGTAATCCCAGAACCAGTGCCAGGTGTAATGAAACCGGTTGCGCGTGAACTCGTGCTTGGGCGCCGGACCGGTCCACAGATCGTAATTCACGCCCGCGGGCACGGCCTCGGCCTTGGCACGCCCGATCGTGTCGCGACGGTTGAAGCACAGGCCGCGCGCCAGATACACGTCGCCGATGAGTCCCTCCCGAATCTTCTGAATGCCCTCTTTCACCGCCGGGTTGGAGCGGCTGTTGGCGCCGTGTTGCACGATGCGGTTGTATTTCTCGGCGGCGCGCACCATCTGGCGGCCTTCCCACCAGAAATGCGAGCAGGGTTTTTCAACGTAGACATCCTTGCCGGCCTGGCAGCCCCAGATCGTCAGCAGCGCGTGCCAGTGGTTGGGCGTGGCAATCGAGACGGCGTCGATGGTCTTATCATCCATCACCTGGCGCGGGTCGTTGTAGACCTTTGGCTTGGGAATGCCCAGGCGCTCCATGTCCGCCAGGCGCGCGCGCACGATGTTCTCATCCACGTCGCACACCGCTGCAATTTCCACGTTGTCCAGCCGCGAGTATTCCTCCACGTGCTGAAAACCCTGGCCGCGGATTCCACACACTCCCACTCGAACGCGATCGTTTGCGCCAGCCACGATGAACCTCCCGGGAAATTTCAGGCTATCACGTCAGGTACTGCAGGGTCTCGTCGACCACCTTGGCCGTGTTCGCGAACGGGTCCCCAGGCAGTTCCGCCTCTATGGAAAAATATCCGCGATAACCGGCCTGCTTGGCGATCCCGAACAATTTCGCCAGATCCACCGTTTGCACCTGGCCCTTGCCATCCTCATACGCGTCCTTCACGTGCGCCATATTGAATACGTGCCGGAACATCGCCGTGACGGCTTTGTAATTCTCCTCGGCGCCGCCGCCCAGGTTCATGGAATTGGCGAAATCCGGCAGCGCGCGCAGGTACGGACTGCGGACTTTCTCGATCACAGCCACCAGGAAGAATGGATTCTCGGCCACCGCCGCATCGTTTTCCAGGTTGATGACTATCCCCTTCTTCTCTCCATACGCCGCCACTTCTCCCAGGCTCTCGGCGGTGAGATCCACGTCGGCCTTCGCGCCAGGCGCCCCGTTGATATGCTGGCGGACACTCGGGCAGCCAATCGCTAAAGCAATATCGACGCCATGCCTGCCAAACTCGATGCTCGCCTGCCGCTTGGCTTTGTCCGGATGATAAAACGGCCGTCCGCCATGCCCCAGGTCCACGATGTGCGAGCCCGCCTTCGCCACCGCGTTGCGCAGCTCTTCGAGGTAAGCCGGATCGGTAGACCGGAAATGGCTCGTGAGCGGATTAATGTTGTGGATTCCGAACCGCTCCACCGCCATGGCCGCGAACTCCTTGGCGTCAATACCGGGCTTCGAGCGGTCGCGATCCGAGTTGCCCGGAGTTTCCATAATGCGGCGAAACGGCCACGACGTCAGCGATAGCCGGTCGCGCGGCTTCGACGGAAATTCGAGATGCGGCTCGGCGCCCGACAGAATCGCGACGCCGGCCGCCGCGGCGGTAGCCCGAAAGAACTGGCGCCGCGACAAAGCTTCAGTGAGAAGGCTCATGGAGCCTTCAGGAATATCCGATTGCGCGGCCGGCTGTCAATGCCTCACCCGTGCGCCGCACGGGGACTGGCTCCACTGTCCCTAGTCCTAATACCGGCAAACACCCGGCCGGCTCATCGTGGACAGTGGTGCCTGTCCCCACACCTGCCAATGCCTCACCCGTGTGCCGCCATCTGAATAATCTGAAACACTGCGCCCTGTGGATCCGTGACCACGGCAAACCTCCCTACTTTCGGAATGTCCGTCGGCGGCATCTTCGTCGACCCGCCCAATTGATTGATTTTGGCCGCGCTCGCATCGCAGTCCGTCACCATGAAATACGGCGCCCAGGCGGGCGGGACATTTCCCCACTCCTTCATGATCTGCATCATGCCGCCCATAGGACAGCCCTGGTTGGACAGTTCGATGTACTCCGTCGGGGCATCCGTACTTTTCTTCGTAGTCCAGCCGAAAAGCTTGGTGTAAAATTCGACGGCCTTGGCTGTGTCGCTCGTCCAAAGCTCCGACCAGCAGAGCGTATTCGGTTCCCCCGCCAGTTGGGTGCCGCCATGTTGGTTGGCCTGCCAGATGCAAAACGTCGCGCCCGCCGGATCCCGAATCACCGCCATGCGACCGGCGCCGAACACGTCGAACGGCTCTTTCATCACCGTTGCCCCCAGCGCCTTGGCTTTGGCCGCGGCTTCGTCCGCATTGCTCACGGCGATGTAAAGCATCCAGTGCGGCGGAATGCCCATCTGCAGCATGTTCTTGTCCAGGTTGTACAGCGCGCCCACCGTCTTGCCCCCAAGATTCAGCATGGTGTAGAACTGGTCCGGCCCCATGGGCATGTCCTGCGACTGCCAGCCGAACAGGGCGTTATAAAAAGTTTTGGCAGCCGATGCGTTAGTAGTGCCAAGTTCCACCCAGCAAAACGATCCGGGCGCATGTTTCTCAACGACGCTCATTTCTCTCCTCCTTTATTCTTCATCTGCAACCGGCGCGAAACCACCGGCCAAATCCTGCTGCTTCACTTTATTCACATTGAAGCGCGCCGCACGATCCCGCATGGTCTCGAGCACCTTTTCCGCCGGCGGCAGTTCGCCTTGAATCCACCGCAACGGATTCACGCGCGCCACCACGAAGGAGCGCAGATACGGACTCTGCAGCCCGCGCTCTTTCAGCTTCGCCACGGCTTCA
>Ga0335077_10004368_pt1 | contig 17242 bp, 15 predicted proteins | sample Lox_Sample_31_FD_207151 | JGI IMG/M metagenome (GOLD analysis project Ga0335077, IMG submission 207151) | Soil microbial communities from Loxahatchee National Wildlife Refuge, Florida, United States - Lox_Sample_3.1 | ecosystem: Environmental > Terrestrial > Soil > Wetlands | place: USA... | reverse complement strand
CGAGGAGTATGCGAAGAATGGTTCGGCGAGGATGAAAGAGACAGAATCGTTAACCTCGGACTCCAGTTCCGGGCCGTACCAAAAAGGGTGTCACCTCACCCTCACTTTGTTCTTGCAACATACGCAACGACTCACATTCGTCATTTGCGCCGATCGTGACGGCTGGCGGTCACCACTATCATTCGTCCTCAACGGAGTAGGCTGTAAGGACGCGAGTGAAAGTCTCGAGTCTTTACGAAGAGGCGATGGTCAAAACGCTATTCACGATCTACAACTGCAATTTCGACCTGAATATTGCTCGTTGATGCGCGGTGCCCGAGTGGCCTGGAGGAATTCACTGCACAGAATTTGCACAAAATCCGAGAGAAGAATTCTCTAAAACTACCGTATTTACCTGATCTTCAAGAGAATTGAAGTGGGGCGTGACGGAGTCGAACCGTCGACCGGCGGATTAAAAGTCGTAGATCTAACGCCTGCATACACGTCAGCACTCTGTCAAGCGCGATCGTACGCAGCTGAATTTTCGAGAAATCACGCGCGTAGCGTTGTGTACTGAGTTGTGGCTCGGAGCAAGTCACTGCACCGAATTTGCACCGAATTTCTCGAGGCCACTGCCTCAAAGTGCCAAAGCGACCTTACGTCATTCCTTCAGTCGCAATCGTTCTAACAGCCTCATCAAGTGCATCCACGATCCGATCAATATCTTCATCGGACAGCGCCAGCGAAAAGTAAAATTTTCCGTGTGTCAGAACGCCACGGCGAATCAATGCATTCGTCAGCCGCTGCTGTAATGGCAGATTCCCCGAGACGCTGCTGCGGTAGTCGACCACTGGCTTATCGATGAGCGCAATCTGGGCAAGCGGCCCAGAGCCAAAAACCTGACTTGGGATGCCATGTCTGGCGAAAACCCGCCTGGCTCCATTGCGGAAGCGCTCGCCGATTTCATACAAACGCTCATAGGTGCCCGGTTGCCTCAAGACATTGAGCGTGGCAATTCCAGCGGCCGCAGCCACTCCATTCCCGCAAGTGGTGCCTCCAATAAAGCAGTACCGAGGATCCGAATCGCCTTCTGTACAGCCTGGACGTGCTGTCAACAGACTGGCGTACCGAAGAGGGAGGCGTTGCCGGCTCACGCTTACCGGGATGACGCGGCCGTCCTCCGAGTGCCTCCCTGCGGCGCCTCGAGAAAAGGAAGCCATCAAGCCCAGTGGCGGGCAATGGTCCGAGCCACCGTCCTTCCACTGGCGCACGCAGCTCCCGTGTGCGCACCAGCCATGTACTCGCCTGCGAAGTACAAGCTGCGCTTCGCACTTTCCTGCTCGCGTAGAATCTCAGCCGCCTTCCGGATATTTCCAAGTGGAACGTACATCAGGTCGTCACAGCCTGCGACGACGACATCGGCAATTATCTTTTCGTTTATTTCCGGGTAGAACCTTTGCAACAAGGGCAAACAGTACTCAGGCATTGTTTTGCCGCTTACTTGCCATTTCAGGGTTTCAAGCCGGGACAAAGCGATGGACGCCGTCGCAGGGTGCCCTTTGGCGTGCGGGTCCCCGGGTGAGATCTGCCACAACATTACTCGTCGCCTCAAAGGGTCCGGATGGTTGGGGATATAGGCCCCACCGGCCGGGCTGTGTGGCTGATGCTGCTTGTCAAACACGTACGAAACGGCAGCCGCTTTGGTGAAATCAATCGATTTGAAGTAACTTTGTTGCTGCGAAGAAAGGCCTTGCACTATTGACGACACATACTTGCCTTCCGTCGCGCACACGACCACATCCGGCGTAACGGTCTTCCGCTCGAAATCAGGCGTAAGGTAGTGGATCGTGCACCGGCCGCTCGAGTCTGGCGGGGTTACACACCGGACCGTCGTGCGAGTCTGGACCGGCAGAATCGCCCCCAGTCTTCGCGTCAAAACTCCAATGCCGCCGCGCGGAACCACTGTGCGCGCCTGCTGTTGAGAGAACCACGGGAGAATCGCCATCTTCGACGTTGAAGTGACCGGCCAGCCCCATGCGTCCAACACTGGATCAACCCAGTAGTCGATGACCTGTTTCGCAGCATCTTTGCCGAGCACGCGCTCGTAATATGCCGCGATGCTCTCATCATCCTCTGTGGCTCCAGTCGTCATGAGACACGGGTCTACATCCCGACGTATGCGATCCAGATCTGCCTGGAGCAACGGTAATCGCCGCTTTGTCTCATCACTCACGCCGGGGATGCGCTGCACCTCGTCGACATGAAATCGTAAGTCCCGCGCGTAGCGGCCGACTCCGTTGTCAATAAGAAAGGACTCGCTTGCATTGTCGCCGGCGAGCTGGTCCCCAATGCCCAACTCATCGCCAAGCGCAAACATCTCCTTGTTTGCCTCGAGAACGCCAAGAGCGTGCGGCGGACCCCAAAGCGGGCCCATCCATGCTTCCCGCATGCGTCCGCCCACAAAATCCCATTTCTCAAAGATCGAGACCGTGAATCCGGCCTTGCGTAACTCGTAACCAGCGCTCAGGCCGGCAATACCAGCTCCTATTACAACCGCGGTCGCGCCTCGGGATCTTTGGTCGGCGGCGAACAACCGCGGGGGAAAGCATGAAGCGGCAGCAGCTGAGACCAGGCCCGTTAATACAGAACGACGTGGTACCGGTTTGACGTCGTCAAGACTATCGCAAGTCATTGACCGGCCCACGCTGCTGCCCTGCCGTCTAAAGAGAGGGACATGTGCAATCTCCAATCAACGCCGACCGCCTGGTCCGAACTCGATGTTCCACCACTCCACAATCGTCCTGCATGGCTCTGCATCCAAGCTCGCGCAGCGTTGCCCACCCATGTGCGTTGGACGGTCGGGCGCGATGCTTCGAAGGTTTGCAATCTTGTAAAGCAAAACACTTTCCTCGGGCGAATTGCCCATTGCGAGGAACGGCAGCGCGTCTTCGTAAGCTGTCACGCGAGGTCGTATGTAACCAACGTTGTGGCACGCCGGGCAGCCGTTCTCGGCCATACGAGGCAAGACTTTTTCATAGAAGAATTTCTTCCCCACGTCATCTGCATGGACCCAGCCTGAGACGAGCGTCGATCCGATGACCAGTGAGGCTGCGAAAAGACGCATTGAGCTCCTCCGTCGACTTACTTCGCCGGGTCGTAAGCCACGTTTATCTTCTTTATCTCAGAATGCTGCTTCCAGGTCCCTTCAAATCCTTTTGGCATCAGGAAGGCGTCGCCTGGGCCGTACGTTCGAGAGTGCCCTGAATCATCCGTGATCTCGACGTTGCCCTCGACGATGTACATAAACTCGTCGATGGGCCAATTATGTAGTTGCAGTGTTACCGGCTCATATCGAGACACACCGACATCGAACTTTTTGTCGCTCGACACATAAGCACTGACACCAGCCGCACGTGCCCCGCGTCCCCCGATGATTTTCCAATACGGTATGTCCTCAATCGCTGTGAGCTTCGTCTCGGTTAGAGCTTTGATCGTCACGTCAATGATGGCGGGAGTTGGAGACTTTGTCGTCGCCGAGGTGTAACCAGCCGAGTAACTAAGTATCCCGATTGCAGCGATGGCGAGCGCCAGTAGAAGACGATTTGCGCCGATTACCATTTGGTTCTCCAAACGATTGGTATTACTGGTCTAGCAACAGGATTCGCGTGAGCCTACGCACGCGCAGCGCGGGAGAAGACTTTTCGCCTACTTCACGTCTGCCACTGCTTGGCGATCAAACGCCCAATTGTCCGGCCGCTCGCACACGCTGCCCCGGTATGTGCACCACTCACGTATTCTCCGGCAAAGTACAACCCGCGCCGTTCCTTTTCTTGCTCCCTGAGTACTCGGGCCATCTGGCGGCAGTAGCCAACAGGCATATAGATGAGATCGTCACATGTGTAGTTCACGATATCAGTGACATTTCGCATGTCGAAGGCCGGGTAGAAATGCTTGATCAGTGGATCACAGTACTCCGGCATGGTCTTCCCGCTCACTTGCCATTTCGGCACTTCGGGACGCGAGAGGTCGATCCGAATGTTGGCCGGTCGATTGTGATTTGCTGGGTCCGCAGGTTCGACGCTCCAGGAATTGACCCGGCTCTTGAACGGGTCCGGGTGAGATGGAATGTATGCGCCGCCCAAGCGATGCGCCGGTGCCGCTTCGGCCTTCAGAATATAGAAAATGATCGCTTCCTTGGTCGTGAATATGGAATTGAAGAACTGCTCCTGTTGGGCGGTGAGGCCCTGTACGAGTCGCCTTACGTACCGCCCCTCCGTAGCGCAAACCACGATATCCGGCGTGATCGCTCTCGCCTCAAACTCCGGCGTGAGATAGTGAACGGTATGCCGTCCTGTCGAGTCCGGAGGTGTTATGTACCGGACAGCGACTTCATGCTGCACATTCAGCAATTCGTTTAGCTTCCTGGTTAAGACGCCGATGCCGTCCCGCGGCGCGACAAAATCCACGTCCTTCTGCGCAAACCAAGACATCAAGGCGATCTTCGAGGTCATGTATGGAGGCCAGCCCCAAGCCTCGCACGCAGGCTCGATCCAGTAGCGACGCACTTCGCTGCCTGCCTCCTTGCCCAGCATGCGATCGTAATAGTCTCCAAGACTCTCATCGTCATATGCTGTACCGGTTCCGAGCAGGCATGGGTCCACTTCCTGCTGGATCCGATCCAGGTCGGCTTGGAGTTTCGGAAGAAGGCGCTTCGTTTCGGCACTGAATCCGGGCACCTTCATCAGCTGTCCGATATCGAAGCGCCAGAAGGGAGCATCGTAGCTCCCCACACCGTTCTCGAGTCGCTCCTCATCCGGGGGACCATCCAGACCTTTGGCAACTCCAAGGTCGGTGGCCAGTGAAAACATCTCACGATTTGCCTTGAAGACACCTTGCGCGTGGGTGAAACCATACAGGGGCCCCATCCATGCCTCCCGCATGCGCCCGCCGGTATAGCTTTCCTTCTCAAAAATCGACACGCGAAAGCCGGCCTTCTTCAGTTCCCAAGCCGCGCTCAGGCCCGCAATGCCCGCGCCAATTACCAGCGCCGTAGGCCCGGCCAGAGCATTTGCACCTATCGAGATCCGCGGGCCGCCCGCGAGCCCGGCTACGGCGACTGAGGCGCCAAGCCCTTTGAGGGTGTCGCGCCGGGTGAGGACCGCGGTTGCCGAGCTCTTATGGGCGCTCATTACGGATGCTCCTTAGGCTCGGTTCCTGATGCGTTGCCAAACTCGATCAACCACCATTTCTGAATCGTCGCACACGGTTCCGAGTCAATGGTCTTACATCGCTGGCCGCCAGGATGTTCCGGCCGATCTGGAGCAATGCTACGGACGTTGGCAATTTTGTAGATGATCGCATTGTTGGTCCTCGAGTCACCGATGGCCAATCGGCGTAGCGCATCTTCGTACACGGTGACGTTGGGATGTATGTAGCCGACCGCGTGGCACGATGGACATCCGTTTTGAGCGAGCTGTGGCAGCACGCTGTTGTAGTAGAACTCGCGTCCCGCCTTGCGGGAATCGGAGCCATCTGCGCTGGCGGTCATCACGCCGCCGATCGCAGCCACCCAGAACATTAGTACGCGAATGGTCATGTCCAGTTTCCTAAACGTTGTCTGAAAGAAGTGTGTTCTCTGTTGTCACGGTCATTGCTCAGGCCAAATCCCATACTCAGCCGTGATCATGTCCAGCGTGTCATCTTGTTCCCATTGCCCAGAGAAACCCCGTGGCAGTACAAAGCTCGAACCAGGTCCGTGGACGGTTTTGTTCCCGTCGGGTGTCGTGAGTTTCACGTGACCTCGTTGAATATGCATGAATTCATCGATCGGCCAGTTCTTTAGCGCAATCGTCATGGCTTCGAAGCGCTTTACTTGGACTTGGAACCGCCCGTCCTGAGATCGATAGATCGGTGACTCGACGAAGCGGCGTGCGTGATCGATCGACAGATAGGGCTCGCCAGCTGTCATCGGGGCGAGTGTCTTTGAATCGAGCACGTCCACAGACACCGAAAGAATGCCCTTCTGAAGGCCATCACTAGACTTCGCGGAGCCGTTTGACGATGGCACGTGACTGATGGCGATCTTCTTTATGCTCGTGTGCTCTCGCCACGCCCCGGAAAATCCCTGGGGCATGAGGAATATGTCCCCCGATTTGTACACCCGTGAATTGCCTGCCAAATCCTGAATCTCCAATTCACCTTCCAGGAGGAACATCAGTTCATCAACGGGCCATGAGTTGAGAGCGAGTTCCGTTTGGTCGTACGCCGAAACATCGACCATCCAGTGCTTGTCCCTCGATTCGTAGGCAACAAAATCGGTTACGCGCGGAGCTCCTGGACCCACAACTCGCATGTGCCTATCGTTCTCAATTCGGGAGCGCGAACCTGAGGACAATTGGGCCGCGGTCACCTTCACGACAGCAGGCGAAGTCGCGGCCGAGACCGACATGACGCTCCAAAGACCTATCGCGCATGCAACAACTGCGCCTCGTATATGCGGCGTGAATGAGTTGTGCATGCGCACGTGCACTCAGTAGCGATAGCTGAAGCCGACACCCGCGGTGCGGGGCCGTACCGTGTACGACTGGGTCACAGAATTGAATTGATCCCCCGCCGCGGTCTGAATCGACGGGTGAGTATCGAAGATGTTCGTAAGGAACAAAGAGACTTCCGCTTTTCCTAGTGTTACCGCGTAGCGAGCGTTCACTTGGCTGATGGATGGGATCTTCCGGGAGTAAGGTAGATAAGAGGTGGTAAGAGGATCTTGTGTGGGATTGGGCTCCTTCTGCTCACTGCTGTACTGCCAATCCACTCGGGCAACCGCCTTGTTGCTCCAAATTTGACTTGTGTACGTGAGGCCAAGTGCCGCGTTCCACGGGACCACGGCCTCCAGTGAATTGCCCTTGTTGATGATGATGGGCCGCTCGCCTGTGACCGGATCGGGACTGCCTTCGAGAGGCTCATCGTACGTCGCCTTGGTATAACTGACAGAGCCATCCAGTACTAGCGAGTCGCTCATGGCGACCGCTCCCTGCAGGTCGAAGCCTTTGCTCGTTGCTGAATTTGCGTTTAACACCACGGGACGGTTGCACCCCAAACCTAGGTAGACCGACTGCTGGATGTCGTTCCACTTGATGTAGAACACGCTGGCATTGACGCTTACGCGGTTACTGAAGACCCGGTCCTTCGTGCCAATCTCATAGCTCCACAAATTGTCCGACTTGTAAGTGTCCGGGGGTGACGTTAAGCCCACACTGGCCAGGGCCGCATCGCACTCGACCGGAAGAGGCTGATTTACACCACCGCCTCGGAAGCCTTTCGAAGCCGAGGCATACACCATGTCGTCGTCGGTGAACTGCCAGAGAATGGAGCCCTTGGGGGTAGTTGCGGACTCAGTCTGCGTTGCCGAGAAGCCATCCAGCTCGGAGGTTCCGGCATACGGACCACCCTGTAGCGAGGTCGCATCCAGGTGGTAGTGGGTATACCTCAGACCCGCTGTGAGCTTAAGTCCGGAAACCACTTCCCAAGTCAACGTTCCGAAACCCGCGGCCTGCTTTTCACGGGCTGAATCGAGCGTCTGATACGAATACTGGTTGTCGATCAACGAGGCGCCGTAAAACAGATCGCTGTAGCTGGGGAAGAAGATCGGCGGATTCTGCAGAGCACCAAGTGCCTGCGACATCTGCGTAAACGTCGCCGCATCAATGGGTACGAAGTCCTGATTCGTAAAATGCTGATCGGTGAAGAAGCCACCCAGCACCCAGGTCAGGAGTCGCTCAGCGGTGTCCGACTGGAGCCGGATCTCTTCAGTCCAATTGAGTTGCTGATTAAGGTCATGCGCTTGCTCGGCAAACGTCGGGAAATTCGGAAGAAACTGGGTCGGTGTAAGAATCTGTGGTCCGAGCGCGGTCAGCTGGAGCATACAGGTCGTACAGTCGTAGAAATTCGTGTTACGCCGGTCGAAATATGACGTATTCGAAATCAGGCTCATCCCGGAGAAGGAGTAAGCGATGTTTAGCGCTGCCAGCACCCAGCGGTCCTCATAGGGAGAGTCAACCCCGTCGCCGTTTACAAAGTCGCCGTTCGACGGCTGCGAAAAATAGTCCCAGTACGATCCTTGACTGTTGATGTACACGTCCTGCCAGAGGACTGAAGGGGTTATCTTGAGGCCGGCTGTCGGAGCCCAGGTGACCGCGAGTCGCGCGGACTTCGTTTCACCCCAGTTGTTGTTGTTGTCCCGGGGGGCGAGAGTCACCGCGGTGATTCCCGCATTCTGGCGTTGTTGATCAGCGGTTAGATCCCAATGCGATTCCCGATCGATGTAGCCACCGTCGCGGCGATATTCGGCGCTGAAGCGCACGGCCAACTCGTCTTGCACAACCGGGCCGCCGGTGGCGAATCCGACGAGCATATTTGGATCCCCGTGGGCCGTGAATCCGACTTCGTCATGAGTGTAGAAGCTCCACTTGGACAGGTCGGGCTGGGGAGTGATGAAGCGAACGGCGCCCCCCATTGAGCCGGATCCAAACAAGGTCCCCTGGGGACCGCGAAGGACCTCGACGCGGTCCAGATCAAAAAGCTCTGGATACCCGTTCGTCGCGGTGAAGCTCAACCCCGCCTTGCGCACTTGAACAGGCGTGTCGTCGATGTAAATGCCAGTGGTCCCCTCACCAATGTTGGACTGAATTCCACGGATGGAAATCTCGGTGACTTGTGCATTCCCGCCGGAGCCTGTGTGATGAAACTGCACTCCCGGGGTCACCATCGTCAGGTCTTCCATTGTGACGATGTGCTGATCGACCAGCTGCTGCCCTGTCAATGCGGTTATGCTGAGCGGGACTTTATTGATGTCCTCCGCCACCCGGGTTGCGGTGACAACGACTTCCTGCAGTTCCTGAGCCTGGGCGAATCCACTCAATGCCAGCGCCACGATCAGGAGTCTGGATGCTACGGCCCTCCAACTGCGCTGCGATTCGATTGCCACCGGTGACATCATCTTCATGTGTTCGTCCCCCTGCCTTTTTGGGCAAAATCATCCCGAACCGGGCAGCGGCAAGACGCCGCCCGTGCGCCGACTTCGAGCAGATATCTGCTACGCGGCCCTACTGGCCGTCGCGCGTCCGAAACTAACGTTCTTATTCAGTGTGATGGTGTGCCAATTGGTGTACTCCATCAGTCCGTGCAGTGAATTCTCACAACCCAGTCCCGACTGCTTGTGACCGCCGAAAGCCTGGTGCGGTGAGTACTGGTGAATCTCATTGAGCCAAACCGGCTAGGTCTTTACCCCAAACCGAAGCGCCGAGTCCGTAGGGCGTCCGGTTGGCCCGTGCGATCACATCGGCCTCGGTACTCCATTTGAGGACCGGGAGAATGGGGCCGAAGGGCTCCTCCACGACTACGCGCGAGTCCTCCGGAGGGTTGTCGACCAGCGTGACGGGGATAAACCACCCCTTGGCGCTTTTGTCGATCTCGCCACCTACCGCAAAGCGATAACCGTTGCGCTTGCAGTCATCGAAGTACTCAACCACTTTCTCGTACTGCGGGGCATTTTGGATCGGCCCCAGCTGGGTGTCGGCTTTGGAGCCATCGCCTACCTTGACGGCCTTGCTGAACGCGACGAGTTCGCGCAGGACCTCGTCGTAAACATCCTCGTGAACATAAAGCCGCTTGGTTGCGTTGCAGAATTGAGCGTTATTTTGAAATGCCGCCCAAAACAACTGCGGTGCCAACGCCTTTGCATCCACGTCAGGAAGTACGATTGCCGGATCGTTCCCACCGAGCTCGAGCGTCAGGCGTTTCAGAGTGCCGGCTGCCGAGCGCATGACATGCTTGCCCGTATCCGTGTGCCCCGTAAAAGCGATCTTGGCAATGCCGGGATGCGCCGTCATCCACTTCCCCAGATCATCATCCCCCGTCACCACGCTGAAGACGCCCGGCGGCAAAACCTCCCGGCAGACCTCTCCAAGCTTCAGAGTGCAGAGAGGCGTGAACGGCGAGGGCTTGATGATGATCGTATTTCCCGTCATCAGTGCCGGCGCAATCTTCCAGATAGCGAGCAGCACTGGAAAATTCCACGGCACGATTCCACCCACTACTCCCAGGGGTGAGAATCGCGTGATTACCCGACGGTCGGCAGTGTCTTCAATCAACTCTTCGGGCAGGGACTGCTTGGCAATCTCCCGGCACCAGATAACCGACCCCAGGATCTCCCACTCTGCCCCAGAGCGCGGCTTACCCTGTTCCTTCGTCAGGAGGGCCATGAAGGCTTCGGCGTTCTTTTCGATGGCGTCGGCGACTGCATTCAGCGCTTGCGCCCGCTCCTGTACGGATGAGTGCTTCCACGATTCGAATGCCTGGCTCGCTGCGGAAACCGCGCGATTGAGGTCAGCCTCCGAAGCTTCTGGCACCTCCGCAATGACCTCTCGAGTGGCCGGGTTGTACGCAGGAAAAGTCGCGCTGGTCTTGCACGGCTTGCCCCCGATGGTCATCGAATAGTCTGCGTTAAAGTTCGTCATACGGCGCACCTCTCATAAGAGCAACTAGATGACGCGTGCTACGCATTCAGAGACCCGAGCGCGCGACGGATGATCTTGCCTGTACTCGTCTTGGGCAAGTCGTGTACGAAATGGATCGCTTTCGGGACTTTGTAGGCCGCCAGTCGTGAACGGCAGTAAGCCATCAGGGCTTCCGCATCGACGCTACTCGAAGGCCGCAGGACCACGTAAGCGTGCGCAAGCTCCCCTTTGGCGTCATCCGGTCTGCCGCCCACGGCGACGATCTGCACGGCGGGGTGACCGGCGAGTACACGTTCGATTTCCGACGGGTAGATGTTGTACCCCCCCGTAATAATCATTTCCTTCAGGCGATCGACAACGTAAATGAAGCCATCCGCGTCTCGGTACGCAATGTCGCCCGTGCGCAACCACCGATCGGACCGCAATGCTTCCGAGGTGGCCTCAGGCAGATTGAAATAGCCGTTCATTACGCTTGGTCCGCGGAAAAGCAGCTCTCCGGCCTCCCCCACTGCGGCGTCGCGCTGGCCATCGCGCAAATCACCGATGCGACACTCACTAAGCGGCAGCGGCTGACCAATGGAGCCCAGCCTCTCCGGCCCGTATGGCGAATGGGTTGTGCCCAGGCCGGCAATCTCGGTCATGCCCCAAAGCTCGAGTAGTGGGCAGCCGAGACGCTGGCGCACTTCCTTCATTTGCGGAAGCGGCATCGTCTGACCGCCCACCGAAGCTCGCGTGAGACTCGACACATCGTGTCTATCCAGGGCCGTGGAACCGAGGAGGTAGTAGTACATTGTAGGCACGCCCTCGAAGAGCGTGGCACGGTTGCGCTCGATGGCTTCCAGCGCAGCTTCAACTTCGAATCGCTCCAAGAGCACGAGGGTGTACCCGCACAGGAAGGCACCATTCATCACGACGTTTCCATAGACGTGCGAGCATGGCAGTGCCGTGACCACCACATCGCTGGAGGTGCGCACGTGCATAGTGGCCGTCATCGCCGTGTTGGTAACGATCGCGGCATGCGTGAGCATCGCCCCTTTGGGGCGTCCGGTGGTCCCTGAGGTATATCCGATCGTAGACAGGTCTTTCTCGCCCACTTGCACAAATGGCTGAAGTGGGGACGCGAGGAGAAGGTCATTCCAGGCGCTCGCATTGCGCGCGCCCACGTCGCCAACTGCGATGTACCGCCGCAGATCCTGACTCACCTGCAGGCGTTGTAGTGCTTCGACAACGGCGGTCGGGGCGATTACTGCGACAGCACCCGAGTCCGTCGCGATGAAGTCAATTTCCTCAGGGACCAGAAGTATATTTGCCGGCACTACGACGGCACCGATCCGCGCAATCGCGTAATAGGCGACGATCCAGCGCCAATTGTTCGCCAAATGAAGGACGACGCGATCGCCCTTCCGCACGCCGAGCCGACCCAGCCCGGTAGCGAGGGCCGAGACCCGATTCTCGACCTCGCAGAAGTCTAAGTCGCACTCCGTGGTGCGCACTGCGACGCGGGTCCCGTAGCGTTGCGCTGCGTAGCTGGGCAAATCGGACAAGGTGTTTGGACGGGAGATCACGTGGGTCGCGTTACCGCGGTGCTGGATTCTCAACCCTTAACCCCTAGGCTGCGGCGGAGTCTTGCACACTCAGCGTTATAATACAAACGGTCGTTCGTTTTAAAAGGGCGAGCGCCCTGGCGATGTCTGGTGCTACAGTTCGATTGGGACGTAAGAAGCATGCAGCCTGCGATTGGAAACCTGCTTGAGCAGAGCGCACGGCGCTTCGGGACGAAGGCTGCCCTGGTCACGTCCGAGCGGACGCTGACATTCACTGAGCTGGATCGACTTTCTACTCGTCTCGCCGCGGGCTTGGCGGATGCGGGAGTCCGCCCGGGTGATCGGGTGACGCTGTGGCTGGAAAACGGATGGCGCTGGGTGGTTGCTTACTTCGGCATTCTCCGTGCGGGAGCGGTGGTCAACCCGGCTAATTCCTTGCTGACGGTGGACGAGGTCGAGTACATGGTCGCCGACTGCGGTGCACGCGTCGCCTTTGTCAGGCCCGGAAAAAGCCTCAACCCTCGATCAACGGCGCTCACCTGTATCGGCGACCCGCCCCTCGGACAGGCCGGCGGCACGCGCTTTGATAACCTACTCGAGCGCGGTGCCAGCGGACTGCATCGTTGGACGGCGCCCCGGGTTAATCCCACCGATACCTGCTCAATCTTCTACACGTCCGGTACGACCGGTTTCCCGAAGGGCGCCATCCTTCGCCACGAATCCGTGTTGATGAATTGCGCCATGACTTCACTGATGCACGGCCTGCACGCGGAAGACACCGTCGTAACCGCTCTACCCTGCGCGCACGTCTACGGGAACGTCGTCTTGAACTCGGCAATTTTGGCCGGCATCACCCTGGTTCTCTTACCGCGCCTGGATGAGAAAGCGATCCTGGAGGCGGTGGAACGGTACCGGGCCACCGTGCTGCAGGGGGTGCCGTCCATGTACCTTGCGCTCCTGAACGTGGCGGATCTGGAGCGCTTCGACCTGGGGAGTCTGCGCCTGTGCACGGTCGGGGGCCAGGGCATGGCAATTAGTAAGATGCAAGAGATCGAACAGCGACTGCGGTGCCCGCTCGTCGAGCTCTGGGGCATGACCGAACTTTCTGGTCTCGGCACGACACACCCCTACAACGGGCCCTCTAAGCTGGGTTCGATTGGCATCCCACTCCCCTTCAGCGAAATACGAATTGCGGACCCCGATGCTACTGAGCGTGACGTTGCCCCTTTTGAAGTGGGGGAGCTCTTAGTGCGCGGACCGCACGTAATGGACGGCTACTACAATAAGCCGGCCGAGACGGCTGCCGCCATCGACTCACGCGGCTGGCTCCGCACGGGTGATCTCGTCCGACGTGACGAGCGAGGCTATCTTTACCTGGTCGATCGCATCAAGGACGTCATTCTCAGCGGCGGCTATACGATCTACCCCGCTGAAGTTGAACGGGTGATCGCGCACTTCGACCCCGTGTCTGCTGCCCTCGCGGTTCCTGTAGATGACGAGCTTCGAGGACAGATCGTGAAAGTCACCATCGTTCTTCGCCCGGGTCATAGCTGCACATCCGAAGACGTACTCGCTCACTGCCGCGAGCATCTGGCGGCCTTCAAGATTCCACGTGTAGTGGAATTTGCGGATCGCTTGCCAACAGGTCATACCGGCAAGGTGATGCGTCGCCAACCGCCTGCCCTCCAAACCTTCACAACGCCACGCCAGAGGTCACGATGAGAACTGTCGGCTCTGTTGGCGAAGAGACTGTCAAGCAGGTTCGTCGGGCGGCAGTAGATCTGATCGCCGAACACGGCTTCGAAGCCATGAGCCTGCGGCAGCTCGCTGACAAAGTCGGGCTCACGGCCGGCTCCCTTTACAACCACATTGGCAGCAAGCAGGACCTGCTCAACGGTCTGTTGCAGGCCGTAATGCAGGATTTGCTCGACGCTGTCGAAACTCAGGTGCTCGTGCACAGTAATCCGCTTACGCAGTTCCAGGCGTTCATACGCCTCCATATGCAGTTCCACATCGATCGCAAAAACGACGTGCGCATCGCCACCACCGAGTTGCGCAGCCTGACATCGGAGAACTATCGTCACATTGTCAAACTCCGAAACCGATACGAAGCGACCCTGAGCTTGATTCTCAAGCGTGGGCGCGCCCGTAAGGTGTTTCGCGTGCCCGACACCAAAATTGCCGCTTTGGCCCTGATTCCGATGCTGACAGGAGTCAGTCAGTGGTATCGCGCTGACCTGCGGATTGCCCGCGAGGAAGTCATTAGCCGATATCTCGATCTGTGCTTAGCCATGGTCGGGGCCTCAGCTCGCAAGGCTCCGCAGCTGGGCGCCCTGCCGAACGTCACGCACGCGGACAATATCCGAGCGGCAGATTTTCGAGCAAAGCCTCGGCGCCTGCCGAAGAGCGCCTAAGAAACGCTCGTGGCAGCCGATAGCACCTCAAAGACCCGCCCAAGCCGTGAGTTTCATTGAGCTCGACGCAACCCGGATCGAGTACGAATGGCTCCGCTCACCCGGTGCAGCGACGCCGACCGTCGTGTTCCTCCATGAGGGTCTGGGTAGCCTCGCCATGTGGAAGGGGTACCCACAGCGACTCCAGCAGGCTACTCAGGCTTCGATCCTCGTCTATTCGCGCACCGGATGCGGACGATCGACTCCGCTGACGGAACCTAGATCGATCCAGTACCTTGAGCACGAAGCGCTCGACGTGCTGCCCGCACTGCTGGATCGTCTACAGATCGAAGACACTGTTCTCTTCGGTCATAGCGACGGCGCGTCCATCGGACTAATTTATGCCTCCGCACATGGCCACCGGTGCCGGGGACTCGTCCTCCTGGCGCCGCACGTATTTGTCGAGGAAAAGACGATTGAATCCATCCTCGCGGCGAAACGCGCGTATACGCGTGGGCGCTTACGGGATCGCCTGACTCGTTACCATGAAGATGTCGACGGCGCTTTTCGCGGCTGGAGCGAGGTATGGCTCGATCCGGGTTTCCGCAACTGGAATATAGAGTCCCGGCTTCCCCATATCACTTGCCCGGTGTTAGCTATCCAAGGGGATCAGGATCCGTACGGCTCGTTCGTGCATCTAGACCGCATCGTCGCCGCGGCACCGCAAACACAGGTGCTCAAGCTGCCGAAATGCGGTCATGCGCCCCATTGGGATCAACCACGCACCGTTCTGGATGTCACCGCAGATTTCGTGAAAAGGAGGCTTAGTTCTTGCGATTTGCCAGAACGGACATAGGGTAACGATAGATGGAGCGGCATTAAGTCGCGCCCTAAAACATCTCACCCGCTACCGCGAGCCAGTTACTTTGAACATGACAGGCGCGCCGGTTAAAGGCAGAACGTCATTCACCAAGGTAACAAGGAAGCGACCCGGCTCTTCGAACATCACAAAGTGCGAGCTGCGTTCGAAGGTGATGAACTTCTTGAGAGGGGCATGGATCTGCTGGAAGTACTGCTCCGCAGAAACGTAAGGCGTGTGAAGATCGTAGCGTCCCATAATGAAAACAATGGGCACCTTGAAGTCAATTGCTACCTTTTCCAGATCATCGGCCGAGCTCGTTAAGCTCTCCGCTAGAGCTTCTTCAGCCCAGCTCATCCCGGGCTTGAGATTATCAACGTCGGCCTGGGAGTATTCGGGTGCCCACTCGGGGAGTGAGAAATACAAATCAAAATCACTTTTACCGTACCAGCCGCCATTGAATACCCGGACCCATCGCCGGATCGCCAGAGCTTTCCGGATGAGCTCTTTGCTGTCGTTCACCGGATATGGGGCTAGCGCGCGCAGTTCCTCGACAGCCTCCCGATTTCCTGCCTGCTCTGCGAGCTCGAGCGTTCGTTTGTAAATGTACGCCTCTGACTTATCGTTGACGGACTGCCCAACCCCTACATAGGCGTAAAGCCATTCCGGATGGCGCTGGGCTAACAGTGCACCAATCTCTGAGCCGAACGAGAAGCCGAGTACGACGATCTTATCCTTATGCAATCGCTTGCGCAGATACTGGACCACCTGCTCGCTGTCCTTGACAAGGCGCTCCAGCGACATTGGTCTCGGAGGCTGCTCGTGCTTAGACCCCGCATAGTTCTTTCCTACGCCACGCTGATCCCACTGGACCACTGTAAAGTAGTCCTCCCAAGGCTTCTGGAATGCCCAGCTGGCTCCCATGGTTGGGCTGCCGGGGCCTCCATGGATCATAAGCAGAACGGGGTTGGCTTTGTTCAGGCCACGGATGGAGATCCATTGCTTGTCCCCATCGATATTGACCTCCTCCAGCGCCTCGATGCCTTCAGGGGTCGAGATGCGACGTAGATCAGCTAGTTTTTTTTGAATTTCGTCCCTGTAATGCGGGATTTGAGCGGGCGTTTCTGACCAGGCCGTTTGACTTGACAAGACGAGCAGCCCGAACACCCAAATGCTGACAGCAGTCGATCGACGCATACACGCGGACTCCAACGTAGGGATCGAAAGGCACATCGAACGGAGAGCCGATCGTACGGGGACGATTGGTCTCGTACCGAGCATCACCGACAAATTGGTTTAGGTAAAGAGTCCCCCGTCTCTCACACTAAGGTTATTGACGAAATTCGCAGTCCAGCGGAGCTTGCGGTTCAACCGATTCCCTTATGAACACGCCAGCTCATTGAGAGTCCGACATCTAACACTTCTATACACCAGTGCACGCTGTGCAGCGCAGTCGGACGCGCGTGTCTTCTCCCGAATATCGCCTGTCTCGCGACGGCCGTAATCAAGCTGCCCTTTCGAGGATTTTCCGTCTCCTGCGGCGGAGCCCGAGGTCGGGCTACTAGCATATGTAAACCATAGTTTACATCGAGTTTCCTATGGGATACACTTGCGTGGTGTACGAAATTCGCCGCTCGGAGACCTTTCACACTTGGTTTGCGACTCTCGACGATTCGAAGGCCAGAGCGCGGATCGCCGCGCGGATTGACCGACTTGCGGCTGGAAATCCTGGTGACGTTCGGCCTGTAGGCTCCGGCGTGAGCGAGTTGAGGGTCGATTATGGCCCCGGATTCCGCGTGTACTACAAACGCACCGGCAAGATCGTGTACCTGCTCTTGTGCGGAGGTACCAAGGGAACACAAGACGCGGATATTGAGCTTGCGATCGCGATGGCGGCAGACTTGAAGAGGTGACCTATGGCACGGACTAAAAAGCGCGATAAATTCGCCCCTT
>Ga0335077_10004367_pt1 | contig 17242 bp, 14 predicted proteins | sample Lox_Sample_31_FD_207151 | JGI IMG/M metagenome (GOLD analysis project Ga0335077, IMG submission 207151) | Soil microbial communities from Loxahatchee National Wildlife Refuge, Florida, United States - Lox_Sample_3.1 | ecosystem: Environmental > Terrestrial > Soil > Wetlands | place: USA... | reverse complement strand
GCGCAGACGCTGGCGCAGATGCGCGAGCAGTCCGCGCGTGGCGGCTTCCACCAGATCCAGCACCTCCTCGAAGCCGTTGGGCCCGCCGTAGTACGGGTCCGGCACGTCCTCGGGCGCCGCATCGGGCGCGAACTCGAGAAACAGGCGCAGCCGCTCGTGCGCGTGAGTCGGTGCACGGCGTCGCAGGGCCATCAGGTTCTCGCGATCCATCGCCAGAATGAGATCGAAGCGCTCGAAGTCGGCGGGCTCGACCGTACGCGCCCGCAGCGCCGAGAGGTCATAGCCGCGCCGCGCGGCGGCCGCGCGCGTGCGCGGGTCCGGCGGCTGCCCTACGTGGTAATCGGCGGTGCCGGCCGAATCCACCTCGAGCGGCAGCTCCGGCGCCTCGCGTGCGGCGAGCACGCGCAGGACCGCTTCGGCGGTGGGCGAACGGCAGATGTTGCCGAGACAGACAAAGAGTACTTTCATTCAGGCTCTCGGGTTACCGCCGTGCCCCGCAGACCTCGCGCGCCGTTCAAGATACCCTCGCGTCAACTCGCGCAATCTGGTGCCGTCGAAGCTCGGGTCGTGACCGGCGTGCACAACGCGGGCCGGAAGACGCTCGAGCCGACGCATGGTTTCCAGATAGCTCGAAATCTCACTGCCGGGCAGCTGGTCGAGCAGCGGTCCATCATAAATGGCGTCGCCCGAAAAGAGCGTGCCACTTCGAGCCTCCCAAAGTCCAATGCTGCCCGGTGAGTGTCCGGGCAGGTGCAGGACTTCAAATGCCCGATCACCGAGGTCGATCACATCGCCTTCCCCGACCAGCCGATTCGCCGGAGCCGGCGGACAGCGGTGCGAACGCAGGTCGAAGCCCGCGCGCGGCACGGCGGTAACGAAACAGCTCCCGACTTCGTAACCGGCTCGCTCCAGGCCGTCGATGAAGTCGGCGGGATGGTCGGCGCGCAGCATGCTGAAATTATCGGATTGCCGCGCGAGGTGATGTGCCTCCGCCACGTGCACGACTCTGTTCGGAAACTCGTGGAGCGATCCCACATGATCCAGATGGGTGTGCGTCGCAACGGCGATGAGTGGCTTGTCAAGAATATGTGCCGCCGCCTCGGACAAGCTCGCCAGCCCCATTCCGCTATCGATCAGCAGATCGTGTGAACGCCCTCGCACGTGCCAGATATTGCATTGCATGACTCGGATGACGTGGGGCTCCCAAATCCGCGTGATGTCCTCCGAGACATGCTCGAACTCAAACCATCGTCCAGCGACCTCGAGCCCCATCGTCCCTCCAGCAAACGCTCCACGCGTCGGATTGTCTCTCTACCAGCAATCCCCGCGTCAATCCTTGAGCGCGTGGCCCGTGGCGTTGCGCCACTTCGCCAGCCGCCGAACCGCACTGAAGGCGCCATCGTGGGGCATGAGCGCCAGCGCCTGCGTCGTGTTGGGGCATGCAAACCACGAGAGAGTTCGCAGTCAGGTCTGGTTCTCTCGCCTAAGGCGCTGTTTATCCGACTGAACCTTCGTTGCCAATCCCGCACCGGCGAGGCGCGGCACGGGTCTTGCAATTCCGTCCGGCAAATGTGCGTCTAGGGTTCCGGCCTTGCGGCGTTTCTGCCGCAGGCGTCAGGTCCGAGAGAGGCAGTCCAGCAGCGCGCGCTGCGCCCTGGATACACGGCGGGACAAAAGCCCGGGAGATTGGATTGCGGGGTTGCTGGCGACAGCGTCCCGGGACGATCTCCGCTCGGTGCTGAGAATCCCGGGATAGGAGGCTGAAGCGCTCCTCCGCAAGTTGGGTGGCACCTGCTGCGGGAGATTCGGCACCATGACCCCAAGACTGAGCTCTGTTCGTCGCGATCGGTCTCGCAACGCCGCGTGCGCGATCGGCGCCGCTGTAATAGCCGCACTCTATGGAGGCGGGGCAGCCGCGACCGACAGCACCGGCGGCACAGAAAGCGCCGATGGCCCCAACGGGGAGACGCGGCTCGCGGCCGCACCGCCCCTGGAAATGGCGGAAGTCGTCGTCACGGCCACTCGCCGGGAAGCGAGTGCGCAGGACCTCCCCATCAGCATCACCGCTGTTTCGGCCTCCGAGCTCCAGGATGCCGGCATCGGAGACATTGCCGATCTGGCGCACTCGCTCGCCGGCGTCAGCTATACCGACAAAGGGCCCTTCAGTGGTGTCAACGGCGCGAACCTGATCATCCGGGGCCTCAACAGCGAGACGACGGCCGGGCTGCCGGCGGCCGCATCCCCCGTAGTGCCGCCGGTCGCTACCTACGTCGATGACACGCCGCTCTTTGTCGCGCTCAGGTTCCAGGATCTCGACCGGGTCGAGATCCTGCGCGGCCCGCAGGGCACCCTCTATGGGTCGGGCTCACTCGGCGGAACGATCCGCTTTGTGCAGCACGCGCCCGACCCGAGCGGCTTCGATGCCCGGGCGGAGGTGACCGTCAGCGGTACCGAGCACACGCAGAGACCGAACGAGGACGTGAGCGGCATGCTCAACATTCCGTTCAGCAGCACTTTCGCCGTGCGGATCAACGCCGGCTGGAGCTATGACGCGGGGTTCATCAACCAACCCAATCTCTTCGAGCTGAGCGCCACCGGCGCACCGCTTGCGGCGCAGCCCGGCAACCTGTTCAGTCCGCCGGTCATTTACGGAAGAAAGGGCGTCAACGACTACGAGTACCGCTCGGCGCGCATCGCCGCGCTCTGGAAGCCAAATGAGGAGTTCCTCGCGCGTCTCTCCTATTACAACCAGCTGTCGACCGCCGGCGGCTTCCCCTACGCCGCCACGAGTACCGCCGCCTTCAACCAGCCCATCAGCCCGGCGACGCAGCCGAGCGGCACTTACACCAATCCGCCGCTGGTGCCGCAGCTCTTCAACGCGCCAGTCCCTCCGGGGGTCGACTCACTTTCGGACGCTGAGAACGGCATCACGACCACCCACGACAACGTCGACCTCGTGGCCTTGACCCTCGACTATGACTTCGGCTTCGCCACGCTCACTTCGGCGACCTCCTGGGCTCACCACGTCAATCACACCTTCGCGGATGAGACCCAGGAGTACATCAATTTCTTCTTCTATCAGAGTCTCTACGGTCAGAACCCGCGTACTTTCATCCAGGGAGTCGAAGGCCTGGACGACCGTCCCGTGACCCAGGAGCTGCGGCTGGCGTCTAAGACCGGTGGTGCCATCGATTGGGTCACTGGCCTGTTCTTCAACGACCAGCAGACCAACATCGTCGAGCACGACTTCTACCCGGGTTACCTCGACTTCTACAACGCCTGTCAGGCCATCTACGGCCAAAGCGCCGGCGATGGCACCACGCCCTCCTATTGCGGCGTCGGCGAGACCGCTTACGGAATCTACAGCTCCGTCGCCGGCATCCCGATCGTCAAGGACCAGGCCTACATCGGTGACTTCGAGACGCGCTTCAAGGATCTGGCGGCTTACGGGGAGCTCACCTGGCACCTGAGCCCCGCGTGGAGTCTCACCGGCGGAGCGCGAGTCTTCAAACAGACCATCACGGCGTCGCAGCAGACCGGGCTGCTGTTCGACGGCGGCCCGTTCTTCGGTCCGGTGGCCCCGATCGCCAACATCTCGCTGAGCGATGCCTGGCGCAAGGCGCTGTGGAAGGCCAACCTGTCCTACCAGATCGACAAGAGCAACCTGGTCTACGCCACCTGGTCGCAGGGCTTTCGCCGGGGCGGAGTCAACGCCCTGCCCGCCACCGAGCCCGGCATCGGCTACACCACCCCGCCCGCCCTCACCCACCTGGCTCCGGACACCGCTGACAACTACGAGATCGGGATGAAAGGCACCGTCGATAACCACCTGAAATATTCGCTGGCGGCCTTCTGGATCGACTGGCACAACGTGCAGGAGGGCCTGCAGCTGACGCCGCTGGTGCTGCCCGCTTCACTCAACATCGGCGAGGCCACGAGCAAGGGACTGGAGTCGGAGGTCGATGCGCTGCTCACGTCGCACCTCGAGGTCCAGCTCGACTATACCTACGATCAGACCCGCCTCACCTCACTCAACCCGTTGTTCGTGCAGCCCAACACGTCGGCCCCGCCGCCGGCGGTGGGCAGCCCGCTCCCCGGCACTCCCAAGTCGAGCCTGGCACTCACACTTCAGTACGGACATGTCGCGCTCGGCTCCGGGGAGCTGCAGTGCGCCGTGAGCGCGCACTATCAGAGTGCAACGGTTCCGGCACTCTCCGCGACGGTGCCCACGGTCGGGGGCTACACGATGCTCGATGCACGCATCGCGTACGCCGTGTCGCACTGGATGACGAGCCTGTTCGTCACCAATCTCACCAACAACCTCGGCGTCACCTCCTATCAGGATCCGGCGATCTTCGGTAACCGTGCCCAGGCAATCGTCTCGCAGCCGCGCACCATCGGGCTCACGGTCGCCTACTCGTTCAAGGACTAGGAGCGCGCCACGGCGGGCTTGACAGATGGTCATGGACGGCAGTATTACCAACCGACGTTTTCGTAATACTGACGTGCGAAGCCATACCGTCCCGAGGAAGCGCCATGAGTGTGTCGCTGGCCCGTCTCTCGGTGAGTCTCCCGGCACCGCTGCTGGCGGAGCTCGATGCCGTGGTGCGCGAATGCCGCCTGCCAAGCCGCTCGCAGATGATCGCCGAGCTGATCCGGCGGGCGCTTGCCCGGCACGGCGAGTTGCAGGGCCACGTGGTGCTGGCAGGCACGCTGACCCTCATCTACCGGGCGCACAGCGGGCGCGTGCGTCACGCCCTCGCCCAGACGCAGGCGCGCTACATCAAGGAAGTCATCTCCTCGCAGCACGTACTGCTCGAGCGCAATCAGTCTCTCGAGGTGCTGCTGGTGCAGGGGCCGGCCGGGCGGCTGCGGACCCTGTGCGATGACCTGCGCAAGGTTCGCGGCGTGCAGCAGATCGAGCTCGTGACGACCACCGCGCTATTGCCGCCATTACACGCGCACGCCAGCGCGGGGAGGTCCCGATGAGCCGCTCCGTCACCGCCGACCCACAAGGCGCACGCGCGCACGCACGCGCCATGGCGGGCACCCGCGTCGAGGCCATGCCGACGGTGCCGGCCACCGCGACCGCCCACCGGCCCGCAGGCGTTGCACCCGAGGCCATGCTGTGGGAGGAGACGCTCGGGCCCGGAGGCTACGCCGGCAAGGAGCTCGAGCGGGGCGCGCGGCTCTCGCTCACGGATCTTCAGGGCGATGCCTGCGTCTCGATGCTGCTCTTCAACGCGGAGCGCCCCATCGAGCGGCTGAACATCGCCGACACCGCCAAGGTGCAGTGGAACGCCTATCTGCAGGCCGGTCGCATGCTGCTTTCGGACATGGGTCGGCCGCTCATGAGTCTGCTCGAAGACAGTGCGGCCACTCACGACACCTTCTGCGGGCCCTCCCAGGAGCGCAGCCGGCCCTCTGCGGACGGCCCTGCCGCCAACTGGAGCTCTCACCCGGCCGCGCGCGGGCGGCTGCTGCTCGGCGTGTCCAAGTTCGGCCTGGGGCGCCGCGACATTCACCCTTGCGTCAATTGGTTCAAAGGAGTGCGCATCGCCGCGGATGGCACCACAGTGGTGCAACTCGGACCCTTCGCCCCGGGGCGGGCCGTGCTGCTGCGAGCGGAAATGAACGTGCTCGTCGTGCTCGCAAACTGCCCGCACGTCCTCGACCGCCGGCCAGGCTACTGCGTGACCCCGGTGCGCGTCTCGGCCTGGCGGGGCCCGATCACCCCGCCCGACGATCCGCGTCGCCGGGCGACCCCCGAGTGCGAACGCGCCTTCCTGAACGTCGATGAGTACTTCCGTCGTTAGAGTGGCGCGCAACTTGCAAGCCCGACTTCACCACCCGGAGTCCCGGAACTCATGAGCGATGCCGTCCTCGCCGGCCTTGCCGGCGCGATCCTTCTCGATGAAATGGTGCCCGCCCGCGCCCCCTGGGACCACCTCGTGCGTGAGGGGGAGACGCTGCGGATCGTGGATCTCGAAGGCAATCAGTCCGGCGATTTTCTCATGTACGCAGCGCACGATGACAGCGAGCGCTACAGCGCGCAGGACACGATTGCAGCTCAGGCCAACATCTTTCTGCGCACCGGCTCGATTCTGCTCTCGAACGAGGCCCGGCCGATGGCCGAGATTACCGCCACCACGGTCGCCTACCACGACACCATCGGGGGAGCGTGCAGCTGCGAGAGCAACACACTTCGCTACGGACACCACACCAAGGCTCAGCACGCCTGCGTCGAGAACTTCCTCACTTCCAATGCGCGTTACGGCCGCGGCAAGCGCGACATGGTCTCGAACATCAACTGGTTCATGAACGTCCCGGTGGAGGTCGACGGCACGCTTGGCATCGTGGATGGAATTTCCGCACCGGGCCTGTACGTCGACCTCAGGATGAGGATGGATGTGATCGCGGTGATCTCCAACTGCCCGCAGATCAACAATCCCTGTAACGGCTTCAACCCGACACCGCTCCGCGTCGTCATCGCCGCGGGCGGGGCCACTCGTGTTTGAATGGGCACGCAGCACCGGGCAGGAGGCGTTACGCGTGCTCGAGGGCGGTTTCGCGACGAGCGTGCAGGACTATCCGGGCCGCCGCGGCTACTGGCACGTGGGCGTCCCGCCGTCGGGACCCATGGATAGCCTCGCTTTTCGTCTCGGAAATCGCCTGCTCGGCAACCCCGAGGGGATGGCGGGCCTCGAGGTGACGATCCAGGGGCCCACGCTGCAGTTTCACGAGCCGTGTGCGCTTTGCCTCGCCGGTGCAGACTTCCGCGCACAGCTCGACGATCGGGCGGTGGCGCCCTACTCGCCGATCCGCGTGACGCGCGGTCAAACCCTCAAAGTAGGCCGGGTCAGCGGGCCCGGCATGCGGGCCTACATCCTCTTTGGTGGCGGGCTCGACGTGGATCCCTACCTCGGCAGCCGCTCGACCTTCACACTCGGGTGTTTCGGCGGACTCGAGGGTCGCTCGCTGGCGCCCGGAGATGCGCTGCGCCTCCCTGCCTGGCACGAGCCGGGGGAGCTGCGCGAGCTGCCGCAGCCGCTGCGGCCGTCGCTCGGTCGCGAGTGGCACCTGCGGGTGCTCTACGGTCCTCACGGCGCCCCGGACTTCTTCAGGCTCGAGGACCTCGAGACCCTCCTCGATGCCACCTGGAAGGTCCATCACAACTCCAACCGCACCGGCGTGCGACTCATCGGGCCCAAGCCCCGCTGGGCGCGGCGCGACGGCGGTGAGGCGGGGCTGCACCCATCGAACATTCACGACACGCCCTATGCCGTCGGCGCCCTCGATTTCACCGGAGACATGCCGATCATTCTCGGACCCGATGGCCCATCGCTCGGCGGATTCGTCTGCCCCTTTGTGGTCATCGCCGCGGACCTGTGGAAACTCGGGCAGCTCGCCCCCGGCGACGGCGTTCACTTCGAGAGTGTGGACGATGTCGCGGCAGGTGAGGCCGAGCAGACCCAGGATGCGCTGGTCGCGCAACTGAAGCCCCCCATCGCGATCCGCCGGATCCGGATCCGGGGCAGTGCGGATGCCATCCTCGAGGAACGCGCGGCTCGGGACGCGCGCCCGAGGACCGTCTATCGCCGCCAGGGCGATGCCAATCTGCTGATCGAATACGGCGAGATGGTGCTCGATCTCACGCTGCGCATCCGCGTGCATGCGCTGATGCTCGAGTTCGAGCGGTTGAAGGTCCCCGGCATCATCGACGTCACTCCCGGCATTCGCTCGCTGCAGGTGCATTACGAGCCGCGCGTGCTCCCGCAGCGCCAGCTGCTCGCGCTTCTGCAGGAGGCGGACGATCGCCTCGGAGAGCTCAGCGACTTTGAGATTCCGTCCCGCGTCGTGTGGCTGCCACTCTCTTTCGGCGACCCGGCGGTCGCGGAGACGATCGCGCGCTACATGCGATCCGTGCGGGCCGATGCGCCCTGGTGCCCGGACAACATCGAGTTCATTCGACGCGTCAACGGGCTTGAGTCCCCCGAGGACGTACGCCGCATCGTGTTCGATGCCCATTATCTGGTCATGGGACTCGGCGACGTCTATCTCGGTGCCCCAGTGGCGGTGGCGCTCGATCCCCGCCATCGCCTCGTCACCACCAAGTACAACCCCGCGCGCACCTGGACGCCGCCCAATATGGTCGGCATCGGCGGCGCCTACCTCTGTATCTACGGCATGGAGGGACCCGGCGGCTACCAGCTCTTCGGTCGCACGATTCAGGTGTGGAATCCCGTTCCCCGGACGCAGGACTTCCGGGACGGCAAGCCGTGGCTGCTGCGCTTTTTCGATCAGATTCGCTTCTTCCCGGTGACGCCGGCCGAGCTCAGCGAGTGGCGGGCCGAATTTCCGCAAGGGCACCGTCCCCTCAGGATCGAGTCGGAGGTGTTTCGCCTCATCGACTACCAGCGCTTCCTCGCTGAGCAGCACGAGGGTATCGCGGCTTTCGAGACGGCACGGCGAGAGGCGTTCGCTGCAGAGCGCCAGGCGTGGAGGGCCTCGAATGAGCTCTCCTGAGAGCGCCACCCCGCGAGCCGCCGGTGTGCACGACATCGCCCGCGAGCCGGAGAGGCTCGGCCGGAGTGTGGAAGCGCTCGCACGCGCGACGCTCGAGCGCGTCTACGCCTACGAAAAGACGCAGCCGGGCGTCTGGATCAGCCGGGTGCCGGATGAGGAGCTCTGCGCGCGGGCCCGAGGGATCGATGAGCGTCTCGCGAGCGGCGCCACCCTGCCCCTTGCCGGCGTACCGGTTGCCGTCAAGGACAACATTGACGTCGCGGGCCTCGAGACGACCGCGGGCTGCCCGGCGTTCAGCTATCGCGCGGCAACGTCGGCACCGGTCGTCGCGAGGCTGGAGTCTGCGGGCGCGCTCATCGTCGGCAAGACCAACATGGATCAGTTCGCCACGGGGCTGGTCGGGACCCGCAGCCCCTACGGCAGCTTAGGCTGCGTCTTCAACCGCGAGTACGTGAGTGGGGGCTCGAGCTCCGGCTCCGCGGTTGCGGTCGCGGCCGGACTCGTGCCACTCGCGCTCGGCACCGACACGGCAGGATCGGGCCGGGTCCCCGCCGCGTTCAATGGCCTCGTCGGACTCAAGCCCACTCGCGGCCGCTGGAGCTCACGTGGTGTGGTGCCCGCCTGCCGGTCGCTCGACTGTGTGAGCGCCCTGACGAGGAGCGCCGAGGACGCTGCGCGTGTCGACCGGGTGCTCGCACATTACGATCGGGACGACCCCTATGCACGACCCTCGCCGGCCGCAGTCCACGCGCTGGGCGCGCCGTTTCGGATGGGGGTCGCATCGCTCGAGCGCCTCACTGATCTCGCGCCGGGCGATGCGGGGCTCTACCGCGCCGCGCTGGCACGTCTCGAGCGCACAGGCGGCCGCGCGATCGAGGTCGAGGTGGCGCCGCTCCTCGAGGCGGCGCGGCTCCTCTATGGTGGTCCCTGGGTCGCCGAGCGCGCGGTCGTCCTCGAGTCTCTGCTCGAGAAATCCCCGACGGCCATCCACCCGGTGGTGCGCACGATCGTGCAGGCGGCCAGGGGAATTTCGGCGGTCGAGACCTTCCGCGCCCTGCACGCTTTGCAGCAGTACGCCTGCGAGGCCCGCAAGCTCTGGGAGTCGATCGAGGTCCTCGTCCTGCCGACCACGGCCGGGATCTATCGACGCGCAGAAGTGCTGGCAGAGCCCTTCGGGCTCAATGCGCGGCTCGGCACTTACACCAATTTCGTGAATCTCCTCGACATGTGCGCCATCTCGATGCCAGCCGGGTTCAGGGAGAATGGCACCGGCGCCGGCGTGAGCCTGATAGGACCTGCCTGGGCCGATTCGCGGCTGCTCGAACTCGCCGCGCGCTACGAGCGCGCGGGTGCGGCTCCCGAGCCACCTCCCCTCGACATCCGCCGCGGCGACCCGAAGGTGCGCCTGGCCGTCGTGGGTGCTCATCTCTCCGGGATGCCGCTGCACCCTCAGCTGAGTGCCCGGAACGCGCGCCTCGTGGCCCGCACCCGCACTGCGCCCGTTTACCGCCTGTACGCGTTGAATCACGAGCGCCCACCGAAGCCTGCCCTCGTGCACAGCGGATCTGGTGGTCGTGCGATCGAGATCGAGGTTTACGAGCTCGATCTCGAGGCCTTCGGTTCCCTCACCGCGGAAGTGCCGGCGCCGCTTGCCATCGGTGAGATCGAAGTCGAAGACGGCAGCCACGTGCGCGGATTTCTCGCCGAGCCACGGGCGCTCCCCGGGGCACTCGAGATTACCGGTAAGGGAGGCTGGCGCGCCTACCTCGCGGGTCTTAAGGGAGAGTCGTCATGAGGGCGCTCAGGTCAGTGCGGGTCGGAGTCTTGCTCCTCCTGGCCGTGATCGGAGCGTCAACGGCCCCTGCCGCGATCAAGGTCGGGGTGTCCGACTGGACCGGGTGGGTCGCGTGGTACGTCGCGCAGGACCAGGGGTACTTCCGCAAGTACGGCGCGGACGTGAAGCTCGTCTGGTTCGCCAACTACAGCGACTCGATCGCGGCCCTTTCGACCGGACAGCTCGACGCCAACAGTCAGACCTGGTCCGACACCTTGGGGCCGCTCGCGAAGGGACTGCCGCTCAGGGTCATCCTGGTGAACGACAACTCCGCCGGGAACGATGCCCTGATGGTGGGCCCGAAGATCAGGAGCTTCGCGGAGCTGCGCGGCCACAAGATCGCCCTCGAGCAGTTCAGCATTTCCCACTTCGTGCTCTATACGGCGCTCGCGCGCAACGGACTCTCGCCCAGAGACGTTCAGGTGGTCAACCTGTCCGCGGGAGACGCCGCCGCCGCCTTCATCGGCGGGAGCGTCGATGCCGCCGTCGTCTGGAATCCGTGGATCAGCCAGATCGAGAAGAGCGGCAAAGGCAGGGCGCTGTTCACCTCGCGGGAGATGCCCGGGCTCATTCCGGATCTCCTGGTGGCGCAGGCCCAGGCCGTGCAGGGGCACCGCAACGACTTCATCGCCATGATCCGCGCGTGGTTCGACACCGAGGCCTTTATCCGCACGCAGCCCGAGCGGGCCGTCGCGATCATGTCGAAGGTCGTGAGTCTCACACCCGAGCAGTACCGCGTGTTCCTCCCGGGCACACGTTTCTTCGATGCCACGGCGAACCTCGAGGCCTTCAATCCCGCAAACCCTCAGAGCCTCGCGCGGGTAGCGCCCACGATCGGCGCGTTCCTGCTCTCGAACAAGCTGATCGACGCCGTACCCGCTGCGGCTGCGGCCGTCGATGGAACACTGGTGCAGGCTGCTGTCGCCCTGCAACCCTCACAGAGCGCGCGCTAAGGCATGAGCGACATCAGCACAATTCGCGTCGAGCGACGACGGCCGAAGGAGGAGCTGTGGAAAATTCGTGGCGGGTTGAGTAAGCGTCGTTACTGGACGCTGGCCGCGCTCGGCCTCGCGGTCCCGCTCGCCTGCTGGACGCTGCTCACCGCGCTCGGCTCGGTCAATCGAGTCTTCCTCCCCGGCCCGTACGATGTCGTGCACCGGGTCGTCACCTGGTTCCGGAATGATGAGCTCCTCGCCGATGTCGGCATCAGCTGCTTCCGCGTCACCGTGGGATGGGCCCTCGCGGCGCTCCTGGCGCTGCCACTCGGCCTCTTCATCGGCACCTTCCGGGCGGTGCAGGCGGCGCTCGAGCCGCTCATGGACTTCGTGCGCTATCTGCCTGCCGTGGCTTTCATCCCGCTCGTGATGCTCTGGGTCGGGATCGACGAGGGGGCCAAGATCGCCATCATCTTCATCGGCACGTTCTTTCAGATGGTGCTGATGGTGGCCGAAGACGTGCGGCGTGTTCCCATGGCGCAGCTCGAGGTCGCCCAGACGCTCGGCGCTACGCGCAGTGAGGTCATCAACGAGGTCATCATCCCCTCAGCCAAGCCCGCCCTGCTCGACACGCTGCGCATCACCATGGGCTGGGCCTGGACCTACCTGGTCGTCGCGGAGCTCGTTGCGGCCAACTCGGGCCTCGGTTACGCCATCATCAAGGCCCAGCGCTTCCTGCAGACCGACAAGATCTTCGCGGGAATCATCCTGATCGGCGCCATCGGGCTTGCGATCGATCAGGGGTTCAGGCTCATGCATCGGCTGGCTTTCGGCTATCTGTACGTGCGGAGCTGACGCCCCGTGAGTGCGATCAGCTGCAGGCGGGTGGAAAAGATCTTCGGCGGCGGCCGGACGCCCGTGGTCGCGCTCAAGAGCGTCTCGCTGGATATCGCCGCCGGCGAGTTTGTCACCGTGGTCGGAGCCTCGGGCTGCGGAAAATCGACGCTGCTGCGCATGATCGCGGGGCTCGAGACCTATACCGGCGGCGAGATCGAGGCCGGCGGCGCTTTGGTCACCGGGCCCGGCGCGGACCGCGCCATGGTTTTCCAAAACTACAGTCTTTACCCCTGGCTCACGGTGATGCGCAACATCAAGTTCGCGCGTCAGCTCGAGGTGCATATCCGCGACCGCACCAGCGCCGACGTCGATGCCGCGAGCGGCCGCGCCGATGCCTTGCTGCAGCTGATGGGCCTCGAGCAGGTCGCCGACTCCTATCCGTCTCAGCTATCGGGCGGCATGCAGCAGCGCGTGGCGATCGCCCGCGCACTGATGACCCGGCCGCGAATCCTCCTCATGGACGAGCCCTTCGGCGCGCTCGATGCCCAGACACGCGAGGTGATGCACGACCTGATCCTGCACGTGTGTGCACTCGAGGGCTGCACGGTCGTGTTCGTGACCCACGACGTCGATGAGGCGATCTATCTGGGCCGGCGCGTCGTCGTGATGGCGCCGAAGCCCGGGCGCATTGATGTCATCTGCGAAGTGCCGCTGCCACCCAAGCGCAGCTATGCGATGCGACACTCGAGCGAGTTCCTCGCCCTGCGCGCGCAGATCCTCGATCGCATTCGCGGCACCTCGCAGGTTCGCACCGACCTTCGCCTGCTGGAGAAGCTGTCGCGGCGGGCGGCGAGCTGATGAGGTCTGCCCCGCACCCGGCCGAGGCGCTCGAGCAGGTCGGCCGCGCGCTCCGCGACGCGCCTCGCGACCCGCGGCTGCTGCTGCGCCGTGCGGAGTGTTTGCTGGCGCTCGGTCGAGCGTCGCAGGCGCGTGAGGCCGCCGCCGCCGCCCTCGAGACACGCCCGACGGATCCGCGCGTTCTCGATGCGATCGGAAATCTTCTCAGCCGCGCACACGATCAGCGCGGTGCACTCGAGGCCTTCGAGCAGGCGATTGCTCTCGCCCCCCGCACGCCCCATTTCCGCTTCAACCGGGCGACGGTGCGGCGCTTTCTCGGCGAGCTGGATGGCGCCGAGCAGGACTACAACCAGGTCATTACGCTCGCGCGCCATGACTATGAAGCCTACCTGAATCGCTCGGAGCTGCGACCGCAGACGCGGGAGCGCAACCACACGACGGAGCTCGAGGCACTGCTCGCCGAAGGGAAAGCCGACTGGCAGGGTGAGGTGGCGCTGCGCTACGCGCTCGCGAAGGAATACGAGGATCTCGGTGAGCACCGGCAAGCCTTTGTGCACCTGGAGCGCGGAGCGCGCCTGAGGCGGCAACACTTGCGCTACGACGTGGCCGCCGATGTGGCCACGGTCGAGTGGATCATTCGTGCCTATCCAGACTGCGTGCAGGCACCCCCGGGAGCCCGCGGCGCGGCTGGCGCGACGCCGATCTTCATCGTCGGGCTGCCCCGTAGCGGCAGTACGCTCATCGAGCGGATCCTCGCATCGCACTCGAGAGTCTCGCCGGGCGGGGAGCTCCCGCATTTCACGCTGGCCCTGACGCGAGCTGTGCGGCGACTGACCGGGCAGGCGCCGCTCGGGCGGCAAGAGCTCATCGCCCGCTCGACGGGCGTCGACTTTGCTGCGCTCGGGAATGACTACCTCGCTCACGTCCAGGTGGATGGCATCGGTGCCGGCGTCTTCACCGACAAGCTGCCGCTCAATTACCTCTATTGCGGACTGATTCGGCGCGCGCTGCCTCATGCCCGGATCGTGCATGTCGGGCGCTCGCCGCTCGCGGCCTGCTACGCGATGTACAAGACGCTCTTCAAGGACGGTTATCCCTTCTCTTACCAGCTGGATGAGCTCGGCCGCTACTATGTGGCCTATGACCGCCTGATGCGTCATTGGGCCGAGAAGCTTCCGGGCGCCATCCTCGAGCTGCGCTACGAGGACCTGGTCAAAGACCTGCGCGGCCAGTCGCAACGCCTGCTCGAGTTCTGCGGCCTCGAGTGGGAGGAGGCCTGCGCAAGCTTTCATCTGAATGAGCGCGCGAGCACGACCGCGAGCGCCGCACAGGTGCGCCGGCCGCTGTACGACTCCTCGGTCTCGCTCTGGCAGCACTACCGCGCGCGACTCGAGCCGTTGACACAGCAGCTCAAGGCGGCTGGGATCGATGTCGATTAGGCGCGCACTCCGGCTCGCGCTGCTCGGGACACTCCTCCTCCCGCAGCTGCCGTGCGCCGCGCGGCAGCCGACGCTCGGGGTCGTGAACTGGATCGGCTACGGGCCGATCTACTGCGCGGCGGCCCAGGGCTATTACCGCAAGCGCGGCGTCGAACTCCGGCTCGTCACCTTCAGCGACAACTCGATCATGTCGGGGGCGCTCGAGGGAGGTGAGCTCGATGCCTCGACCCTGACCTACGATCAGGTCATCACCGCCAGCGCCAAGGGATGGAAGCTCAAGGTGGTGATGCCGCTCGACTACTCGGTCGGGGGCGATGCGATCGTCGCCAGTGCCGCGATCCATTCCGTCAGGGATCTGAAGGGACGCCGGATTGCCTTCCAACCCCTCTCGCCCTCGGACTTCCTCCTGGGTTACGCACTCGCCCAGGTCGGGCTCTCGCAGAAAGATGTTCGGCCGCTCAATTCCACCCCGGAAGGGGTGGTCTCGATCATGGCCACGGGGGCTGTGGATGCCGGGGTCACGTACCAGCCGAGTGTCTCGACGATCCTCAAGCTTGGCGGCGGCAAGCTCTATCACGTGCTGCTCTCTTCGCGCGAGGCGCGCGGCATCATCACCGACGTGCTCGTGGTGCGTGCGGGCACCATCGCTGACAACCCGAAGCTGGTGGATGCCCTGATCCGAGGCACGATGGACGGGTTGTCGTTCATGCAGCAACAGCCCGAGCAGGCCATCGCGATCATCAGCAAGGCGCTCGAGATCAGCGCCGTCGATGCCCGCGAGCAACTCTCGAACGTCGAGAACCCATCCCTGGCGAACCTTGGGGAGGTCTTCAGGCCCGGTGCCACCCTCCCCTCGTTCTACGCAAGCGGTGCGCTGATCGGCGAGATCCTGAAGAAGGAGGGACAGATCGACCATGTCCCGCCGATCGCCGAGACCTACGACGCGCGTTTCGTGACGCAGCTGCAGACGCATCCGGGAGAGTGAGGGAATGAGTGCCGAAATGCGCCACTGGCATACCTGGCCGAACGCCATCGTCGTGACCTACGTGCTCCTTGGCTGGCCATCAGGGGTCTGGCTGCTCACACGCCCTGCACTGTGGGCAGGCGTGCTGGGTGTGCTCCTCACGGCGCACACACTGGTCTGCTCGGCCTACTTATTGCACGACTGCACCCATAACCTGGTGTTCCCCGGTGCCTGGGCGAATGACCGGCTGGGAGCGCTCCTTGGCTGGATCAACGGCGCCTGCGTCGCGAGCTATCCGGACATCAAGCGCAAACACCTGCGCCATCACATTGATCGGCTCGATGTGGTGACCTTTGATTATCGTGCCATCCTCATGCAGTCACCGACCTGGCTGCGCCGTGGGATGCTGGCGCTCGAATGGGCCTACGTTCCTGCCGTTGAGCTCCTCATGCGCGTTCTGGTGATCGCAACTTCCTTCGCCTATGGGACGTTTCGCGAGCGCGCCCGGGTGACGGCGGTGCTGGCTACTCGAATCGCCGCATTCGGCGGGTTGGCGCTGATGTCGATCAAGGCCGCGCTGCTCTATGCGCTGGCGTATCTGCTTTTTCTGCACGTGCTGCGCTTCATGGACGCTTTTCAGCATACCTACGAGATCTACGTCTCGCGCTCTCCGGCACCGGCGCCACCGGACGCCAGACGCAATCGCCAATACGAGCATGAGAACACCTTTTCCAATCTCCTCAGCGAACGGCGCCCGTGGCTGAATCTCCTGGTGCTGAATTTCCCTTATCACAACGCGCATCACGCGCAGACCGGCGTGCCGTGGTATGGGCTCCCGGCGCTCCATCGCACTCTGTACGGAGATCCCCACACCCGAACCCAAGTCATCGCCTTTCGCCCGCTACTCGCGAACTACCACCGCTATCGCGTGGCCCGGGTACTCGCGGACGATTACGGGTCCGTGTCGAAGGACGAGTCGCGCGCCAGCGGCTTCATCGGCGCGGTCGGCGTCTCCTTTCTGACGGCGATCTGAGCGGGCCGTGGCCGATCAGCTGGCGCTCCTGATCATCGACATGCAGCGGGATTTTCTCGATCCGGAGGGCTACATCGCCCGCAGTGGCGTCGACGTCCGCCCGCTGCGCGCGATCATCCCTAACGTTCGCCGACTGCTCGAGACGGCACGTGAGCGCAGGATTCCGGTGATTCACACCCGCGAAGGACACCGGTCAGACCTTTCCGATCTGCCCGCCGTCAAGGGTCGGCGTGCAGCGCGAGCCGGAGTGGCCATTGGAAGCCCCGGCCCTCTGGGCAGACTCCTCGTCCGTGGCGAGCCCGGTCACGCCATCGTGGCCGAGCTTGCGCCGCTTGCCACGGAGGTGGTCATCGACAAGCCCGGGTTCGGCGCCTTCTACGCCACCGACCTCGAGCACGTCCTGCGGACGGCTGGTATTCGTGCGCTGGCACTCGCCGGGGTGACGACGGACGTTTGTGTTCATTCCACGCTGCGCGAAGCCGTGGACCGTGGTTTCGACTGCCTGACCGTCGGTGACGCCTGCGCCGCGGGCGATGCCGACATTCACGCCGCGATGCTCGCTTGCATCAGAGGTGAGGGAGGGATCCTCGGGGGTGTCAGTACCACCGAGGAAGTGCTGAACGCCTGGCAACCAGGCGGTTAGCGCTAAGGGAACCTAGCGCGCGCTGTAGCCGCGGCCCTGCAGGCAGGCAACCATGGCGCGCTGGTAATCGGCACGCCTGGCCCCCGTCTGATCGGGAGGCACGCCGCCGCCGGCCTGCGTCGGATCGAAGCCGGTCTGCGACGCGGACCACTTGTGGCACTCGTACTGATCCT
>Ga0335077_10004365_pt1 | contig 17250 bp, 12 predicted proteins | sample Lox_Sample_31_FD_207151 | JGI IMG/M metagenome (GOLD analysis project Ga0335077, IMG submission 207151) | Soil microbial communities from Loxahatchee National Wildlife Refuge, Florida, United States - Lox_Sample_3.1 | ecosystem: Environmental > Terrestrial > Soil > Wetlands | place: USA... | reverse complement strand
GCCCGGCGACCAGAATCGAAGCTTCCTCTGGTTGAAGCTCGCCGCGAAGACCGATCCGACGAAGCTCCCTCAAGGTGTGACGGTTCCCGGAGCACCGATGCCGAACAACCTCCCGGCCCTCAGCGAGGACGAGCTCGAGCTCGTGCGCGAGTGGATCTTTGCCGGCGCGCCGCAGACCGGGACGGTCGGCGGGACGCAGACGCTGCTCAACGCGTGCCTTCCGGCGCCGGAGCCGATCACGATTCAACCCCTGGATCCTCCGGCCGCGGACGCCGGGATCCAGTTCGTCATGCCACCCTGGCCCCTCCCGGCAAACAGCGAGCACGAGATCTGCTTCGCGACCTACTACGACATCTCCAGCCAGGTTCCCGATCAGTTCAAGGATCCGAGCGGGCAGCTCTTCCGCTTCGCCGGTCAGGAGCTGCGCCAGGACCCGCAGAGCCACCACCTCCTGCTCAACTACTACACGGGTCCGGCGGACAACATCCACGACCCGTCGTTCGGCACGTGGACGTGCAACGGTGGAAACAACGCGGGCCAGGTCTGCGAGCCGACCGACCTCACCTCATGCGGAACCGGAACCTGCACGAGCGAGATCAAGCAATCGTTCGCCTGCATCGGCTTCGGCCCTGCCGGTTCGGGCGGCAGGCAAACCTTCTACGCGATCGGTGGCGCACAGAAGGCTCAATTCGATATCCAGTACCTGCCCGGCGTGTTCGCACAGATCCCGATGAAGGGCATCCTCTACTGGAACTCGCATGCATTCGACCTCACGAACGACGACACGATCATGCACGCGAGGTTGAACTACTACTACGCGCCGGCGAACGCCCAGCAATTCCCGGTCGTTCCCATCTTCGATGATTCCGACATCTTCGCCGGGGATGCGGCGCCGTACACCACGCAGACGGTGTGTAACGACCACACGATGCCGCAGGGCGCGCGGTTGTTCAACCTGCAATCCCACACCCACAAGCACGGCAAGCACTTCAGCGTCACGATGCCGGACGGGTCGTCGATCTACGACAGCTTCGTCTACAACGACCCGCTCTCGCAGACCTACAATCCGCCGCTCGCGTTCGACTCCGCGGATCCCGCGCAGCGCACCCTGCACTACTGCTCGTTCTACAACAACGGCGTGGCGGACGACGGCTCTCCCGACGCGGATACCGTCACGCGCGCGTCCCGCGTGCCGCAGAGCGCGCGCGACGTCGGCATCGGGCCCTGCAACCCGATCGCCTGTGCCGCGGGCAAGATCGGGTCACCTTGCAATGGATCGAACGACAATGCGACGTGCGATTCATCGCCCGGCAAGGGCGACGGCCTGTGCGACGCCTGCAAGATCACCGGCGGCGAGAGCACCGAGAACGAGATGTTCATCCTGATCGGCTCGTACTACATCGACAAGAGCAACGTCATGCAGTCGAACGGGATCAGCGCCGCCCTGACCGCGACCGACGTCGATGCGTCGGGTCGCTCGCTGGCGACGGAGATCATCGCGCCGCCGCAGATGAGCTGCGGCGCGTCGCCCGGAGCGCACGCCGCGCACATGGGTCACTGAAAGCGGGCCTGGGCTCGCGCCGGAACGGCTCGGCCGCCCGGCGCGGGCTCGGCGTGGTTTTTTGCCGACTCGCCGCGTATGCCATACTGCCGGCCGATGCGGCAGCGCATCTTGCTCATCCGGTTGAGCGCGATCGGCGACGTCATCAACACGCTTCCCGCCGTCAGCCTGCTCCGGAAACACCTTCCCGATGCGCACCTCGCGTTCGTCGTCGAGGATCGCGCGTCCGATGTCGTCGTCGGCCATCCCGACCTCGATCAGGTGATCGTCTTTCCGCGCCGTCGCTGGCGCGCGCTTGTGCGCAGCCCGCGGCAGTGGTGGCGGCTCGTCGGCGACGGAGTCGCGTACGCTCGCCAGATCCGCCGGCAAGGCTTCGAGGTTGCGCTCGACTTCCAGGGGAACCTGAAGGGGGCGATCCACTCCGTGCTCTCCGGCGCGCCGCGGCGCATCGGCTTCGCCCGCGGCTTCGCGCGCGAGCGCGCCGACTGGTTTGCCAACGAGCACGTTCAGCCGCCGCTCGATCGCCCGCACCGGGTCGACAAGTTCGCCTCGCTGCTGCGCCCGCTCGGCGTGAACGCCGGTTCACTGCGTTACGTTCTGCCGCCCAGCCCGGAGGCGATCGTCAAGATCGACGACTATCTCCGGCGCCACGGTCTTCCCGCGGGAGGCTTCGTGATCGTCCATCCCGGGACGAGCGAGCGTGGTGCCGCCAAGCGCTGGCCGACCGACAGATTCGCCGAGCTTGCAAGACGCGTTGTCGCCGAGCTCGCGACGCCCGTGGTCGTGACCTTCGGTCCCGGCGAGGAGCGGCTGGCCGACGAATTGCTCGCGTCGGGTAGAAGCGGCGTTTTCCCGGGCCCGCGCGGAGGCTCACTCCTCGATCTCGCCGAGCTCATCCGTCGCGCCGCCGCGTTCGTCTCGGCCGATACCGGACCCATGCATCTTGCGGCCGCGTGTGGCACGACGTGCGTCGCGCTCTTCGGACCCAAGGATCCGGCGGTCTATCGTCCGTACGGCGACGGCCACATGGTGATCCATCGCCGCGACGCGAACGGCGTCGGTGGCATGTTGCAGATCAGCGTCGACGAAGTGGTCGCCGCCGTGCGATCGGCTCTCGAGAAGGCGAGGATCCTCGCACCATCGTGCAGCGCAACGGTCCCGTGAAGGGCGACATCGAGCGCGGCATGGCAATTGCGAAGGGCATAGAGATCGATTGGCGACGAAAATCTTCGTACTTGTCGGCGCGAGCGGCGCCATGCTAGAGCAGGCGGCTAAAGGGAGAGGACGCCAGTGGCGTCCTGGTGATTGAGACGAAAGGCGAAGACGAAAGGAAGGTATGTGTCGAAGACGGCGTTTGTAGGTAATTTGAGTTTCTCCGCCACGGAGGAAGAGCTGACGCGCTTCTTCTCCGAGGTGGGTCCGGTCGTGAAAGCGAGGATTGGGATGGACCGCGAGACCGGGCGGTCGAGAGGATTCGCCTTCGTCGAGTTTGCAGATGAGGACTCCTGCGCGACGGCGATCGCACGCCTCAACGGCTCCGAGATGGGAGGCCGCCGCCTGCGCGTCAACGATGCCGACGACAAGCCGCCGCCGCGCGCGCCGTCGCCGCAGCCGGGAGGATACCGGCCCGGCACCACGGCGCCGCGCCCGATGGGCGGCGACCGTTTCAGCCCGCGCCCGTTTCTCTCCGAGCCCCCGCCGATGGACCTCTACTCGGGTGGTGGTGGTGGCGGCGGTGGCGGTGGCGGCGGCGAGGACGACTTCCGCCGCCGCGTGAGCGGCAAGGGAAGCCGTCGCGGACTCCGCGCGCGCAAGCGCAGCCTCGGCGGCTGAGCGGACGACTTCGCGCGCGGCGGCTCGGGCGATCGCCCGCGCCGCCGCGCGCGCGTAGTACTTGTCTGGTTGCGAGCCTCGGTGCCCGCGTTGCGGGCCGGCGAATCGCTCGCGACGCGATGTCGCAGGCTGCAACGTAGCGTTGCTCGCGGCCGCGACGCGGCGTTGACCGCGAGAGGTCGCAGCGAGCGTCCGGCGTGCGGCACGGTGGCTGCTCCTCGGCCGCTGCATGGCGACCGACCCGGACAACCGGCCCCCGGGGATCGGGAGCGCGCTGCTCCTCGTGTCGGCGGCCGTCGGTGTCGCCGACGCGATCACTGCGCTGTGGGCGAACCGCGGTCTTACCGCCGGTCAGCTCACGCCGTTTTGCTTGACAGCACCGCTCCTGGTCGCCCTCGGGCTGCTTGCGCCGGCGGCGCTGGTGAGCGGGCTCGTCGATCGGGTGCGGAGAGTTGCGCTCATGCCGGCCGGCCGCGCGGTCACGCCGCGAGCGCGTGGCGCCGCGTCTCCCGAGTTCGCGGTCCACACGGCGCGGCTCTGCGGCCTCGTGCTCGTGGCGGGCTTGCTCCGCGCGGCCGGCGCGCTGGCCGAGGCGGTGCCGCTCGGCGGCGAGGGTCGCGCGCCGCAGCTTCTCGGTCTTGCTTGCGGCGGGCTTGCCCTGATCGTCGCGCCCGTTCTCGCCGCGCTCACTCGCCGCGGCCTGCGCGGCAGGCTCGCCGGGCTCGCGCCCGCGACGGTGCGCCGGCTGGCGCGGCTCGCGGCGCTCGCCGACCTTCTCGCGTTCGCCTGCATGGCCGGCGTCGTGCGCTCCGAGGGCCGGGACGTGCTCGGCTTGGCCGATCTTGCCGCCGGGACGCTCGACGCCGGCGCCGGCCGGCCGAGCCTTGACGGCGGTCTTGGCGCGAAACGCGACCGGAGGCGGGCCGAGAACCTCGTCGTGATCACGATCGACACCCTGCGCGCCGACGAGGCCGGTGCGCGCAGCATGCCGCGTCTCGAGGGGCTCGCCGCGACCGGTGTCAAGCTGAGCTCGGCCTTCGCCAGCGCGCCGTGGACGCTGCCGAGTCTCGCCTCGCTCATGACCGGTCGTTCGCCGCAGAGTCACGGCGCGGGGAAGCCGATCGGCCCGTCGCCGCTCGATCGCAGCGCTCTCGATGCGGCGGTCCCGACGCTCGCGACCGTCCTGCACGCGGCGGGCTTCGCGACCCGCGCGGTGGTGACGAATCCGTATCTCGGCATGGCCTATGGTCTCGCGCAGGGCTTCTCCGCATACGAGAACGTCACGCTGGAGAGCGAGGCGGCGATCACGCTCGCGCCCACGCTCGGCGGCTGGGCGCTCGAGCGGCTGGGCGTCACGCGGGCTCTCGGCGATCGTGGCGCCGTCGTCACCCGACGCGCGCGGCGATTTCTCGCGCGGCTACCGGGAGGGCGCTTCTTTCTCTGGCTGCACTACATCGATCCGCACGCACCCTACGCCGGAGAGCGGCGCAGCTTTCGCGGCGATCTCCTCGCCGCCGCGGGCGCGCGGCCTCCGGCTGCGCCGGGCGCGGCGCGCATGGCCGAGCTGCGCGCCGGCGAGATCCGGCTGTCGGCTGAGGGGCGCGAGCGCTTGCGCGGCGCCTACCGGGCGGCGATCTCCGAGGTCGACGCGGAGATCGGCGCGGTCGTCGACGCGCTCCACGACGCGGGCCTGTCGGCGACCACGCTGCTCGTCGTGACCGCGGACCACGGCGAGGAGTTCTGGGACCACGGTGGGGTCGAGCACGGCCACTCGCTCTATGACGAACTGATCCACGTACCGCTGGTCCTGGCTTGCCCGGGCTTGCTGCCCTCCGGCCGCGTCGTCGACACGGTGGTCGGCCTCGATCGTCTCGCGGCGACGATCCTCGATCTGCTCGAAGTTCGACCGCCCGGTGCGGAGGGAGCTGCCGGCGCGATCGGCGCCTGCGGGAAGGGCATCGCCCCGGGCTTTGCCGATCTCCTGGGGCGCACTGCCGCCGGCGAGACGCGACCGGTGGTGAGCGAGAACCTGCTCTTCGCCGAGGAGCGCGTCGCGCTGCGCACGGCACGCTACACCTACGTTCGCTGGCCGAGCGGCAAGGAGGAGGTCTACGATCGGCGCCGAGACCCGCGCGAGCTGCGCGATCTGGCCGCGCGCCGGTCGCTCGTCCGCGCGCTCGCTCGGCGTCTCGATGCAGACCGTGAGCCGGCCTCCGCACCGCCCGTCTGCAGGCTCCGCAAGGGCGACGACGAGCGCACCCGGCGAGCGCTCCACGCGCTGGGCTACGTCCGGTGAGCCGCGTGCCGCGGAACGGCAGGCGCGCCGCGACCGGCTCGCCGGCGCATCCGAGATCGCCTACTGGAGCGCGCCGCCCACCGAATGCGCGATCCGCTTGCCGATCGTCGTGTCGTCGACCTGCGCGCCGAGCTTTTGCATCATCACCGGGTAGGAGTCGACCGGTGGCACCGGGTCGAGCCGCTCGAGCGGCGGGATCCGGCTGGTCGCCTTCTCGACGTAGGGCGCGAGCTCTTCGGCCTTGCGTTTCGCGCGAGCGGCGTGCCGCGCCTTGAAGTCGGGCAGGATGCGCGCCGCGAAAAGCTCGAGCGATTCGCAGATGTGCTCGTGCCGGTTGTTGCCGCCCTGCTGGATGAAGATCACCTGATCGACGCCCATCTCCTCGAACTTCTCCAGGTTCGTGCGCACCTCCTCGACGTTGCCGATGCCGCCGGTCGGCTCGAAGAGCTTCGGCCCATGCTGCTTGAAGTCGTCCCAGATGTTGAAGCCGCCGGGCAGGTGCGTCCCCGTCACGTAGTAGTGCGAGAGCGCGTAGCCGAAGAACTGGAAGCCCTCGAGGCCGCGCCGGAGCGCCTCCTGGCTGTCCTCGTGGCACATGAAACCGGTCACCATCGCGACGTTGGGATTGACCGCGCGCCCGATCGGCTCGCACTCGTTCTTGAAGGTCGTGTAGTACTCCTCGACCCAGTACCTGGCTTCCGCCGGATCGACGAAGGCGAAGGTGAGGGCGCCGATCCCGAGGCGCGCGGCGAGACGGATGGTGTCACGACTCGAGCAGGCCACCCAGAGCGGCGGGTGCGGCTTCTGCAGGGGCTTCGGCACCAGGTTGCGGTGTGGCATCGAGAAGTACTTCCCGGCGTAGCCGGGGTAGGGGTTCGCCGCCAGCATCTTGGCCGACTCGCGCACCGCCTCCTGCCACATCTCCCGCTTCTGCATGTAGTCGATGGCGAAGCCTTCGAGCTCGATGCGCGAGCTCGACTCGCCCGTGCCCCATTCGACGCGGCCGTCGCTGACCAGATCGAGAGTCGCGATCCGCTCGGCGACCCGGGCGGGGTGGTTGTAGTTCGGCGCCATCAGGGTCACGCCGTGGCCGAGACGGATGTTCCGGGTTCGCTGGCTGCACGCCGCGAGGAAGACCTCCGGCGCCGAGGAGTGCGAGTACTCCTCGAGGAAGTGATGCTCGACCTCCCAGGCGTACTCGATACCGAGCCGGTCGGCGAGCTCGACCTGCTCGAGTGCGTCGCGGAACAGCTTGCGCTCGTCTCCGTCCTTCCAGGGCCTCGGGATCTGATGCTCGTAGAAGATTCCGAATTGCATGGCTCAGCGTGCTCCTTTCCTGCTTCTGGAAATCTTGACGGGTGCGGCGGCCTGGCGCGTGCCGGGCGCCGGTGCCGCGCTCATCAGACCGGCGACTCCGCCCAGCGTGAAGAGCGTCAGCGCCGCGATCCGCTTCTCGCGCAGCGCCGGACGTTCGCGTGGCGGCCGATCGAGGTAGTCGAGGACCATCCCCAGGGTCATCGCCGAGATCAGCTCGGCGGCCAGGCGCAGCCCGTCGTCGTCGAACTCCGCAGCCGGGCCGCCGCTCTGCCGGCCGATGGCGCGGTAGTCCTCGGCCAGGCTCTCGATCCAGCGGCGCCGGTTCTCGCGTAGGTAGGCGCGAACCCGCGGATCGTCGCTGCTGTGCTCGCGGACCATGATGCGGAACAGGTCGTCGTTCTCCTCGGCGACGCGGAACACGGTCGCGAAGGAATGCCCCGCGATCGCCTGCGGATCGCCGGAGCCCTCCGGCCGGTGCGCCTCGTGCATCATGCGCAGGAAGGTCTCGGAGTGCTGGCGCAGGATCTCGAGGAGGAGCTCCGTCTTGTCGGCGAACTGGTGGTAGAACGAGCCGACCGAGACGCGTGCCGGAGCGAGGATGTCCTCCTTCAGGTTGGTGCCGGCGAGCCCCTTGCGGGCGAAGGCACGGCGCCCGAAGCGCATGAGCCGGCCGCGGGTCAGCTCGCGCGACTCGCCGCGCCGGCCAGGAGCGGGAAGGGGCGAAGAGCTCGACATCGAGCTCGAGACTAGCCGATCTAGAAAATAAATTCTAGAACAAATGTTCCAGAAGCCGGTGGCTTTCGCGCCAACCGGCGGAGAGGCGACGCGAAGCGCCGCCCCCGGGGGTCGAGTTGCCCCGCGCCCTCGCTTGCGCCCGCCACGGCGAGCGGGCGATAGCCAGCTGCAATGGCGGAGCGGGAGGAGCGCGAGCTGCCCGGATGGGCGGTGGGGGGGCTGCTGGCGCTGGTCTTTGCGCTCGCCGCGACCGTCTTCCTGTCGGGAATCCGCCGCGACCTGCCCCTGATCCAGGAGATCGACGAGCCGCTGTTCGTCGGAATCGGTCTGCGGGTCGCCGGCACGGGGAACATGAACCCGGGCTGGTTCGGGCACCCGGGCTCGACGCTGATCTATCCGCTCGCCGCGGCCGATCGATTATGGGACCGCGTCGGCAGCGATCCGCCGCCGGCGGGCGCGAGGAGGACGCTGTACGAGCGGGCCGAGCGCGCACCGGAGACGTTCTTCCTGATCGGGCGTCTGGTGAGCGTCGCCTACGCGATCCTCGCCGTGCCGCTCGTCTTCTCGGTCGCGCGCCGGGCCTTCGACGAGCTCACCGCGCTCGGCGCGACGTGGCTCGCGGTGTTGCCGGTGGTCGCGCTCGACCATGCGCAGATGGCGCGCACCGACGCGCCCGGCGTCTTCTTCGCGCTGCTCGGCCTCTGGCGCTGCCTGGTTCTCGTCGAGCGGCCCGGGTACCGGAATCAAGCCCTCGCCGGTCTCGCGATCGGGCTTGCGATCGCGACGCGCTACTTCCTGGCGGCGCTCGTCCCGCTCCTCGTGGTCGTCGATCTGATCGACGGGCGCGAGCGTCGCAACCGCGCGTGGATCGCTCGCGAGACGCCGCGCGCTGCGCTCGGGCTGCTCTGCGTCGGGCTCGGCTTCGCGCTCTCGACGCCGTACTTCCTTCTCGATCATGGTGCCGTGGCGGCGAGCCTCGGGCACGAGGCGCGCGCCCGGCATCCGGGCTCGGACGGTCTCGACTTCGGCGGCAACCTCCTCTGGTACGCGACGTTCGCGATTCCTTCGAGCTTGACCTGGCCGGTGACGGTTCTCGCCGCGGCCGGTGCCCTGCTCGCCGCCCTGCGGCGCGCGCGCGGTCCGCTCCTGTTGCTCTTCTTCGCCGCGGTCTTCCTGGTCGGGATCTCCCTCTCGCCCTTGCACGAGCAGCGCTGGATCATCCAGCTCCTGCCGGTCTTCGCGATGTTCGCCGCGTGGCCGATCGTCGAGCTCGGGCGCGCGCTCGGCCGGCGCGCCGGCGCGTCGAGCGTCGCCGGCTCCGCTGCCGCCCTGCTCGCGATCGGCCTGATCTCCGTCGCGCCTTGCGCCCAGCTCGCGGGGTATCTCCGCGCCCGGCAGCTGCCCAGTACACGTCTCGTCGCACGGCAGTGGGTGCTCGAGCACCTGCCGCGCGACGCCGCGATCGAGCAGGAGCCCTACAGTGTACCGCTCGCCGGCACCGGCCTGCGCGTCGTCGAGCGTCCGACTCTCGCCGGGGGGACGCCGCTCGCCGAGCGCGCGCGAGCGGGCGGGCGCTATCTGGTCGCGAGCAGCTGGATCTACCAGCGCTACCTCGCCGAGCCCGCGCGCTACCCGACCGAGGTCGCGTTCTACTCCAGCCTCTTCTCGAGCGCGCACCTGCTCGCGGAGTTCGCGCCGGGCGCGACCATGCGCGGCCCGGTCGTGCGCATTTACGACTTGCTCGGGTAGTCGTGTCCGATAAAACACCTGCACGCATGCAGGACCGTCTCATCTTCCTGATCGGCGCGCCGCGCTCGGGGACAACGCTGCTCGCACGCATGGTCGGCGCCCACCCGCTGATCTTCGGCCGCGCGGAGCCTCACCTGATCACCCCGCTCGCGCATCTCGGCTACTTCGCGAACGTGCAGAAGGCGCCCTACGATCCGATCAACGTCCAGCAGGCGATTCACGAGTTCGTCGCCGAGCTGCCGCGCGGCGAGGAGGACTACCTCGATGCCCTACGCGCGTACGCCGACGCGATGTACGGCCGCATCCTGACGACGCGTCCCGACAAGAAGCTGTTCCTCGACAAGACGCCCGCCTACGCGCTGGTACTGCCCTTTCTCACCCGTCTCTACCCGGGCGCGCATTACATCGTGCTCACCCGCCATCCGCTCGCAGTGCTCTCGTCGTATGCCGGCTCGTTCTTCAACGGCGACTACCAGGCCGCCGTCGAGTGGAATCCGATTCTCGAGCGCTACGTCCCGGCGCTCGCGACCATGCTGCGCGATCGCCCGGTGCCGCACGTCCACGTGAAGTACGAGGACCTGGTGCGGGCGCCGGAGGAGAACTTCCGCCGCGTATGCGAGCACCTGCGGGTCGCCTACGAGCCGAGCGCGATCGAGTACGGTCGCAGCGGCGAGTCGTTCTCGGGCCTCGGCGATCCGACCGGTGTCGAGCGCCACACGCGCCCGGTCACCTCGTCGATCGACAAGTGGCAGGCGGAGATCGCGAGCAATCCGCAGACGCTCGCCCTGGTGCGGGAGACCATCGATCGCATCGACCCGGCCGATCTCGAGACACTCGGCTATCCGCGCGACGCGATCCTCGCGGAGCTCGAGGCCGGCCGTGGAGCCAAGCCGAGCGCGCGCCGCGAGATTCCCACCCGCTACGCGCTCGAACGCAAGCTGCTCATCGCGCTCAGGCGCAACATCCACCACAACGCCCTCGGCCGCGTGCTCAAGCGCCTGCGCTTCGCGCTCGACGTCGTTCTGCGCGAGTAGGCGCAGCGCGCGAGCGACGCCAGGCCGTGTCGAATCCTCCGGCCCGCTCTGCTAGCGTCCGAACGATGACCGGAGCTGAGGTCCGCCAGAGCTTCCTCGATTTCTTTCGCGAGCGCGGGCACGCGATCGTCCCGAGCGCACGCATCGTGCCGGAGAGCGACCCCTCTCTGCTGTTCACGAACGCGGGAATGGTGCAGTTCAAGGACGTCTTTCTCGGCGTCGAAAAGCCGCGCGCGCGGCGCGTGGCCGACTCGCAGAAGTGCCTGCGCATCTCCGGCAAGCACAACGATCTCGATGACGTCGGACGCGACGGCTACCACCAGACCTTCTTCGAGATGCTGGGCAACTGGTCGTTCGGCGACTACTACAAGCGCGAGGCGATCGACTGGGCGTGGGAGCTGCTGACCAGGACCTGGGGCCTGCCCCGCGATCGGCTCTACGCGACGGTCTACAAGTCGGACGACGAGGCGGCGCGGCTGTGGCCCAAGGTGACCGACCTGCCCGCGTCGCGCGTCCTGCGCTTCGGCGAGAAGGACAACTTCTGGGAGATGGGCGAGACGGGCCCCTGCGGGCCTTGCTCGGAGATCCACTTCGACCGCGGCCCGGGAAGCTGCGATCGCCCGCCGGGCCACGTCTGCGGCGTCAATACCGGCTGCGCGCGCTACATCGAGATCTGGAACCTGGTCTTCATCCAGAGCAACCGCGACGCTTCCGGGAAGCTGACGGACCTGCCCGCGAAGCACGTCGATACCGGCATGGGTCTCGAGCGGGTGACGGCGCTCCTGCAGGGCAAATCGGCCAACTACGACTGCGATCTCCTGCGCGGCCTGATCACCGTGGCCGAGGAGCTGAGCGGCAAGCCGTACCGCGGCGGCACGAGCGACGCCGACGTCGCGTTCCGCGTCATCGCGGACCACGGCCGCGCGGTCGCGGTGATGATCGCCGACGGAATCCTGCCCTCGAACGACGGACGCGGCTACGTGCTGCGACGCCTGCTGCGGCGGGCGGCGCGCCAGGCGCGTGTTCTCGGCTTGACCGAGCCGTTCCTCGGCAAGGTGACCGATCGCGTCGGCGAGATCCTCGGCGGCGCGTACCCCGAGCTGGTCGAGAGCCGGCAGCTCATCCGCGCCACCGTGACCGCGGAGGAGGAACGCTTCGGCGGCACGCTCGAGAAGGGCCTCGGGCTCCTGACCGACGAGGTGGCGCGCCTGCGCTCGCGAGGCGAGAAGCGACTCTCCGGCGAGGTCGCGTTCCGCCTCTACGACACCTACGGCTTCCCCGTCGATCTGACCGAGGACATCCTGCGCGGCGAGGGCCTCGAGCTCGACACGCCGGGCTTCGAGGTGGCAATGGACGCGCAGCGCGCGCGGGCGCGCGAGGGGGCGCGCTTCGTCGCCGCGAGCAGCGGCGGGCTCGGGGAGGCGCGGTCGCGCTTCGCCGGCGACCGGATCGAGACCCTCGAGTCGCCGATCGTCGCGCTCTCGGTGAGTGGTGAGGAGCGCTCCGAGGCGCGCGCCGGCGAGGAAGTCGAGCTGGTGGTCGACGAGACCCCATTCTACGCGGAGTCCGGTGGCCAGGTCGGCGATCGCGGCACGATCACCCTCGACGACGGGACGCTCGTCGAGGTCGTGGACACGCAGCGGCCGCGCGCCGAGCTGATCGTGCACCGCGGTCGCGTCGTGCGCGGCGCCCTGCGCCCGGGCAAGATCGCGCGGCTCACGATCGACAGGACGCGCCGGGACCGGGCAAGGCTCAACCACTCCGCGACGCACATCCTGCACGCGGCGCTGCGGCGCCAGCTCGGCACGCACGTCCGGCAGGCGGGATCGCTCGTCGCGCCCGATCGGCTGCGCTTCGACTTCAGCCACGACGCGCGGCTCTCGGAGGAGCGCCTGGCGGAGCTTGAGGACGAGGTGAACGCGCACATCCGCGAGAACGTGCCCGTGACCTCGGAGATCATGTCGTACGACGACGCCATCAAGGCCGGTGCGCTCGCCTTCTTCGGCGACAAGTATGGCGATCGCGTCACGGTCCTGCGCATGGGCGACTTCTCGACCGAGCTGTGCGGCGGGACGCACGTGTCGCGGACCGGCGACATCGGCGTGTTCAAGCTGCGCGGCGAGAGCGCGGTGGGGGCGGGCGTGCGGCGCCTCGAGGCGGTCACCGGGGAGGGCGCGCTCGACGCGATCCGCAAGCGCGAGCACACCCTGCACGAGCTCGCCGAGCTGCTGCACGGCGGCGAAGAGGAGGTCGCGGCGAAGCTCGAGCGGTTGCTCGCGCAGCAGAAGGAGCTCGAACGCCGGCTGGCCGAGACCCAGGCGAAGATGGTTTCGGGCGCGTCGCAGGATCTGCTCGACGGCGTGCGCCAGGTGAACGGCATCGCGGTCCTGGCGCGACAGGTCGATCAGGTGGACGCCCGGGTCCTGCGCGACCTTGCCGACAAGCTGCGCGACCGGCTCCGCTCCGGGGTGGTCGTGCTCGGGGGCAGCGACGGCGACAAGGTGCTGCTGCTCGCCGCCGTGACCAAGGACCTGACCGGCAAGGTGAACGCGGGGAACCTGATCAAGGAGATCGCTCCGATCGTCGGCGGCGGCGGCGGCGGGCGTCCGGACTTCGCGCAGGCGGGGGGCAAGGACCCGGCTCGCCTGCCGCAGGCCCTCGCTCGGGTATACGATCTGATCGGCGCATGAGTCGTCCCGAAGGCGAGTCGCGAGTCGACTTCTCGGATCCCGCCTGGCTGACGAGCCTGCTCGGGCACCACGACGTCAACCTGAAGGCGATCGAGGAGGCGACCGGGACGCGCCTCACGGTCAACGGCACGGGGGTCGAGGTCGCCGGCGACGAGGTGCAGCGCGAGCTGGCGGTGCGCATCCTGAAGCAGCTCGGCGGCCTGATCGAAGCCGGCTATCCGATCTACGCGTCGGACGTCGACTACGCGATCCGCATCCTTTCCGCCGACCGCAGCGCCAACCTGCGCGAGATCTTCCTCGACACGATCTACATCTCGGCGCACAAGCGGACCGTCGCGCCCAAGTCGATCGCCCAGAAGGAGTACATCGACGCGATTCGCCGCTTCGACATCGTGTTCGGCATCGGCCCGGCTGGGACGGGCAAGACCTACCTCGCGATGGCGATGGCGGTCGCGGCGCTGGTCAAGAACGAGGTCGCGCGCATCGTCTTGACGCGCCCCGCGGTCGAGGCGGGGGAGCGACTGGGCTTTCTCCCGGGCGATCTGGCGGAGAAGGTCAACCCGTATCTGCGCCCCCTCTACGCTGAACGACATGGTCGACGTCGATCGCGCGCGCCGCTACATGGAACGCGGTACGATCGAGGTGGCGCCGCTTGCCTTCATGCGCGGGCGGACGCTCAATGACTCGTTCGTCATCCTCGACGAGGCGCAGAACACGACCCGGGAGCAGATGAAGATGTTCCTGACCCGGCTCGGCTACGAGTCGAAGGCGGTGATCACCGGCGACGTGACGCAGATCGATCTCCCGCAGGGCAAGGCGTCCGGGCTGATCGAGGCGCGCGAGATCCTGCAGCCGGTCGAGGGCATCCGCTTCGTCACCTTCACCGAGCGCGACGTCGTGCGCCACCCGCTCGTCCAGAAGATCATCAGCGCCTACGAGCGCGCTCCTTGATCAGTCGCCGTGCCGATGCGGGAGGCGCGCCACGGCCGCTTGTGTCGCGCGACAGGCGGATCGGCACGCGGCCCGGACGGATCGTCGTTGCGGTGCGCGCTCCGGTCGAGCTTCACGACTGCCGCGCCGCGCTCGCCGGAGACGCGCGGCGGGCACTTCGCTTCCTCGGCGAGATGCCGTGCGAGCTCTCGATCGCGCTGGTCGGTGATCGCGAGATCGCGGCGCTGAACCGCTCCTATCGCGGCAAGGACCGGCCGACCGACGTCCTCGCCTTCTCGCAGCGCGAGGGCGAGGCCGTCGCCCCCGGGCTGCTCGGTGACGTGGTGATCTCGTTCGACACCGCCGCGCGACAGGCGCGGCGCCGCGGCGCGCGCGTCGAGGACGAACTCCGCCATCTGCTCGTGCACGGGCTCCTGCACCTGCTGGGCTACGATCACGAGCGCTCTCCGGCCGACGCGCGGCGCATGTTCCGCCGGGCACGCGAGGTCCTCGCCTTCCTGCGCTCTCCGGCTCCCCGCGCCAGGAGGGCCTCGTGAGGAGCGACCGCGAGGAAGCGGAGCTCGCGCGCGCGATCGCGCTCCTGCGCGAGAGCGGGCGCGCCGTCGCGCTCACCGGCGCCGGGCTCAGCACCGAATCGGGGATTCCCGATTTCCGCAGTCCGGGCGGCGTCTGGGAGCGCTTCCGGCCGATCGAGTTCTCCGACTTCGTGCGCTCGGAGGCGGCTCGACGCGAGCACTGGCGCTACAAGCTCGAGACCATTCCCCTCATGCTCCGCGCGCAGCCCAACGCGGGGCACCGGGCGCTCGCCCGCCTCGAGGCCGGCGGGCGCCTGGCCGGCGTGGTGACGCAGAACATCGACGGCCTGCACCAGGCGGCCGGAAGCCGGACGGTTCTCGAGCTGCACGGGACAAATCGCTTCGCGGTCTGTCTCGCGTGCGCGGCGAACGAGGCGATCGAGCCCGTGCTCGAGCGCTTGCAGGCGGGCTCCGAGGTGCCGCGCTGCCTCGCCTGCGGCGGTATCCTGAAGCCCGCGACCGTCTCGTTCGGGCAGGCCCTGCCGGGCGAGGTCCTCGAGCGCGCGATCGGCCTCGCCGCCGGGTGCGACGCGATGCTGGCGGTCGGCTCCTCGCTCCAGGTCCAGCCGGCCGCGTCGCTCGTCGGGATCGCCAAGCAGCACGGCGCGCGCGTCGTGATCCTCACGCGCTCGGTCACCCCGTACGATGCGATCGCCGATGCTCGCCTCGACTCGCCGCTCGGCGAAAGCCTGCCCCGCCTGGTCGACGGTCTGCTCGGCGCGCCCGCCTGAGGCGCCGCGCCTACTCGACGGTCACGCTCTTGGCCAGGTTGCGTGGCTGATCGATGTCGCGGCCGAGCTCGAGGGCCGAGTAGTACGCGAGGAGCTGCAGCGGCACCGTGAGCAGGATCGGGTCGAGCGCGGGCTCGCTCGGCGGCACCTGGAGGATCGCGTCGGCCCGTGTCGGGATGCGCTCGTCGCCCGGGTGCGTGACCGCGATGATCGGCCCACGCCGCGCGCGGATCTCCTCGAGCGAGGAGAGCGACTTCTCGTACAGCTCGTCGTGCGGCAGGACGATCACGGTCGGTGTCTCGGGCGAGATCAGCGCAAGCGGGCCGTGCTTGAGCTCGGAGGCGGGATAGGCTTCGGCGTGGATGTAGGAGATCTCCTTCAGCTTCTGGGCGCCCTCGAGGGCGACCGGATAGCAGGCGGCGCGGCCGATGAAGAACGCGTTCGTGAAGCGCGCGATCCGCTTTGCGACCGCGCGGATGTGCTCCGTCGTGTGCAGGACCTCGCGCAGCTGGCCGGGGAGCTTCTGCAGGGCGTCGACCAGACGCTTGCCCTGCGCCGGCGAGAGATCGCGGACCCGGCCGAGGTGAAGGGCGAGGAGCGCGAACGCGACCAGCGTCGAGGTGAACGCCTTGGTCGACGCCACCGAGACCTCCGGTCCGGCGTGGATGTAGATTCCACCCCCGCACTCTCGCGCGATGGTGCTGCCGACCACGTTGATCACGCCCAGTACGCGCCCGCCCTTGCGCTGCACCTCGCGCACGGCGGCGAGCGTGTCGGCGGTCTCCCCCGACTGGCTGACCGCGACGTAGAGCGTGTCCTTCTCGATGACCGGGTTGCGATAGCGGAACTCGGACGCCGGCTCGGCGTCGGCAGGCAGGCGCGTCAGGCCCTCGATCATGTGCGCGCCGGCGATCCCGGCGTAGTATGCGGAGCCGCAGCCGAGGATCTTGACGCGCCGGATCTCGAGCAGGTCGCGCGCGGTGAGGTTCAGGCCGCCGAGGTGCGCGGTGCCGAACTGCGCGTCGAGACGACCGCGGAGCGCGCGCTCGCAGGCCTCGTCCTGCTCCATGATCTCCTTGAGCATGAAGTGCGCGTGCGCGCCGCGCTCGTAGGCGTCCTGGCCCCAGGTCACCGTCGCCGTGCTCTTCGCGGCCGGGCGGTCGTCGAGCGTGGTCACGCGGAAGCCGCCGGCATCGATCGACGCGATCTCGCCGTCGTCGAGGTAGACGACCTGCTGGGTGTGGCGCACGAGCGCCGCCACGTCGGAGGCGACGAACATCTCGTGCTCCCCGACCCCGATGACGATCGGGCTCCCGTTTCGCGCCGCGATCAGGCGGCCGGGATGGCGCTCGTCGACGACCGCGATGCCGTAGGTTCCCTGCACGGCGGCAAGCGCGCGCCGCACCGCCTGATCGAGTTCGTCCTCGCCCGCCGCCTCGATCAGGTGCGCGAGCACCTCGGTGTCGGTGTCCGAGCGCAGCACGTGGCCGGCAGCCTCGAGCTGCGCGCGCAGCTCCGAGGCGTTCTCGATGATCCCGTTGTGCACCAGCGCGATGCGGCCGCTGCAGTCGGTGTGCGGGTGAGCATTGCGGTCGTTGGGCTCGCCGTGCGTCGCCCAGCGGGTATGGCCGATCGCGAGATTGCCGTGCAGTCGCTTGGGCAGGCTCGACTCGAGCTGACGGATCTTGCCCGCCGCCTTGTGCACCTTGAGCCCGCCGCGGGTGAGGACGGCGACCCCTGCGGAGTCGTAGCCGCGATACTCGAGACGGGCGAGGCCG
>Ga0335077_10004363_pt1 | contig 17252 bp, 16 predicted proteins | sample Lox_Sample_31_FD_207151 | JGI IMG/M metagenome (GOLD analysis project Ga0335077, IMG submission 207151) | Soil microbial communities from Loxahatchee National Wildlife Refuge, Florida, United States - Lox_Sample_3.1 | ecosystem: Environmental > Terrestrial > Soil > Wetlands | place: USA... | reverse complement strand
GCGGTCTGCGCCGCGACCGCGGCGTTGTTGAGCAGGCAGAATCCCATGGCGCGCGACGGCGTGGCGTGATGGCCGGGCGGCCGCACGGGGCAGAAGGCGGCGCCGCCGCCGGCGAGTGCCAGCTCGGCCGCCCGCACCACCGCTCCCGCCGCGCGCCACGCCGCCTCCAGCGAGCCGGGTCCGAGGTAGGTGTCGGGGTCGAGGGCGCCGCCGCCGCCGCGGTCGAGCGCCTCGAGGCGGGCGAGGTAGTCCGCGGCGTGCACCCGCAGCACGTCGTCGCGCTCGGCGTGCGGCGCCTCCACCCAGTGCGCCATGCCCTGTTCCACCGGGCCCGCGGCCAGCGCAGCCCGCACCGCCTCGAGCCGCGCCGGCGATTCCGGATGCCACGGCGGGGTGCAGTGCTCCAGGCACGCCCGGTGGGTGACCAGGCTGACCGTCACGCGCCCCTCCGGCGGCGCCCCCGGCTCCCGCATTGCCGTCGGCCGCCGGGGCACGGGCTCATCGCACGGCGCGCCGGCGCGCCGGCAGCACGACCAGCGCCGCCCCGTCCGGGACCGCCAGGTCCGCGAGGGACCGCGCCTCGTTCGCGATCAGCGCCCCGCCGTACTTGACCACGAACTCGGGAGCGCGGGCCGCGCCTATGCGCGCCGCGGCCAGCGACCGCTGCTTCACCGCCGCGATCTTCTCGTTCGCCCGCATCTCGAGCGGGTACACCTGCCACGCGTCGGCGACCGTGACCCGGAGCCGCAGGGTCGTGGGCACCGGCGTCACGGCGTCACCGTCCCGGGCGGTGCCTCGTCCAGCGTGGAGAGGAAGCGGCGCACCTGCTGATCGAACAGGAGGGTCGAGCCGCGCACCGTCGAGCCCGAGGCCGCCGGCGCGGCCGCGATGACGATCTCCTCGCCCCCCTGCCCGCGGAACGCCACGTGCGCCGCGCTCTCCCGCTCGAGGAAGGCCCCCGTCGCGGGCACCCGGGTGGAGAAGAAGTCCTTGGCGCGCCGGAGCACCTCGCCCGGCGGCAGGGTGGTGGACGTCTCGTAGATCATGCCTTCGCTCCTGGTTCGTGGGCCGCCGCCGTCTGCCGCCCTGACTCGCGCCTTGCAGGAATGACCGGCGGGCCCGCCGCGATGGCCGGTTCCGGGGCCCGGGAACGGGCACGCCCCTTGCCTTCCACGCATGCGGAAGCCGGCCACGGTGGCCGGCCGCACCAGGACAAGGTAAGCGACGAGACAGGAGGTTGCACGATGTTCGCCATCACCCGTTCCACCCACCCGCTGTTCGACGGCGTGCCGACGATCAACGGCCGCCTGGGCCGCCTCCTCGACGAGGCGTTCCGCGGCTGGCCGCTGTCCACGCAGGACGACGGCGCCTCGCTGGTGGGCCCGTGGACCCCGCCGGTGGACGTGGTCGAGGACAAGGACGCCGTCCAGATCACGGCCGAGCTGCCGGGCATCAAGCCGGAGGACGTGAAGATCTCGGTCGACAACAACCTGCTCACGATCCGCGGCGAGAAGCGCCAGACGGCCGAGGAGAAGACCGACCACGCTCACCGCTACGAGCGGTACTACGGCGTGTTCGAGCGCTCCTTCACCGTGCCCTCGACGGTGGACGCCGAGCACATCAAGGCGACCTACGACCTCGGCGTGCTGACGGTCCGGCTGCCGAAGCTCGAGCGGGCCAAGCCCCGTCAGATCGAAGTGAAGGTCGAGAGCGCGAAATAACCCGAGATGGTTGGCGGGTTGCCGGTCGTGGGTGGTGGGGACGACGACCACCACCCACTACCCGCCGACAGTTCCCTGCAACTCGACCCGCCGCACCTCCGGCCTCCGGAACAGGTCCCGCCATCCGGGCCGCCGGCGCACCACGACCACCAGCTCCCCCGCCGGCTCCGGCTCGACCCCGTCCACGGTGACGAACAGCACGTCGGGGACGCGCTCGGGCAGGGCGACACGGTACGTGCGCCCGTGCCAGCCGAACTCGAGCGAGGTGCCCGCGGCGCGCCGCCAGGCGCGACGGCCGAGCGGCCGGTCCACGAACACGTCGTCCTCGACCTTGGTCACGCCCGGCGCGACCCGCTCGCCGTCCCGGAAGAACAGCGGGTCGAACGGCTCGCCTTCCTGCCGGGCGTAGTTGGCCTCCACCGCGTCGTCGAACGCCTCGAGCGCGGCTTCGTTGGCCCGCCACTCCAGGTGGTGGCGCACCTCGTGGGTGAGCGTCTCCCAGGCCTCGTGCCGCCAGTCGAAGCTCGCGTCGCCGGCCGCCAGTGCCGCGAACGAGCCGTGGTGGAGGTAGACGGTGGAGCGGAGCTGGGCGCCCTCGTCGCCGGGCGCGCCGAAGACGTGGGGGACGCACTCGCCCATGGTGTAGATGCCGGCCCGCACCGGGTGCGGCACCCGCTTGGGCGTGACCTCGACCTCGACGATCCCCTCGCGGAACTCGGGCGGCAGTTCGCGGATCATCCCGCGGACCATCGCCTCGAAGTCGCGCCGCCGCATGCCGCCGGAGAACGCCGCCGCTACGCCAGCGCCGCCTCGGCGCGCTCGATCAGCGGACCGAAGTCGAGCCGGCGGCGGAGCACGCCCGTGGCCAGGGCGACGGCGTCGTCGCGCTGGCCCCGCGAGAACAGCTCGAGCAGCCAGGCGCCGCAGCGCGGGTTCCGGAACCAGTCCTCGTCGAACCGCTCCCGCAGCGAGGCCGCCAGCAGCGCCTCCAGCTGCCAGGCCCGCAGGTAGCGAGCCGCGTAGAAGCCGTCGTCGAGGTCCAGCAGCGCGTCCTCGTCCGCGTACCGGAATCCGGTCGCCTCGCTCAGGAGCGGCGCGTACGCCTGGACGCCCGCCCCCAGGCCCGGGGCCCGGTGCAGCGCCAGCTCGTAGCGGAGCTTCGCGGCGTAGCGCCGGAGGATCGCCAGCAGCGCGAAGGCCTGGGAGCGCTCGAAGGCGCGCCGCCGCTCCCCCGCGAGCGGGGTGAAGCGCGCGAGCCACCCCGGCGCCACGACCATGTGCTCGAACAGCATCGCGAACGCCTCGGTGACCGAGTTGTCGCCGAGCCAGCGGTGCTCGAACGGCAGAGCGCGCGCGATGTTCGCGAAGTGCTGGGCGTGGCCCAGCTCGTGCCAGAACGCCCGGTAGTCGGTCTGCCCGCCGAACGGCCGGATGACGAGGTACACCTCGTCCGGCACCTTGACCGGCGAGCAGAACGCGCGCGAGCGCTTGCGCTCGCGGTCGTCCGCGTCGTAGCGGATCCGCCCGCCGGCCTCCGCGTCCAGCCCCATCTCCGCCAGCTGCCGGCGCGCCGTCGAGACCAGCTCGCCGCCGGGGAAGAACTCGTCGAACCCCGCGCCGCGGAACAGGTACGCGGCGTCGGCCCGGTCGGCGTCGCCGGGTTCCAGGCGCAGCTCGCGCTGCAGCAGCTCGCGCAGGGTGTCGCGGTAGACATTCTCGGTCCCGGCGAGGAAGCCGGCGCACGCCTCGCCCAGGGCCGGCAGGTCCACGCCCGAGAGGCGGGAGCGCGCCGCCACGACGTCGCCCAGCCCGAGCCCAGCCAGCAGGTCGCGCTCGGTCTCCAGCCGCTCGCGGCGGATGGCGGACGGCGCCGCGAGGAGCGAGCGCCGCACGGCGTCGATCGCCAGCCGGCGTGCCCGGTCCGGCTCGTTCGCGATCTCGATCGCGGCCCGCTGGTAGGGCAGCGTCTCGCCGTCCTCCAGGGGCAGCACGGCCTGCGCCTCCCAGGCGTGCAGGCGATCGTCGAGCGCCGCGACCGCCCGGCCCACCCGGTTGTCCACCACCCATTCGAGCAGCTCGCGGTGGCCGCGCGCCGCGGCGACGGCCGCGTCGTCGGCCAGGTCGGGGTAGCGGCCGAAGATCTCCGCGAAATGCGACTCGGCCGCGAGGCCCGCGCCCGTGCGGTAGCTCTCCTGGCCCAGCTCGCCGCACATCGCTTCGCCGCGGCGCCGCAGCTCCTCGACCATCACGGGGCCAGCCGCTCCGCCAGCCAGGTGGCGAGGCTCGCCGCCGCGATGCGGTCCTGCACCAGCGTGTCGCGATGCCGGACGGTCACCGTGCCGTCCTGGGTCGTCTGGCCGTCCACCGTCACGGCGAACGGCGTCCCCGCCTCGTCCTGCCGGCGGTAGCGGCGCCCGATCGAGCCGCCGTCGTCGTAGAACATCGTGAAGCGGCCCCGCAGCTCGTCGTAGATGCGGCGGGCGATCTCGGGCATCCCGTCCTTCTTGACCAGCGGCAGCACGGCCGCCTTGATCGGCGCGATCTCGGGCCGGAAGCGGAGCACCACCCGCGCCTCGCCCTCGACCGTGTCCTCGTCGTAGGCGTCGCACAGCACGACCAGGGCCAGGCGGTCGGCGCCGAGCGAGGTCTCGATCACGTACGGCAGGTAGCGCTCGTTCCGCTCCTGGTCGAAGTACTCGAGCTTCTTGCCGGACGCCTGCTGGTGGCGCGACAGATCGAAGTCGGTGCGGTTGTGGATCCCCTCGAACTCCTGCCAGCCGAACGGGAACTCGAACTCGATGTCGTAGGCCGCCTTGGCGTAGTGCGCCAGCTCGCCGGGCCCGTGCTGGTGCCAGCGCAGCTTCGCGGCGTCGCGCACCAGCGCCGCCTGCCAGGCCATGCGCTGCTCGCGCCAGTACTCGAACCACTTCTCGTCCTCGCCCGGCCGCACGAAGAACTGCATCTCCATCTGCTCGAACTCGCGGGTCCGGAAGATGAAGTTCCCGGGCGTGATCTCGTTGCGGAACGCCTTCCCGATCTGCGCGATGCCGAACGGGATCTTCTGCCGCGAGCCCTGGAGCACGTTGAGGTAGTTGACGTAGATGCCCTGCGCGGTCTCCGGCCGCAGGTACACCACCGCCGCGTCCTCCTCCACCGGCCCCATGAACGTCTTGAACATCAGGTTGAACATCCGCGGCGCGGTGAGCGAGCCCCGGGTGCCGCAGGCGGGGCACTGCGCGTCGGGCTGCCCCGGCGTGCCCTTGATGCGCGGGTCGTCGCCGCGGAAGCGTTGCTTGCAGTGCTTGCAGTCCACCAGCGGGTCGGTGAACCCCGCCACGTGGCCCGAGGCCTCCCACACCCGCGGCGACATCAGGATGCCGGCGTCCAGGCCCTCGATGTCGTCCCGGGCGTGGACCATCGCGCGCCACCAGCGGTCCTTGATGTTGCGCTTCAGCTCGACGCCCAGGGGACCGTAGTCCCACACCGAGCCGAGGCCGCCGTAGATCTCCGACGACTGGAAGACGAAGCCGCGCCGCTTCGCCAGCGACACCAGCTTCTCCATGCGATCGCTGTCCGCCATGAGCCCTGCTGAACCCGAGGTGGAGGTTGGAGGAGGCGGAGGAAATTACCCCCGGTCCGACGGTGCGAGCAAGCAGCGTCTCGCCCGCGCGTGGCCCGGGGCCCCCCCGGCGCGCGCACCCGGCGCCCTCCCGGCCGGAAGTGGCGTAACCGGAAGTCCGCGAGAGGGTTGTGCAATCCGCCACAGTTTCCTATCTTGGCGTTTCATGACCGAAGCTGGCGTCCTTTCGCGCCCGGTGGCGCGGCCCGACCTATTGCTCAGGCGGGTCGGCTCCGAGTGGGTGCTCTACGATGCGGCGCGGGCGAAAGCCCACGTCCTCAACCTCACCGCCGCCGTCATCTGGACCTACTGTGACGGGACCTTCGAGCGATCGGCAATCGCCGACGCGATCGTCAGGGACGTGCCCGGCCTCGACATCACCCGCATCAAGGACGACATCGACGACGTGCTCCGCCGGTTCGCCGACGAGGGCCTGCTGCGCTAGTGCGCGAGCGGCGGATCGCCGTCGCGCCCCAGGTCCTGGAGTTCGCGAGCGACGACCCCATCGCCGCGCGGGCGCTGGCCGCCCTGTACCACGCGGAGCCGGCGACCACGCTCGAGCCGACCCTCCGCTACGCGCTGCGACGCGCGCCCCGCGGCGCGGCCGAGGGCTGGGTGGCCACGAGTCCGGCGCGGGCGGAGTTCGGGCCGGCCGCCCTCGGCGACGCCTGGGCCTTTCTCGAGTGGCGCGCGACGGAGGACCTCCTCAACCAGCCGACCCCGGACGTCGTGTTCCTGCACGCGGGCGGCGTGGACATCGGGGGCCGCCTCGTCCTGATCGTGGGCGACTCGGGGTCCGGCAAGTCCACGCTCGTCGCTCACCTGATGCTCCGCGGGCATCGGATGCTCGGTGACGACGTGGTGCGGTTTGCACCAGCCGACGGAGCGTTCTCCGCGGTCGGCCGGTCGGTGAAGCTCGATGCGAACTCGTTGCGGCAGATGCCCTTGATCGCGGGCCGCTGCGCGGCAGCGGTGGTCGGAACGGTTCTTGCCGCCGGTTCCTATTATGTCAGCCCTGCGGCATTTCGCCGTAGCTGGCAGGCGGACGCCGGGCGGCCGTGGGCCGTCCTCCTGCTCGATCCGCGCGACCGGGCGGGCTCCCCGGGGGTAGTGCGGACGAGCGAGGGCGAGGCCGCAGTGTACGTTACGCAGAGAGTGCTGGGCGAGGCCGCGGGCGATGCGCCGCGGCAGGAGGACCTGACGGTGCGTCTACTCGATTGTCTGGCCGACGTGGCCGCCTACCGCGCCGTCGGCGGCGACCCCGCCGCGGTGGCCGCGGCCCTGGAGCGGGAGGCCGCGCGGTGAGCCCCGGCCCAATTCCGACGGCCGGCGGCGAAGTCAGCCGGCGCGAGATGCTCGGCGCGCTCGCGCGCTGGAGCGTGCCGACCGTCCTCACCATCGCCCTGGCCGCGCGCACGGCCGCCGCCGCGTCCTGCCCGCCGTGCACCAAGAAGTCGGGCGGCCGGTGCCGGGCCTGCACGATGAACCAGATCCTCAATTGCCAGTGCGAGCCGTGCCTCGGCGCTCCGTACTGCTCCAACGGCGCCCGCGCACCCACCGCCGACCTCCAGGGCGCGCAGGCCTCACCGCTCGCCCGCAGCCCGCAGGCCATTCCGCTGTTCGACCTGAACCCGAACCCGCTCTACTCGCCGTACCAGGCCTCTCCGTTCGGCCGGCCCTACGGCGCGCGTCCCTACGCCACGTTGCGCGATTCCGTGCTCCAGTCGAGGAGCAGCCTGTACGAACGCTTGCGGTCTGAACAGCGGAGGCCTTTCTGAGCCCGTCACCGAGCGGCCGGACCCACGGCCTCAGCCCCGAGCGCCAGGTCCACCTGCGGGACATCGTGCGCGTCCTGGCGATGCACTGGAAGATCGTCGGTGTGGTCACCGTGGTTGCGGTGGTCGCGGCCTACACCTCCGCGCGTCGCGCCGTGCCGCGCTACCGTTCGGACGCCTCGTTCCAGGTCGGCTCCAAGAAGTACGGGGCCACGCGGCTCGAGGAGCCGCAGGTCAACGAGCTCGACATCAAGACCGACCCGGTGCTGTCGGAGGCGCTGTTCCTGAAGACCCAGAACCTCGCGCTCGCGGTGGCGGACTCGCTGGGCCTCCAGCTCCGGCTGCTGGACGGGCGAATCGGACGCGCCAACGTCCTCGACAACGTGCGGGTCGCGCTCGCCGCGCCCAACGACACCTTCGCGCTCGTCCTCAAGGGACCGGCCGGCTATGAGGTGCAGGACGCCCGTGGCAGGGTCCTCGACGCCGGGAGCTACGCGGTGCCGGTGGTCGACACGGTGCACGGGTTCCGCTTCGTGGTCCGGCCCGCCGACGTGACGCGCACCATCCGGTTCGCGATCGTCGCGCCGGTGACGGCCTCGGGCGAAGTGCGCGGGGGGATGGGCTTCGACGTCCAGTCGGGCACGACGGTGGTGGGTGCCTGGTACGAGGGCGAGGACCCGTCGCTCGCTCCGGACGTCCTCAACCAGGCGCTGGAGATCCTGCGCTGGAACGGCGTGGCGCGGCTGCGCCAGACGGCGGCCCAGCGCGAGGACTTCCTCAAGAGCTCGCTCGACGAGGCCGGAGGCCAGTACCGGCAGGCGCTGGCGGCGCTCCAGCAGTACAAGGAGACCCAGCACGCGACCGACCTGAGCGCCGAGGAGCAGGCCCTGCTGAACTCGCTGCAGCTGTTCGAGCGCGAGAAGCAGGAGCGGCGGGAGGACCTGGCGCTGCTGCAGGGGATCCTGGGGCCGACGTCCGACGGGAACGTGACGCTGGACGTGCTGAACCGGCTGGCGGCGATGCCGGACATCGACAAGAACACGGCCATCGCCTTCCAGATGCAGAACCTGCTCAAGCTCTACGACGACCGGCGCAGCCTCACGGCCGGGACGCTGGGCCTGCGGGAGGACAACCCCTCGGTGCAGGCGCTGGACCAGCGGATCCAGCAGGCGGGCCGCGCGCTGCGGCAGGCGGCGCAGGCGACCGAGCAGAGCCTCCAGGCCGACGTCGCCGCCGTGGACGCGCGCATCGCGGACCTGCGGGGCCAGCTGGCCGCCTACCCGGGCAAGGAGACGCGGATCGGGCAGCTGGAGCTGGACGCGTCCCTGTACAACGACACCTACCGCTACCTGCTGACCCAGCTGCAGGCGGCGCAGATCTCGTCGGCCACCATCTCGCCGTACGTGGACATCGTCGAGACGGCGACCGTCGCGTCGCGGATCGGGATCGGCACGCGCCAGAAGGTGACGATCGGCCTGCTGATCGGCCTGTTCCTCGGCGTGGTGAGCGCGTTCTTCCTCGAGTACCTCGACCAGACGATCAAGTCGTCGGCCGACATCGAGCGGGCGCTCGAGGTGCCGGTGCTGGGCCTGATCCCGGTCGATCCGCGCGGCGGGCACGACCGGCGCAACGGCCGCCGGCACGGCGCGATCCCGCTGATCACGCGGGCGGCGCCGGACGATCCGACCAGCGAGGCGTACCGGGCGTTGCGGACCAACGTCACGTTCGTCCGCGCCGAGCAGCGCGGCCTGCAGGTCATCTGCGTCACCAGCCCTGGCCCGGGCGAGGGCAAGAGCACCACCGCCGCCAACCTGGCGATCACGCTGGCCCAGCAGGGCGCGCACACGCTGCTCGCGGACGCGGACCTGCGGCGGCCGCTGGTGCACCGCGCCTTCAACCTGGTGCAGGAGCCCGGGCTCACCGACATCTTGGTGGGCACCGCCACGCTGCGCGAGGCGGTGCGGCCCAACGTCATCGGGGGCCTCGACGTGCTCCCGGGAGGCGCGCTGCCGCCCAATCCGTCCGAGCTGCTGGGCTCGGAGGCGATGCACCGGCTCCTTGCCGAGCTGCGGACGCAGTACGACTACGTGATCTTCGACACGCCGCCGGCGCTGGCCGTCACCGACGCCACCGTGCTCGGCGCGGGCGCCGACGCGGTGATCATCGTGCTGCGGGCCGGCGAGACGGAGGAGGTGGCCGCGCAGCGCACCGTCGAGCTGTTCCGCCGGGTGCAGGCCCGGGTGGCCGGCACCGTCCTCAACGGCGTCGAGAAGGCGCGCGACCGCTACTACTACTACGACTACGGGCATCCGGCGGGACCGCCGGGACGCCTCGCGGCGTTGCGGGGCAAGCTGGGGGTCTGAAGCAGGACGACGCGGGTTCCGACGTCGGGGCCGTCGGGACGGTCACGGCCCATCATTCGACGGCGATGAGCTGCTCCCGCCTGGTTCCCACGCCCACGTACTTCACCGGCGTGCCCGCCAGCTCCTCGAGCCGGTCCAGGTAGCGCCGCGCCGCATCCGGCAGGTCCGCGAGCCGCCGCGCCTCGCCGGTCGTCCGCCGCCAGCCCGGCATCAGCTCGTACGCCGGCTCCACGCCATCGAGGGTCGCGACGTTGTCCGGCAGCTCGTCGAGCCGCTCGCTGCCCAGCCGGTAGTGCGTGCACACCGGCACCGTCTCGAAGCTGTCCAGCACGTCCAGCTTGGTGACCGCGAGTCCCGAGAGCCCGTTGACGCGCGCCGCGTAGCGCACCACGACCGCGTCGAACCAGCCGCACCGCCGGGGCCGCCCCGTCGTGGCACCGAACTCGTCGCCCAGCGAGCGGAGCCGCTCCCCTTCCGCCGGCGCCGCCTCGGTCGGAAGCGGGCCGTTGCCCACGCGGGTGGTGTAGGCCTTCACGATGCCCAGCACCGCGTCGATCGCCGTCGGCCCGATGCCCACCCCCACGGCCGCCCCGCCCGCCGTGGTGTGGGACGAGGTGACGAACGGGTAGGTGCCGTGGTCCACGTCGAGCAGCGCGCCCTGCGCGCCCTCCAGCAGCACGCGGCCGCCGGCAGCGAGGGTGTCCGCGACCAGCTTGCCCGCGTCGCCCACGAACGGCAGCAGGCGCGGCGCCAGCTCCAATAGCAGGCCCTCCACCTCCCCGGGCTCGCACCGCTTGCGCGAGCCCGACTGGGCCAGCATCGCGTTGGCGCGCTCGCAGCCGGCACGAACCAGCTTGGCGACGATCTCGGGGTGTCGGAGGTCGCCGACCCGCACGCCGCGCCGCCCGTACTTGTCCTCGTACGCGGGACCGATGCCCCGGGCGGTGGTGCCGATCTTCTTGCTGCGCGCGCTCTCGGCGTCGAGCAGCTTGTGGTACGCCAGCACCAGGTGCGCGCGATCGCTGACCGTCAACCGGCCCTGGACGGTGACGCCGCGCCCGACGAGGGCGTCGATCTCGTGGAACAGCGTCTCGGCGTCGAGCACCACGCCGTTGCCGATGACGCAGCCCGTGCCCGGATGCAGGATGCCGGCCGGGATCTGGTGCAGCACGAACTCGCCGCCCGGCGCGTCCACCGTATGGCCCGCGTTCGCGCCGCCCTGGTAGCGCACCACGAGCTGGGCGCGCTCGGCGAGGGCGTCCACGACCTTGCCCTTCCCCTCGTCGCCCCACTGGGCGCCGACCACCACGATGCAGCGGATGTCGGGGGAGAACATCAGCAGAAGGGTGTCGGGGGTAAGGGTGTCGGGTGACCTAGGCCGCGGCCTTGAGGCCGGCCGTGGCCAGGAGGTCCGCCACGCGCGAGCGCTGGCGGGCGTCCAGCGGCAGCAGCGGCGGCCGCACCGGGCCGCCCTCCAGGCCCACCAGGTCCATCGCCGCCTTCACGCCCGGCACGCCCAGCTCCCCGACGATCTCGCGCGCCAGCGGCACCAGCCGCTCCTGCTCCGCGCCGGCCGACCGGCGGTCGTCGGCGCGGAAGGCGCGATACAGCCGCGCGCATTGCTCGGCGGCGAAGCAGGCGACGGCCAGGATGCCGCCGTCGGCCCCCAGCTCCAGCGCCGGGTAGAACAGCGAGCCAGAGCCGACCAGGGCCCGCAGCCGCGGCGCCGCCGCCCGATAGGCGGCCAGCAGCTTGAGGTCGCCCGAGGAATCCTTGAAGCCGGCGATGCGCTCGTGCTCGGCCAGCGAGCGCAGCACGCCGTCCTGCAGCATCACGTGGGTGTGCTTGGGGATGTTGTAGACCAGGATCGGGATGGGGCTGGCGTCGGCCACCCGCACGAAGTGGCCCACCAGCGCCGCCGGCGAGAGCGCCGGCCCGAAATAGGCCGGCGGCCGCACCAGCGCCGCGTCGGCGCCGGCCGCCGCGGCGCGCTCGGTGGCGCGGATCGTGGCGCGGGTGGATTCCGCGCCGGTGCCGGCCACCAGCCAGCGGTCGTCGGGCACCACGTCCCGCAGCCACTCGACCAGGCGCGCCGATTCGTCGTCGTCGAGCAGCGGCCCCTCGCCGGTGCTCCCGCTCACCACGATCCCGTGCAGCCCGCGGGCCAGCAGCTCGCGCGCCGCCGAGCGCAGCGCGACCGGCGCCACGTCGCCCGTCTCGCGGTCGAACGGCGTGGTGACCGGTGCGAGGACTCCGTGCAGCGCTTCGGCCTTCACGAGGGCAGCATGCTCGACAGGTCGTCGGTGAAGCCCTCCGGCCGCTCCGGCGCGGCCTTGGCGCCCGAGCCCCGGTCGGCCGGGACCCGCGCCTTGGTCGAGAGCCGGGAGCGGCGGCGGAAGGTCTTCATCTGCAGCTCGAAGTCGGACGGGTTCGTCGCGTGCGCCAGCGCGACGTCGTAGTCCACCACGTCCTCCTGCACCAGCTCCATCAGGTGCTGGTCGAAGGTCTGCATCCCGTACTGCTCGCGGCCCTCGGCGATGAACTCCCGGATCTCGCCGGTGCGGTTCTTGTCCAGGATGAGGTCCTTGATCGTCGCCGTGACCAGCATCACCTCGACGGCGGCCGCCCGCCCGTGGCCGTCCTTGCGCCGCAGCAGCCGCTGCGAGACCACGGCGTGCAGGGTGTCGGCGAGCCGGACGCGCACGATATCCTGCTCCTCCGGCGGGAACATCCCCACCACGCGCGCGACGGTGGTGGTCGCGTCGGGCGTGTGGAGCGTGGACACCAGCAGGTGGCCGGTCTCCGCCGCCTTCATCGCCGTGTCGACCGTCTCGGGGTCGCGCATTTCGCCGATCAGGATGACGTCCGGGTCCTGGCGCAGCGCCGCCCGGAGCCCGGTGCGGAAGCTCTCGGTGTCGGTCCCGACCTCGCGCTGGGTCAGGCTGCAGTTGATGTCCCGGTGCAGGAACTCGATCGGGTTCTCCAGGGTGACCACGTGCTTCTGCTGGGTGCGGTTGATGCAGTCGATCATCGCGGCCATCGTGGAGCTCTTCCCGGAGCCCGTCACGCCGGTCACCAGGATCATCCCGCGCTCGGCGGCGGCGACGGTGGCGAGCACCGGCGGGAGGTGGAGCGACTCGAAGGTCGGCACCTCGAACGGGATCACCCGCATCACGATCATGAACGACGACCGCTGCCGCAGGATGTTCACCCGGAACCGGCCGATGCCCGGCGCGCCCCACGAGCAGTCGTAGTCCTGGATCCGGTCGATCCGGGCCTGGTCCTCGACGTTGGGGATGAACTGGAGCGCGATGGCCTTCGTCTGCTCCGGCGTCAGGCGCTGCTTGGTGAGGGGGACGAGCTTCCCGTCGATCCGCGCGCGGAACACGTCGCCCGCCTTGATGTGCAGGTCCGACGCCCCGCGATCGACCGCGGCCTTGATGATCTTCTCCATTCAGTACCCCGCGCCCGTGTCCACCACGTTCAACAGCTCCCGCCCCTCCCGGTACCGCGTCCAGTTCTCGAGCACCAGCGCCTGCTCGCGGGCCCAGAAGCCCGCCGTCGCCGCCGCGACGTGCGGATGCACCAGCACGCGCGGATGGCCCCAGAACGGGTGCTCCGGCGGCAGCGGCTCGCGCTCGAACACGTCCAGCGCGGCGCCGCGCAGCTTGCCGGACCCGAGCGCCGCCAGCAGGGCCGCCTCGTCCACCACGGCTCCGCGCGACACGTTCACCACCACCGCGCCGTCGGCGAGCAGCGCCAGCTCCGCCGCGCCGATCGCCGCGCGCGTATGGCCCGTGAGCGGCGCCGCCACCACCAGCGCCGCCGCGCCCTCGAGCGCCCACGTCGCCTGGCCCGGTCCCACGACCGGGATGCCCGCCGGCCCGCCCAGCGCCGGCCGGCGCCGCACGCCGCGCACCGCGGCGCCGAGCGCCGCCAGCCGCGCCGCCACGGCGCGCCCGATGCCCCCCAGGCCGTACACCGCCACGCGGCTGCCCGCCAGCTCCCGGAACGGACTCGGCAGCCCGGTCAGCTCCGCCTTCGCCCAGCGGCGCTCGCGCTGCGCGGCCGCGGCGAGGTCCATCGCGCGGAAGAAGTGCAGCACCGCGGCCAGCACCCACTCCGCGATCGGCTCCGCGTGCACGCCGGCCGAGTTGGTGAACACCACGCCCGACTGCCGCAGCGCCGCGCCGAGGCTCCCGCTCACCCCCGCGGCCGCGCTGTGCACCCAGCGCAGGGTCCCGCGCCCGGCCTCGAGCACCGCCTCGGGGATGCCCCACCCAATGTATATCTCCGCCCCGGCGGCAACAGCCACGGCCTCCGGCGAGCCGCCCGCCCCGTCCCCGTCGCTGTCGTTCGCGGCCGCCACCGATTCCACCCGCCAGGCGTCGCCCGCGGCGGCGGCCAGCGCACGCAGGAACGTCTCGGGGGGCCGCCACAGCGGCCGCTGCGACGCGAGGTCCAGCACCAGGCGGCGGGGCGTCGTCACGCCGACGGCGCGAACCCCATCAGGTCGCGCACCCGGCGCAGCGTCTTCTCGGCCAGCGTCCGGCAGTGCCCGGCCCCCGCGGCGAGGATGTCGCGCACGCGCTCGGGCCGCGCCTTCAGCTCCAGGGCACGCTCCCGGACGGGGGCGAGGGCCGCTATCATATTGTCCGCCAGCACGCGCTTGCAGTCGAGGCATCCCCATCCCGCCGTCCGGCACTGCGTCGCGACGTGCTCGATCTGGGCCGGCGTGGAGAGGTGCTGATGCAGGGAATAGATGTTGCAGATCTCCGGCGTGCCGGGGTCGCGCCTGGTCTTGCGCGCGGGATCGGTCATCGCGGGCCGGAGCTTCTCCCAGATCACTTCCGGCGTGTCCAGGACGCCGATGGTGTTGCCGAGGCTCTTGGACATCTTCGCCTTGCCGTCGAGGCCGACGATGCGGCGGGCCTTCGACAGCAGCGGCTGGGGCTCGGGAAAGAACTCCGTGCCGTAGCGCGCGTTCCAGCGCCGGGCGATTTCCCGGGCCAGCTCCAGGTGCTGGAGCTGGTCCTCGCCGACCGGCACCCGGTCGGCCAGGTAGAGCAGGATGTCGGCGGCCTGCAGCACGGGGTAGTTGAGCAGGCCGGCGGGGACGGTCTCCTCGCGGGCGGACTTGTCCTTGAACTGGGTCATCCGCTCCAGCTCGCCGAGCGGGGTGACGGCGCCCAGGGCCCATGCCAGCTCGGTGTGCTGGGGCACGTGCGACTGGACGAACAGCGTGGCGCGCTCCGGATCGATGCCGGCCGCGAGCAGGCCCACCGCCATCTCCAGCGTCCGGCCGGCCAGCTCCCTGGGCTCGTACGGCTGGGTGATCGCGTGGAGGTCCACGATGCTGAAGATGCATTCGTGATCCGACTGCAGGGCGACCCAGTTCCTCACCGCCCCGAGGTAGTTGCCGACGTGCAGCTCGCCCGAGGGCTGGATGCCGCTGAAGACCCGGTGCATCAGGGCAAGCTAAGGAACCGCGGGAGGTGTGGCAAGTGAAACTCGAGGCGCGCCAACTGCTGGCGGCGGCGCAACTTGCGGCCGATCGGGCCGCGGCGTTCCTGCGCCGCGAGGAGGGCCGGCTCGCGCCCGAGGAGTGGTCCGAGAAGGGGCGTGCGGACTTCGTCACCGAGGTGGACCGGGAGGCGGAGCGGCTGATCGCCGAGACCCTGACGCGCGCGTTCCCCGGCGGCGCGATCGTCGGCGAGGAGCTGACGCCGGTCGCGGCAGGTGCGAGCGCGGCGAGCCTGCCTTCCGGACTCACGTGGGTCGTGGACCCGCTCGACGGCACGACGAACTTCCTCCACCGCTTCCCCTGGTACGCCGTGTCCATCGGCGCGCTGGTGGACCGGCGGCACGTGGCGGCCGTCGTGCACCACGTGTCGACGGGCATCCGCTATCACGCGCTCGAGGGCGGCGGCGCGTGGCAGGACGAGGCGCGCCTCCACGTGTCCGCCGTGGCCCAGCCGAGGCTCGCGCTGATCGGTACCGGATTCCCGTACCGGTTCATGGACGAGTGGCCGCGCTACCGGGAGCAGTTCGCGGCCGTCGTCGGGAGCGCCGGCGGCGTCCGGCGTCCCGGCTCGGCGGCGCTCGACCTGTGCGACGTCGCGGCCGGCCGGTTCGACGGCTTCTGGGAGCTGTCGCTCGCGCCGTGGGACGTGGCCGCCGGCACGCTGATCGTGCGCGAGGCGGGAGGACTGGTGACGGGCCTCGCCGGCGAGACCGACGTCGTCCGCCAGGGCCCCATCGTGGCCGGGAATCCGGCGATTCACGGGTGGCTCCTCAAGCTGCTGAACGAGACGGACTCCGTCTCACCTCTCACCTGACCTCTCACCGCTCACTTGAACCTCTCACTTCTCACCCCTCACCTCTCACTCTGACCTGCCATGCCCCTCGTCGAATGCGTCCCCAATTTCAGTGAAGGCCGGAACGCCGAGCTGCTCGACGCCCTCCGCTCCGCCCTCACCTCCGTCCCCGGCGTGCGGCTGCTCGACGCCCAGGCCGACCCCAGCCACAACCGGTCCGTCTTCACGTTCGTGGCGCCACCCGATGCGGCGGTGGAGGCCGCCTTCCGGGGCGTGAAGCTCGCCTCCGAGCGGATCGACCTGCGGACGCACCGGGGCGAGCATCCCCGGATGGGGGCCGCGGACGTCGTGCCGTTCATCCCGCTCGAGGGCGCGACGATGGACGACTGCGTGGCCCTGGCCAGGCGGCTCGGCGAGCGCGTGGGCGCCGAGCTGGCGATCCCGGTCTACCTGTACGAGCGGGCGGCGACGCGGCCCGAGCGGGCGAACCTCGCCGACGTGCGGAAGGGCGAGTTCGAGGGCCTGCGCGAGCTGATCGGCACCGATCCGGCGCACGCGCCGGACTTCGGGCCGGCGAGGATCCACGAGTCGGCGGGCGCGGTGGCGGTGGGCGCGCGCCCGTTCCTGGTGGCCTACAACGTGTACCTCGGGACCGCCGACCCGGCGGTCGCCAAGGCGATCGCGAAGAAGGTCCGCACCGCCACCGGCGGCCTGCCGGCGGTGAAGGCGCTCGGGCTGCTGGTGGGCGGCGAGGCGCAGGTCTCGATGAACCTGGTGGACATCGACGTGACGCCGCCGCACGTGGCGTTCGAGGCCGTGGCGGCGGCCGCGCGCGATCTGGGCACCGAGGCGGCATGGAGCGAGATCGTGGGGATGGTGCCGGAGCGCTGCCTGCACGGCGCGACGGAGCGGCACCTGCGGCTGCGGGAGCCGGTGGCCGCGCACGTGCTGGAGGCCAAGGTGCGCTCGACCGCGGGCCCGACGCTCGGTGACTGGATGGACGCGGTGGCGTCGTCGAGCCCCGCGCCGGGCGGCGGCACGGTGTCGGCGGTGGCCGGCGCGATGGCGGCCGCGCTGGCGGCGATGGTGGGGCGGCTGACCGTGGGGCGCAAGAAGTACGCGGCCGTGGACGGCGAGTTCCGACAGCTGCTCGAGCGCGCGGAGGCGCTCAGGGTGCGGCTGATGCGCCTGGGGGACGAGGACGCGGCGGCGTTCAACGCGGTGAGCGCGGCCTATGCGCTGGCCAGGGAGCCCGAGGCGCCGCGCAAGGATGCGATTCAGAGGGCGCTGATCGGGGCGGCCCGGGTGCCGCTGGAGACCTTGCGCGCGGCCCGTGACGTGGCTGAACTGGCGGCGCGGGCGGCGGAGGCCGGCAACCGGAACGCGGTGAGCGACGCGGGCGTGGGGGCGCTGCTGGCGGGTGCGGCCGCACGCGGCGCCGCCTACAACGTGCGGAT
>Ga0335077_10004358_pt1 | contig 17256 bp, 15 predicted proteins | sample Lox_Sample_31_FD_207151 | JGI IMG/M metagenome (GOLD analysis project Ga0335077, IMG submission 207151) | Soil microbial communities from Loxahatchee National Wildlife Refuge, Florida, United States - Lox_Sample_3.1 | ecosystem: Environmental > Terrestrial > Soil > Wetlands | place: USA... | reverse complement strand
AGCCTATCTGTCGAACCCCACCTTCTCCACGACCAACGTGGCGGCTGTCTTGGGGCACGGTTCGGGGCTAGGGACGGCCCGCAACTGGCCATGCCCCTCGAGGAATCGGGGACGCACACTGACGAGTGGCGAGAATGGCCTCCCCTCCTCGGCCCAAGGGTACCAAGGCCCGGGTGTGGAGCGCTGGAGGTGGCGCGGAGTGAGCGAGCCAGCTTCCGCCCCCGCCAAATCGTCACTTGGAATGGAGGACCTACGGGTCTGCTATTGGAGCAGGAGCGGAACGCCAGCTCAAACGGGCCGGGCCATGCGCGGTTGGCCATGTGGGCAACCCAAGGAGGACGAGCTCGCGAGCGGGTTTCCTCGCCGACACCATCCCAGGCCGCGCGACCGTCCCGGCCGAGACGCATTGCCCATGAAGGTATCGTTACCCTCGCTTCACGCAGGCTTCGCGTCTTCGCAGCCCGAAGAAGAGAGGGAATCCCGCCCGGCCCACCGAGACTCTCCTTCACCCGTTGGTGTGGAGTTTCTCCTTGACGCCGATCCCACGAGGCCGGCTCGACGATGAGACGGCGTTGTAGTGGTACGCCGTGACTTCCCTACGCCATGAGGCGCATCGGGGAGGCGGAGGAGTTCAAAGATCCGCCATGACCGTAGGTGGCTCCTCCACCCCGGATGAGCTGTTCGAGGACCCGAGAGACTTGCTTACGCGCGGGGAGTAGTGAACACAGCCGGCGGACCTCGTTGGGGCAGGTGCGCAGAGCGGCCGCGGTGATAGCATTCATTGGACAATTCCGAGGAGTCAACACGATGAAGACCCAGCTCGCACGAGTCATGTTCTTCGTGTCTCTGCTTGTGCTCTCTGCCTGTGGCGGCCAGGGTGGGTCGGATACCGAGGGGAAGGGGCAAGTATCGATCGTCCTCTCCTCAGGCGCAGCGTCAGCCGCTGTAATGCAAGCGGGCTCGAACTGGAATGGTTCTAGTGGACAAGGTCAGCAGGGCTGCGCCGCGCTGCAAGCGGCCAGCGTGACGTTCTCCGCCATCGTCGCGCGTACTCTCGACGGAACATTCGTCGACGTCACCATCGCTCTCCCCGACACGGTTGACTTGCTATCGCTCGTCAACGGCAAGACGGCCACGCTCCCCGCCGGGTTTTTGCCGCCTGGGACCTACGATCAGTTCGTGGTGGTGATGAGGAGCGTGGATCTGACTCTCGGGGATGGCACGAAGATCGCCATCACTCCTCCCGGGGGCGGCTTGACGGCAATCGTCCAGGTCGCGCAGCCGTTCACGGTCGTTGCGAATCAAACCACGACCGTGACGCTGAAGTTCCGGAGTGACCTGTCGTTCGTCTGCGGCCTTGGCGGCTGGGAATTCCATCCCGACTTCGAGGCGGACGGTAAGGACTGACGGGACTCGGCGTTCGGTCGCTCCTCGCTCTGGTCCTCCGGATCGTCGCCTGGCCGCCTCGACGACGGGGGGGTCCCTCTTATGCCCCGGCGACGCTCGTTGCCCCGCCGGCACCGCGGCGGTCGAGGATCCGAGGCGGCCAACGCGAAGCACGGCTTCTTCGGGGAAGGCACGGTCCGCTCCCGCCTCGTCCCCCTTCCTTGGCTCGCGGACCCATTCTCAAGGACCGGGACAGCCGTCGGGTCGTAGCAGGGACACGGCTCTCCGAGGAACCGGGCGCACCTCTCGCCGACGGGAATCGCCTGAGCGATCACCGCGTGGGAGAATGGATTCCAGGGTACGCCTCGCGACCTCGGGCGGGCAGGCGCCCGAGGTCGAACACCCAACCATTCGAGCTGCCGACTGAGCGCTGTCCGAGCCGGGGCTCCGTTTCGGACGCACCCCTCTCCTTCTCATGGCCCACAAGAGACGAGGGGAACCTGCACCCTGGGTAAGATGGCGGGAACACACCTTTCGGGAGGAGCCCGCCTACCCAGCGTCTTTTGTGCCACGGCTCCGCTCCGCCGCGGCGCCGGACGTCATACATGCACGGAATCGGCCTGGCAACCGGGCCAGGTGACGTTTGCTCGGCGGATAAACGCCACGAAAGGAAGGTGGCATCGTGTTGATGCCATGAGCGAGCTTCTCATCTGGAGTGTGGTCTCTCTCGTGCTGGCCTTGATACTCGGGGTCAATCGTCGCGAGCTGCCCCCCGGAGGACGTTGACACTGCCGGCTAGAAGTACCGGAGCGCGCTTCGCCTACTGGGACCCGTCCGCCACTGCGAGCCTAACGCTTTCGGGCCCGTTCGTTGCGGCGGCGGGGTCGTCGGAATCGCCCTGCGCGGCGACGCTCGCCCGGGTCCCGGCCGTGACTGTCGGTCGACCTGCCTCGCTGGGTGAGCGGAACCGGCCAACGCCCGCCCCCCCATGGCCACGGGGGTGCTGAGATGCTGGTCACCGGAGACTGCCGTCGGGAGTGACCGGGTCAGGGAACCGCTGCCTCGGTCACGAACGGCTTGTAGTCCTCGGGCCGGAGGTCCCTCGCGGAGGCGCCGGCGGGCAGGTCGATCCCCATCACGGCAGGCGCGCGCTCCTCGGCCTCCATGTCCAGAGGGTGATAGTCGATAGGCTGGAGCGAGCCGGCCGAGGTGCCAGCCGGGAGATCGATTCCGACATCACCCGTGCGGTGGATCGCGGCCCTGAGAATCCTCAGCGACATGGCGCGACCTCCTCGGTTGGAATGATGCACCCGCTTCCGCCTGGTCTTCAAGTCTGCAGAAGGAGGAGCCGCCCTCGCCGCCACATCATGGAAGGTTCCAGGCGACCTACATCGTCGCGCTTATTCCGCCTGCTTCATGAGGTGCCTGCGCTTGGCAGTACACGGCGGCGAGAGCGAGGACCAGCGCTTCAAAGAATCCCCCTGACCTTCGAAAGCCCGGTGAGCTCGCCGGCGGCAGCGTCCAGCGCACCGGCAGGAAGCGCCTCTCGTTCTTGCCGGCCGGGTCGCGAACTCACCGTTCCGAGCGTGGCGGAAGCGAAGCCCTCGCCACCGACCCGGTCTTCACAAACGTAAACGCAGGCGCGCGATGAGCGGAGCCCTTCTGCTCGATGGCGTGCCACTGCGCCGGACCAGGGTTGCGGGCGGTCCGGCTGGGCGCTCACGGCGCCCGAGTCAACGGGACGTGAGCCACTGGATCGCCTGGCTCCAGAAACGGCCGTAGGCGGCCCACTTCACGAAGTCGGTGCCCCAGTGCGGGGCGATGTCGCTCGTGAAGGCCATGGAGCGACCGCGCCCCACTTGCCACACGGCGATGAGGGGGTCGGCGCCGCCGATGGAGGCGAGCACCGTGGCACCCTGCTTGGGCAGGACCTTCTGGTACCCAAGGAACGCCGGCCAGGGCTCCGCGATGCCACGCAGCACAGGGTGATCGGGCTCTAGGACCTTCACCACCGCCCCTTGTGTCGTCTCCACCCGGTCATCGACGGGCAGGATGCTCACGGGTAGCACCTCCTCGATGGCGCTGCCGTGATAGTTCCCCTTCCCCTGGAACCCTTGGAAGTCGACCCAGCCACCGGCCATGACGAGGGCGCCACCGCTCCGGACCCAATCGGCGATCATGGCAATCCGGTCCGGCCCCATGGGGACCTGGAACATGTTGGGGTACATAGTCAACGTGTTCCGTCCGCAGTCGCTGATGAGGAGGAGGTCGTACTGCGCCAGCTCCGCCGAGCCCTGGGGAAAGGTGCTCCCCACGAGGTGGTTAGGGATATGGGTGATCTCGATCTCGGGGAATTTCTTCATCGGCTCCTTGAAGTAGACCGAGAAGTCCTCGAACCCACCGAGTTCGACCACGTCGAAGCCCTTGGTGTGGATCCGGGTCACGTTCCAGGTCTCTCCCACGAACAGCACCTTGCGGCCGGCCATGGTGCGTTGCCTCCATCTCTTTGGCTGGGGGGAGAGCCTCCCCGCCCGCGCCGCGTGTCACTATGAGGACTCCCTCGGCCTTCCGGACCGAGGGTTGGCCTGATGTTTGCGCAAACATCTGCCTTTCGGTAGCATCGCGCCCCCGGGGTTGTCAAGCGGAAGCTCCTTCAGTCATCAGCGGTTACGGTTCCATTCCTCTTTCCGGAATGGCCGAATCGCGTGGCAGGACTCGCGAACCACCAGTTCGGGCTCCAAGATGATCCGCCGTGGCTCTCGGCTCCGTGCCTCCATGCGTTCCAGGAGCAGCTCGGCCACCTTGTCGCCTACCTCCCCGATGTGCTGGCGGACCGTGGTGAGCGCCGGAGCCGTGAACGAGGCGTACTTGATGTCGTCGTACCCGGTGATGGACACGTCCCGGGGGACGCCCAGGCCCAGGTCGTGCGCGGCCTTGAGCGCTCCGATGGCCATCTGGTCATTCGAGAAGCAGATGGCGGTAGGCGGTCGAGGATTCTCCATGAGCTTCCGAAACCCCGCGTAGCCGCTTTCCAGCGTCCAGTCGCCCAGGCAGACGAGGGCGTCCTCGAGGGTCAGTCCCCTCAGGCGTAGCTCGCGGCGGTAACGCCGCAGTCGGTCCTGGGAATTCACCTCGGCCAGGCTCCCCGTGACGAACCCGATCCGTCGGTGACCGAGCTCGAACAGGTACTCGAGCAGCAGTGCCATTCCTCGAGAGTTGTCTGAGTCGACGTAGGAGAACTCTCCCCTCCGACTGCGGCCGTGGACCACCACGAAAGGGAGGTGGTCGCCGGCCAGCCGTGCGATCCTTGGATCATCGCGGGCCGGCGCGAAGACGATCATGCCGTCGACCTTGCCCTCCTTGAAGAGCGTGTATAGGTCTCCTGACTCACGCTCCTCCGCCGTTGACCCGAGAAAGAGGTGATACCCCCGTCGCCTCAGCTGAGCCTCCACCTCCGCGCACAGTTCGACGCAGAATGGCGCCACCAGCAGATAGTCTCGCCGCGGAAAGATGATTCCGACGTTGTGTGACCTGCTGCTATTGAGCGCACGGGCGGCGGCGTTGGGATAGTAGGCCAGGTCCTTGATGGCCCTCAGCACCCGCTCACGGGTCTCCGGCCGTACACTGGGGTGCTTGTTGATGACGCGCGATACGGTCATGAAAGAAACGCGCGCCCTTCGGGCAACATCCCGTTGTGAGGCCATGCCGGTCCGCATTGTATCTCCGCCGCGCCGCCTCGATGGCGACAACGACCGCCCGCAAAACAGCGTGCTCGCGCACCGCCAGTCTCCCCCACGCACGGCGGCCTCGACCGGGTGACCTTCAGAGCCTCTGGTTCGGTATCACGGGGAGCATCGCCATCGACGCGTTCGCGCACGGCGACCGGCGCTCTGCGTCGGAAGTCGAAGGCGTGCGCGACCCTACCCGAGCGAAGTACGGGTCAGCGTTCGCGCCCGGGGAGGGGGGGCGTTTGCCGACGGAGTTTCCGAGCCGGCCCCCGATGGAGAAGCACGGACTCGACCTCGCGTTGGGGACGCCCTCGTGAACTCCACGAGGCTCTCCCGCCCCAAGATCCTCACGCTCGAGACTGTCCGCCCTGCGGCTCGAGCGCGAGCCTATGGCCGCTTGCAGCTCGTGGCAGGAGGAATCGCCCTGGGCGTTGGCTCAAAGCCGGGGCAGGCGGATCTACATGCTCGGTCACGTTGGACTCACCAGGGCCGGAGTGGAACGGAGGGCGGCGGCTTGATGCCGCGTGTAGCGATCGAGCTTCAGGTCCACCGATGAGGCTCGCGGTCGCCCTAGAAGAGCCAAGCTGCGCCCCAGAAGCAATCCTCGACGCTGCCGGGCCTTCCACTTGACTAGCTCGGGTCATCGCTTGTCGCGGTCCAGCGAACAGGCCCGCGAGCGCCTCATGACCGTTACCCCGCAGCCCCGAATTGGGGCCTGTCCCTAAAGGTCTCCGCGACCTCATCTCCGAGCAGCGTGAAGAACATCGGGTCGATGCCGGTAAAGGCCACGCCAACCCGGCTCCGGATACCGAGATGGACATCGCCGGGTCTGGCCCATATCACGCGCCCGCCGTATGGCAGGGCTCGCTCGCTCACCTGGATGGTTCCACTGACCAACGTGCCCGGGGAGAGTGCGCGGAGCAACAGGGCGGAGAAGCCACCGCCGGACACGTCAACGGTGAACGCCGCACCTTCGCTGAAGGTGACCTTGAAGCGTCTACGTAGGCGAACCCACTTGCGCTTACGCGAGGTTCCCGGGGCTTTCCTCATCCTCCCCCCATTCCGCTTGCGGATCCGCAGCAGCAGCCCCTTCTGGGGGCGCCACGTCCGCGGGACAAGGATGAGCACGGGAACGGGACGACGTAAGGCCCACCTGGGGACTAACACCCTGCACAACCCCGGGGATGGCGGGTGCCCCGATCGCGCACGGGCTCAGCGAGAGACCGTCCACGAGCCCACGGTCTGAGCAGAGTCGCGTGGCGCTCCTGGGCGCGCGTGATGTGTCGATGAGCTCGAACCGCTGCTCATGAGGACTACGCTCATGCCCCGGGGCATCCGAGAACGTCTGGACCTCGTAGCGGGTGGTGGCGCTGGGTCACTCTTCCTCCGCGAGCTCTGAAGTCGCCTGTGCGTCGCGGCAACTCCTGCGCTGTCCCCTCAAGTCCCCAGTCGGGCCGTCGCGAACCGCGCGAAGTGATCGGCGGGGCCGACCCTCGGGGCGACCCGCTTGAGCTCTCCCAGCCGATGGGCCCGCGCGCGGCGCATGCCCTTCGCCCCGATGGAGAGAGCCATCGTCGGACCATCCCGTTGCCGTTGTCACTCCCGTCGAGCCTCGGCGTTCGCTAGTTCTTTCGCTACAGAGGGACTCGGCCCTGAGCGCAAACGGGCCCCTCGGGGGGCCCATAGGAGGGAGCGGCGATGACGAAACACAAGACCGGGACGCGCACGGAGTGGCTCGCAGCTCGGCTCGACCTGCTCGAGGCGGAGAAGGAACTCACGAGGCGCAGCGACGAGCTCGTCCGGCGGCGACAGGAGCTCCCGTGGGTCCGGATCGACAAGGAATATCGATTCGAGACCGACGAGGGGAATGCCTCGCTAGCAGATCTCTTCCGGGGACGCTCGCAACTTCTCGTCTACCACTTCATGTTCGGCCCCGACTACACGGGGGGGTGTCCCTCCTGCTCGGCGATCGCGGACGGGTTCAACGGCTTTGCCGTCCACCTGGCCAACCACGACGTCACCCTCTCGGCGGTGTCGCGGGCGCCGCTCGCCAAGCTGCAGGCGTACAAGCGGCGGATGGGTTGGACGTTCCCCTGGGCGTCCTCCTTCGGCAGCGACTTCAACTCCGACTTCAACGTCCGGGTGACGGAGGAACAACAGCGCGCGGGGGACGTCGAGTACAACTACCGGCGCGAGGCTCGGTGGCAACCCCGCGACGGTGAGGGGCCTGTCGCCGAGATGGCGGCCACGAGCGGGACCGACGCGGCAACCTACTTGCGCGAGAGACCGGGCATGAGCGCATTCGCGCTCGAGGACGGCGTCGTCTATCACACCTATTCCACCTACGCGCGCGGGCTGGACGGGCTCTGGGGGATGTACCAGTGGCTCGACCGCGCCCCCCGCGGCCGGAACGAGACGGGCATCTGGTGGCGGCGTCACGACGAGTACGGCAGGCGCTGAGCGGGGTGGCGGTAGTCATGGCACAGGCTGCAGGACTGGATCTCTCCCGGCGGATGGCGTCCGATCGGGCTTCCCGACAGGCGTTCCTCGGCGTCTCGGCGCTTCTGTTCGCGGTCAGCGCGGGGGGGACGATCGCCTGGTGCATTTCCATGTCGGCAAAGGGCGGGATGCCGATGCCCGGCGGCTGGACGATGTCGATGGCGTGGATTCGGATGCCCGGACAGACGTGGCCGGGCGCGGCGGCGTCCTTCCTCGGCATGTGGGTGGTGATGATGGTGGCGATGATGCTGCCGTCCCTACTCCCCATGCTTCAGCGCTACCGCCAGGCGGTGAGCGGGGCGAGGGGGGCGTCCCTCGGTCGCCTGACCGCGCTCGTCGGAGTGGGCTACTTCCTTATCTGGACCGTTCTCGGAATGATTGCCTTCCCGCTGGGCGTCGCCCTCGCGGCGATCGAGATGCAGCACCCGGCGGTGGCGCGCGCGGTCCCGACCGCAGTGGGTGTGGTCGTCCTCACCGCCGGCTCGCTCCAGTTCACCGCATGGAAGAAGCGTCACCTTGCCTGCTGCCGGGAGGCACCCGGTCGCGGCCGAACTCTCGGTGCCGGTGCCGGCATGGCCTTTCGGCACGGCCTCCGCCTCGGCCTCCACTGCAGCCGCTGCTGTGCCGGTCCGATGGCGATCCTCCTCGTCATCGGGGTCATGGACCTTCGCGCGATGGCTGTCGTCGCGGCTGCCGTCACGGTCGAGCGCCTCGTCCCGGCTGGTGATCGCGTCGGGCGGGTCATCGGGGCCGTAGGCATCGCGGCGGGGTTGCTCGTGATCGCTCGAGCAATCGCCCTCCGATGATGCGTCCGTCTACCGGGACCTCGCCGGTGACCGAACCCCGGAATGAGTTCACCGACCGAGCCGCACATCGGCAGCAAGCCCGGGGGATCCGCCAGCCCCGATCGCCCGCGCCGCCCACTCCCACAAGAGCGGGGCGCCGCCGGCTGCCGGGTCGACCGGGGGCTCGGTCCGTGCACCCCGCTACTGGTGCACCCTGGCGATGGGCGCGATCGAATCCGGTCCGTGGCAGATGAGGCACTGCTCGACCGCAGTGACCGCGCCTCGCGCCACGTAGAACGATCCGCCGTTCCCCACCATGTGGGCACGATCCGCCGGGCTGTCGTGGCAGGCAACGCAGGCTGCCATGATGGGCGAGGTCACGAGAGTGCCCGCCGCGGCAGCGGTCGTCGCCCCGGTTGCGGCGCTGAAGCTGAACCCGCCACCGTACAGAGTGCAGGCGGCCTGGCTCGTGCAGGTGCAGGGCGCGGCAACGGTGCAGGCCACGTTCCCCTGGTATCCAGTGGTCGCCGTGCCGGAAGTGACCGACGTGGCGGCGACGACGTAGGGAGACATACCGTATCCCGCTGTGGGGCTGCCCGTCGCCTCCGTGCTCCAGAGAAGGTTCGGAAACGCGGCTTGCGACGCCGGCAAGCTGAAGTCATAGGTGCTCGGGGCGTGGCAGGCCTCGCAGTAACTGTGAGGGCCGGGGAACTCCACGTCCCAGTACCCATCGCTGGCGGACTTTGCCTGCCAACCGAAGGGAACCGAGCGGAGGCCGGTGCCGCTCGAGGTGGTACCGTCGGGCAGCAGGGTCCCGGCGAGATTGCCTGCGTGGAGGGCGTGGATGGCGTCCTTGGCGTTGTAGGACCACCCGTTGTCACTTCCGTTCGCGTTGTGGCAGAACGAGCAGGTGGGCCCATCGTTCCGGTTTCCGGCGTGGAACGTCGGGGCCGCCCCAAGCGCCGCGTGGCAGTCCTTGCACTTCGCGTTGTCGACGATGGCACGCCGACCCGTGAAGCCTGTCCCGACCATCCACAGATTCGGAGCCACGTTGACGAGGCCACCGGTCGTCACGACGCAGGGGCTGGTAGTGGTGCAGGAAACGTTGTTCACCTTGCCGGCGGTGACGTTCGTCTGCGCCGTCGGGTAGCTAGCGAGGTCGGTCTCGGTGAGGGGCTGCGTCGACGAGAGACCGTAGGTGTAGCCGACGCCGCCGGTGAGCATCTTCACGTTCGCGCCGGTGGAGCCGAGGCTTGCCGTGCCCGTGATCGTGATGGTGTAGAGATGGTTCGGGGACTGACCCCCGGTGATGGAGGTGGCGAGCGCCGTCGAGCTGTAGGCGGACTTGCCGGTGAGGCAGACCGCTTTGATGTAAGCGCTCACGGTGCCATTGAAGTCGGCCGGAGCGGTGATCCCGTCCTCCGGAACAGCGAAGGCGAACTCGACGCTCGGGGAACCGACGAAGTTGTTGAAGATCTCTCCGGTCCCCGTGGTCGGGGTGGTCCCTGCCTCAGGACAGTTGTCCATCGGAACCGGCGTGCCGCTCTTCAGGAAACCGAAGGTGATCGATGGGTTGCCGTTGGAAGTCAGGCCGACCGAGCTCACCGTATAGGTGATGGGGGTGGCGTTCGGAACTACCGCGCCTGCGGCCGGCAAGTATCCGGCGTTCGTGTTGTTGTTGCATCCCGTGCCATTGTTTTGGATGAAACAGTTGACCGGGTCCGGGGGCTCGACGGCGACGTGGTACTTGGCAGCGTCGTAATTGCCTCCCGTGGCGTGGCACTTGGCACAGCTGCTGTCATCGGCGGTCCCTCCCCTGTGGCCGCAGAGGGCGGGCAGGCCGGTCGCGGCATCGAGGGTGACCGGGTCGGTGCAGAGCGGCAAGGCGCCGGTGAAATCCACGTAGTCGTGGCAGGAGGTGCAGGCCTGGGTGTTGGGGTTCATCTGCCACTGCGTGGGCTGCTGGACGGCAGAGTCCCCGCTGTCGTGGCAAACGGTGCAGTTCCGGATGTCCTGCGGATAGGGGAACTCGATTCCACGGAAGATGTTCGTCGCCGGAGCGGGGCAGGGAGCGGCCACCGTGCAGGGGACGTAGGGCTGACCGCGGCCCGCACGGTAATTGCCCGTGGTCTCCTGCATGTTTTGCAGGTGCTCGGCGTAATGGATGCGGTGAATGTAAACGTTCGAGTTCGCGTTGATGTCCGTCCGAACCGGGTTGTGGCAGTAGTTGCAGAGGGTGGCGTCGTTGACGGTTCCACCGTGGAACATCTCCGAGACCGTGTCCCGCTTAAAGCCGTCGTGGCACTTCATACAGCCCTGCGTCGAGACGAGACTCCGCTGCGTCGTCACGGGTGTCCCGACGCTTCCAACCGCCGGGGCCGCGGGAACCGTGAAGTCGTACTGGGCATTAACAATCGTATACGTGGCGACGTCGTCTGCGTTCCAGAGGTCCTCCTGCCGCGCCGCCTGGACCCAAAGCACGTAGGTGAGCGTGGGATCCGTGGGCCACGCGGTGATCGTCTGCTGCCAGTTCTGGCTGTCAAAGACCTGGTTGAAGGTGTAGACGTAGACCCCTCTCGCCGGGCTCGTGAGTGTTCCCCCGCCTGCGTCCGTTGTCGTCCCCACCGGCGGGATCGGATTGGTGCCCGGGTCGCTCGTCGCCGGGGTTCCGCACAGCGGTGTCAAGGGCGTCGCCATCCCGTTCGTGACCTTGTAGCTCGCGAGCCCGAGCGCGACGCTGCCCGTCATGTCTTGGTTGCTGGAGTAGGCGCCGCTGATGTCCACCGGGTTCCCGGCTTGGTCTGTGAGCGTGAATGTGACCTGGGGAGCGAGCGTGCCGGCGACCGGGGAGGCCACAGCGGCCACGCTGTTCACGGTCACGGTGAGCCCCGTGACCGACCCGGACGCCGCGCCGCTGCCGCCCGAGGGGCCCGTCCCGCCCGTCGGCCCAGTCTGCCCGGTGGGTCCGGTGTCGCCCGCTGGGCCCTTGCAGCCCAAGAAACCGGCAGAGATGACGGCCGCAGCCAGGGCCACAAACGACCTAGTAGTTCTTTTCATGGGAAGACCGCTCCAGGGTGGTTCGGACGGGCAATTCGCTCGCTTAGATTTCGCATTTAGGGCTTCGATTGCGAAGCTGTCAAGGCAACCGCCCTCTCTGTTTCGTTCATCCAGATTGCCGCAAGACATGCGCCCGATCAGCCGTCGCCGCTCCCCGACCTCGATGACACCGGTTCTCACTCGACAAGGCTTCAATTCACCTAGTTGAGAAATTCAACGTTCCCTCCTCGCGCGACTTGACGGCGCGCAGGTGGACACGGAGTCGTCTTTTTCGCCCCGAGAACGAGCCTGCGCCCGCTCGAGCTCTTCGCCTGTGCAAACGCGGGCACCTCGAACCTCCAAATCGACGCTCCCAATCTTTGCGGGTCCGGCAGCCGCTCGAGACCAACTGCCAAAGCAAGATCGCGCAATTCGAACCGAGCGCTCGCCGCGAGCGGTCGGCAGAGCCGACGACCCAGGCCCGCCACCCCGCGATGCTCTCGGCGGCGACTAGGCGGTGAAAGCGAGCACCCTGAGGCGTATCCGGGTATGTCCGCGGCGGCTACCGGGCTTGCCGCGGCCCAGAGGCCTCGCGGATCCCGAGGTTCGCGGAGGGAACCAGGAGGCCATCGCCTCCCACTTCGTGCGGCAATCCGGCGAACATGTTCTGCGATCCCGCCAAGAATTGCCCCGGGTGTGACGGATCCTGCAATCGGATGAAAACACCACTGCCGGCCTGAACGACGACCAGATCAGGCTTTCCGTCACCGTTCATATCGCCCACTGCCACCCCGGAGACGAAATCGTTTCCGATCGCCGGATAGTTTATCGCCGGCTGAAACTGGCCTGTGAGCGCCGGATCTTGGAGGAGGGTCGAAACGCTCGTTCCGACGGTGAAGCAATTGGGTGGACAAAGGCCAAATACCCCGACATTGCCTACAACAAGATCGGCTCTTCCATCGCCGTTCAGATCGGCAATCACCACGACCGCTGAGGAGAAATCGGTGCTGTAGTCGACCGCGGGTAGGAAACCGCCAGGCACGGCAGGATCTTGAAGCAGAACGGAAACACTCGCGCTGCCCGGGTCGGAGAGAGAGCCTTCGTTCGCAACTGCGATATCGGGGCGGCCGTCTCCATCGAGATCCCCCACGACCGCATCGACGGGTCCCGGTCCTGCGCTGTAGCTCGTTGGGGCGAGGAACGTTCCGGCGGTTGTCGGGTCTTGGAGTAACACCAAGGTGCTGACGGAGTTCGTGACCACCAGGTCAGGCTTTCCGTCGCCGTTCAGGTCGGCGATGGCAACGGAAGAGGCCGACCCGCCGACGTTGATGACGGTTCGAGGCAGGAATGTTCCGGGCGCCGCTGGGTTTTGGAGGAGAACGGAAATGCCATCGCTATCCGCTACCGCAAGATCGGGCTTCCCGTCGCCGTTCAAATCCCCGATCGCAACGGAATTTGGATGCGTCCCCGTTGCGTAAGTCGTCGCGGGCAGAAATTGCCCGGGTCTGGTCGGATCTTGAAGAAGGACCGAGACTGTTCCGGCCCCGTTTCCGAGATCGTAGTTTGCCGTGACGATGTCTAGGTTGCCCTCTCCGGTCAGGTCTCCAAGGGCGATCGACGCCGGATCGTTGCCCACGCTGTAGTGCTGTGGGCCGAGAAAGGTGCCTCGATTGGCAGGGGCCTGCTGGTAGACGGCAACGTACCCCGGATGGGGCGGCGGGCCGGCGACCAGAGAGTAGGCGACTGCGATGTCGAGCCTTCCATCGCCGTTCAGGTCGCCGACAGCGACGGTAGAATAGGTCAAGAGCGAAGGGATCGGGTCGTCATTGCCACAAGCTGTCAAGGCAAGCGTGAGAACTATCAAAACCCAAGAGCTCTCTACTAAGTGTCGCCCGATCGCCGCATATCTATTTCGCAACGTCTTCATGGGCGATTCCCTCCAGCGGGTCGATCGAGAGATACCCGTCTCCGGTTCAGGGCGCGCACCCTCCGGTCTCGACGAGCGGCGACGGGCTCGCACCAACCCATATCGCAATTCCCCCATCGCGAAGCGCTCCGAGGACCCTTGGGTGCTGGAGGCAAGCCGATCCGCTCGCGCCAGGCTCGTCCCCGGTAGAGCCGCACCCCGGCTGCCGGGACGAGAAGCCACCCAGGTCTCCCCGCCACCGCGTCGCCAGCCAGGGAGTTCTCGGGCGAGCGCGTGTACCGCGCGGGCTCCGGTGCGTCTCGTTGGGGTCTCGAAGGACCTGCTCGATCATCTCTGTACCCGTCCCGAGCTTCCCTGGCTAAGGAGCTCGCGCACCTCGTCCAGGGAAGTGATGTTGTAGTCTCCGAGAACGGTCTGCTTGAGAGCCGATGCGGCGGCAGCGAACTCCACGGTCTCTTGTGGAGGCATTGCGTTCGAGAGGGCATAGATGAGGCCGGCGGAGAAGGACGCGCCCCCCCCTCCCCTGTCCACGAGGTGGATGTCGTAGGAGCGGGAGACGCAGAAGTCCTTCCCGTCGTAGAGGATTGCCGACCAGCCATTGTCGGAGGCCGATCGGCTCTCGCGAAGCGTCGAGGCCACATAGCGGAACGAGAACCTCTCCATCATGCGGCGAAGCATGCGCTTGTAACCCTCGATGCTGAGCTTTCCATGGGATACGTCCGTATCTTCGGGCGCAAACCCAAGCGTGATTTCGGCGTCCTCCTCGTTTCCGATGCACACGTCCACCTGACTCATGAGCGAGGTCATCACCTCGCGGGCCCGCTCGGGGGTCCAGAGCTTCCGGCGGTAGTTCAGATCTAAACTGACTGTGAGTCCGTGTTGCTTCGCCTTGGCTAGCGCCGTTTCGGTGAGCTGCCGGGTGCTCTCGCTGAGAGCGGGGGTGATGCCCGAGACATGGAACCACGAGGCACCCCGGAAGATGGCATCGAGGTCGAAATGCGACGGCCCTGCCGTCCCCATCGCCGAATCGGCCCGGTCGTAGATCACGCGGGACGGCCGCATCGCCGCGCCGTTCTCGTAGAAGTTCAGCCCCATCCTCTTACCGCCGAAGGACACGAACCTCGTGTCGACCCCCTGGGCACGGATGCTGGCCAGAGCGGCTCTGCCCAGGGGATTGTCCGGTAGACGGGTCACGTACGCCACGTCCATGCCGAGCCGTGCGAGCGACGCGGCCACGATCGACTCGTCGCCCCCATAGAACACGTCGAACGACCCTGCCTGCTCAATTCGCAGGTTGCCCGAGGGCATGAACCTGGCCATCATTTCTCCCATCGTCACGACGCGGCTCATTTCAGCAGCCCCCTTAGCACGAGGTTTCTTCGCAGGCTGATGGCATCGACGAACACCACGGCGTTCATTCCGGCCCTGATCGTCGCCGACGTGACGGCGGGCCGGTCATCGACCCAGAGAAGCTGGTCGCGCCGTGCGCCGGTGCGCCTCATGAGGTTGGTCACGAGGCGTTCGGGCGCGTCCACCGGAAGATCCTCGGAGGCGAAGAGCCAACGGGTTCGCGGGACGAATCCGCCCAGGCTCAGCCGCTCCGTGGCGGCAGTGGCCTCCCCCTGGGACCGCTCCCAGAACAGCCAAAGCGGAAACAGGGGGACGATCTCCCGAAGGAGATCTCCCATGCCGGGCTTCATCTCGGGTCCGGTCGGGCCCGGCCGGGTGACGACCCCTTCCAGCCGCAGGATGATCTGGTGGCTGGCGCGCGCGCTCATTCTCCCATCACCTGCAAGACGACGCTCCGGGGTGCGCTTTCTCGTTGCATATCCAGGACCATGATGTCTTGGTAAGTTCCGAGGAGCAGGGTGCCGTCCTGGACGGGCACGGTGACGCTCGCCGAGAGGAGCGCGCTCCGCACGTGCACGGCCCCGTTCCTGTCGTACCCCACCATGTGGTGGCGGTACTCGCCTTCCAGCGGAACGAGCCTTTCGAGCGCGTCCTCGAGGTCCACGAGAAAACCCGCCTCGTGCTCGACGATCAGCACTGCTCCCGTCGTGTGCTGCAGGAACACCGTGAGCGTGCCTTGCCGGAGCCCAGTCTCGGCAATGAAGCTCTTCGCCTCCTCGGTGATCACGAACGTGTGGAATCTGCCTTCGCTCCTGAGCTGTAGCCGAGTGGTCCTGACCATGGCGCTACCGCCCGCCTTCCCGCTCCGCGCGATCGGCGAGAGAGGTCATCCACTCCCGGACCCGGCGCGCAGAGGTGATCACGTGGGGTTCGGGATCGATGCTGTAATCCCAAGACAACTCCACCGACAGAAACCCCTGGTAACGCGTCTCGAACAAGGCCGCGAGCAACAGCCGGAAATCGAAGCTTCCATCGCCGGGAACGAGCCCTTGGTGCCTGCTCCCGTCGTTGTCGTTCAGGTGGACCTGGTGGAGGAGGGCTCCGGCAGTTCGGACCTCCTCCTCGCCCGTCTGACCGGCGAGGTGGATGTGCCCGGAATCGAGAACGACGCCGAGGTTCGCTCTTCCCAGGGGCCGGATGAGGCGCAGAGCATCCGAGGCGTTCACCACGAGATCGCTCACGTAGCGATTGACCGCTTCCAGGCCGATGCGCACGCCCGCCGCCGCGGCCGTCTCCGCGATCGTGGCGAGGCTGTCGGTCATCCGCGCCCGGGCGTCCTCTCGTCCCTGGCCGTGGAGCGACATGCCTGGCACCGCCAACACGTTTGTGGCCCCGAGCTGCACGGCGTTGTCGATGGACTCCTTCACGTAGTCGACGCTGTCCTGGCGGATGCGCTCGTCATTGGTGGTGAGGCTGAATGGGTAGCGGTAGAAGGCCGGCATCACCGAGGCGATTTCCAGACCGAGGTCGGCGGCCTGGCGGCGGAGCGCTCGAAGGCGCGGGGGGCCAAGGTCCGAGCGAAAGACGTGCGGCCTCCCCCCCCACAGGTCGATGCCCTCGTAACCCGCGCGCGCAACCACCGGCAGGACGTGCTCGAGCGGATAGGTCGCGAAAACGGATGAGACGACGGCCAGCTTCATCGCGCGCCTCTACGGGAGCTCGGGAAGGTCCCGGCGAGCTTCGGCGACGAGGGCGATGTACTTCGCCACCTGTTCGCTGATCCACCCCAGGCCGTGCTTTTCGACCATTGCGAGATCGAAGAAATTGCGGTTTCCCGAGATCGCGTCCGCGCCAGAGCGGATGAAGTCCCCTGCGTTCTCCAGGCTGATGCCGCCGGAGGGGCATAGCTTCACGCCCGGGTAGACCATCTTGAGGTTCGTCATGTACCTCGGGCCACCGAGGGTAGCAGGGAAGATCTTCACCATGTCGGCGCCCGCCTCCATGGCGGCGAGGACCTCGGTCGCCGTGAACGCGCCGCAGTAGATCGCCGCGCCATAGCGGTGCGCGGTGTGGATCACTTCGGGACGCAGGGCCGGGGATACGATCACGCGCGCGCCGGCGAGGATGGCGAGCCGCGCCGTCGTGGCATCGAGCGTCGTCCCCGCGGCGAGGAAGATCCTGTCCTTGAACTCATCCCGCAGCGTCTCAAAGGCCTCGAAGACCCCAGGGGTAGTGGTCGTGATCTCGATGACGCGCCCGCCCCCCTCGTACATCGCGTGGACGAAGCTCACCAGGTCAGCCCCCGCCTTCACCTTGATGGCTGGAAGAACGCCCGTGCTTCGTGTCACAAACACCGCTTCGTTCTCAGGGCCCGTCCGGCTCATCACGCTCCTCCTTCCCCTGCGGAAACTCGCTGCCGCCGCCCCAGGATCGTCGCGGGGCCGCCATCCGAGCCCCTGAGCCACAGGGGAGCGATGATCACCTCCTCGAGGCCGCCCAGGTCCTGGTCGAGGTGCATGTCCTCGATGACGATGAACCTCCTGCC